>VFQO010000814.1_pt1 | contig 29237 bp, 29 predicted proteins | sample 3512331 | NCBI WGS metagenome assembly VFQO01 (sample SAMN10412371, study PRJNA504923) | tailings metagenome | isolation source: Replicate 3 from Balatoc abandoned mine | place: Philippines: Itogon, Benguet | collected 2017-08-28 | reverse complement strand
CCGACATCCGCACCACCCGCGTCTCGGCCGCCTCGGCCGACCTCGTCATCGGCTGCGACCCGATCGTCGCCGCCAACAAGGAGACCTGGCAGCGTCTGCGCAACGGCCGCACCCACGTGGCGCTCAACAGCAGCGCCACGCCCACGGCCGCCTTCGTGCACAACCCGGACTGGCTCAGTCCCGCCCAGGCCTGCGTGGACACGCTCGTCAATCACCTGGGCCAGGGCGCGATCGGCGTGATCGACGCCGAAACCGTGGCCACGCGCCTGCTGGGCGACAGCCTCTACACCAACCCGCTGATGCTGGGCTACGCATGGCAGAAGGGTTGGATTCCGCTCGGCCAGGCAGCGCTGATGCGCGCGATCGAGCTCAACGCGGTGGCGGTCGAGCAGAACAAGGCGGCCTTCGAGTGGGGCCGCCGTGCCGCGCACGACCCGCAGGCCGTGCTGGCCGCTTGCGGCCTGGGGCAAGCCGCAGCACAGGTCATCCAGTTCAAGAAGCGCGACAGCCTGGACGAGATCGTGGCGCGCCGCGTGGACTTCCTCACCGGCTACCAGAATGTCGGCTACGCACAGCGCTACCGCGAGGTGGTGGAGCGCGTGCGCGCGGCCGAGGCGCCGCTGGGCAAGACGGCGCTCACCGAGGCGGTGGCGCGCAACCTGTTCAAGCTCATGGCCTACAAGGACGAGTACGAGGTGGCCCGTCTGCACACCGATCCGGCCTTCCACGAGAAGATCGCGGCGCAGTTCGAGGGCGACTTCTCGCTCAAGGTGCACCTGGCGCCGCCGATGCTGGCGAAAAAGAACGAGCGCGGCGAGCTGGTCAAGCGCCCGTACGGCCCGTTCATGTTCACCGCCTTCCGTTGGCTGGCGAAGTTCAAGGGCCTGCGCGGCACCGCACTCGACCTGTTCGGCCGCACCGGGGAGCGGCGCATGGAGCGCGCGCTGATCGAGCAGTACCGCGCCGACGTCGACACCCTGGTGGGTGGCCTGAACACCGAGCGTCACGCCCTGGCACTGGACATCGCCCGTGTGCCGGAGCAGATCAAGGGCTTCGGCCACGTGAAGGAGCGCAATGCCAAGGCCGCTGCGGCCCGGCGTGAAGCGCTGTGGGCGCGCTGGCACGACGGCGCGGCCGCGCCCCGGCGCCAGGCCGCCTGAGCCGCGGTCAACCCCTCGCGGCATACAATCCCGGGCTGTTTTTGACTCTGCTGGAGACTGCCCGTGTTGATTTCCCCCGCCTACGCCCAAGCCGCTGCCGGTGGCACCGAGTCCACCCTGCTCGGCCTGCTGCCGCTGGTGCTGATGTTCGTGGTGCTGTACTTCGTGATGATCCGTCCGCAGCTCAAGCGCCAGAAGGAGCATCGCGCGATGGTCGACGCCCTGGCCAAGGGCGACGAGATCGTCTCGGCCGGTGGCATCCTCGGTAAGGTGTCGAAGATCGGTGACACCTACATCGGCGTGGAACTTGCCGATGGCCTGGAGGTCCAGATGCAGCGCACGGCCGTCGTGCAGGTGCTGCCCAAAGGCACGGTGAAGTAAAAAGCTCACCCCCGCACGGGCCGGCTCTGCCGGCCCGTTCCCCCCTTCAGGGGGCAACGCGGACGGACCGGCGGAGCCGGATCCGTCGCGTTCTCGATTCAAGTCTCTCGCGCCGGATACGCCATGAACCGATACCCGTTGTGGAAGTACGCGATCATCCTGATCGCCCTGCTGGTCGGCGCCATCTACGCGTTGCCCAACCTGTTCGGCGAGGCGCCGGCGGTGCAGGTTTCGGCCGGCAAGGCCACGGTGCGGGTCGACACGGGTACGGTCACCCGCGTCGAGCAGGCGCTCGCAGCCGCGTCCATCCAACCGAGCGCGCTGTCGCTGGAGGGCGCATCGGTGCGTGCCCGCTTCGAGGACACCGACACCCAGCTCAAGGCGCGCGACGCGATCGACAAAGCGCTCAACCCCGACCCGAACGATCCCGGCCACGTGGTGGCCTTGAATCTGGTGCCGCGCACCCCCGCCTGGCTGGCCGCGCTGGGTGCGCGCCCCATGTACCTCGGCCTGGACCTGCGCGGCGGCGTGCATTTCATGCTGCAGGTGGACATGCAGGCCGCGCTGGAGCGCCGCGCCGACGTGCTGGCCACCGACCTGCGCACGGCCCTGCGCGAGAAGAACATCCGCCACGGCGGCATCGCGCGCAACGGCCAGACCATCGAACTGCGCGTGCGTGACGAAGCCACGCGCAACGCCGTGTTCGACCTCGTGCGGGTGCAGTTCACCGAGCTGCAACTGGCCGAGGCGGCCGATGGCGGTGACACCCGCATCACCGCGACGATCCGGCCCGAGGCCGCGCGCGCCGTTCAGGACCAGGCGCTCAAGCAGAACATCACCACCCTGAACAACCGCATCAACGAGCTCGGTGTGGCCGAACCCGTGATCCAGCAGCAGGGTGCCGACCGCATCGTGGTGCAGTTGCCCGGCGTGCAGGACACCGCCAAGGCCAAGGACATCCTGGGCCGCACCGCCACGCTCGAAGTGCGCCTGGTGGACGAGAGCACCGAAGGCCTCGCGGCCGAACGCGGTACCGGCCCGGTGCCCTTCGGCTCCGAGCGCTACCTGGAGCGCAACGGCCGCGCCGTCATCGTCAAACGCGACGTGCTGCTGACGGGCGAGAACCTCACCGATGCCCAGGCCGGCTTTGACGGCCAGACGCAGGAGCCTGCCGTTCACCTCACGCTCGACGGCAAGGGTTCGCGCATCTTCCGCGACGTCACGCGCGAGAACGTCGGCAAGCGCATGGCCATCATCCTGTTCGAGAAGGGCAAGGGCGAGGTCGTCACCGCACCCGTGATCCGCACCGAGATCGGCGGCGGCCGGGTGCAGATCTCCGGCGCCATGACCACCATGGAGGCCAACGACACCGCGCTGCTGCTGCGCGCCGGCTCGCTGGCCGCACCGATGGAGATCATCGAGGAGCGCACCATCGGCCCCAGCCTGGGCGCCGAGAACATCGCCAAGGGCTTCAACAGCGTCACCTGGGGCTTCATCGCCGTGGCGCTGTTCATGTGCGTGTACTACATGATGTTCGGCGTGTTTTCCGCTGTGGCGCTGGGCTTCAACGTGCTGCTGCTGATCGCCGTGCTGTCGATGCTGCAGGCCACGCTCACGCTGCCCGGCATGGCGGCCATGGCGCTGGCGCTGGGCATGGCCATCGACGCCAACGTGCTGATCAACGAACGGGTGCGCGAGGAGTTGCGCCGCGGCTCGTCGCCGCAGACGGCGATCAACGCCGGATACGACAGCGCCTGGGCCACCATCCTGGACTCCAACATCACCTCGCTGATCGCCGGCATCGCGCTCCTGTTGTTCGGCTCCGGCCCGGTGCGCGGCTTCGCCGTGGTGCACTGCCTGGGCATCCTCACCAGCATCTTCTCGGCGGTGTTCTTCTCGCGCGGCCTGGTCAATTTCTGGTACGGCCGCCAGAAGAAGCTCAAGACACTGTCCATCGGCACGGTGTGGCGCCCCGAGACGGCGCTCGCCGCCCCCAAGGCCGACTGACCCGCCGAACCGGAGCCCACGATGGAATTTTTCCGCATCCGCCGCGACATCCCGTTCATGAAGCACGCGATCGTGCTCAACGCGGTGTCCTTCATCACCTTCGCGCTGGCGGTGTTTTTCCTGGTCACCCGCGGCCTCAACCTGTCGGTCGAGTTCACCGGCGGCACCGTGGTCGAGGTGGCCTACGAACAGCCGGCCGATCTGGTGGCCGTGCGCCATGTCGTCGAAGGCCTGGGCTACGCCGAGGTGCCGGTGCAGAACTTCGGCAGCTCGCGCGACGTGATCATGCGGTTGCCCGCGGCGGCCGGGCAAACCTCGGGCCAGCAGGCCGAGGCGCTGTTTGGGGCGCTCAAGGCGCAGAACCCGGCGGTTACGCTCAATCGCACCGAGTTTGTGGGGCCGCAGGTGGGCGAGGAGCTGGTGCACAACGGGCTGATCGCGCTCGGCCTCGTGATCCTGGGCATCATGATCTACCTCTCGATGCGCTTCGAGTGGAAGTACGCCGTCTCGGCCATCGTGGCCAACCTGCACGACGTCGTCATCATCCTGGGCTTCTTCGCCTTCTTCCAGTGGGAGTTCTCGCTGGCCGTGCTCGCCGCCACCCTGGCGGTGCTGGGCTACTCGGTCAACGAGTCGGTGATCATCTTCGACCGCATCCGCGAGGCCTTCCGCCGCCAGCGCAAGATGACGCCGCAGCAGGTGATCGACCACGCCATCACCACCACCATCAGCCGCACCATCATCACGCACGGCTCCACCCAGGCCATGGTGCTGGCCATGCTGGTGTTCGGCGGGCCCACCCTGTTCTACTTTGCCCTGGCGCTCACCATCGGCATCTGCTTCGGCATCTATTCCTCCGTCTTCGTGGCCGCGGCCATGGCCATGTGGCTGGGCATCAAGCGGGAAGATCTGGTCAAGGCGACCAAGACCGAAGGCGATCCGGACGATCCGAACGCCGGCGCCGTGGTGTAGTTGCCATAGCCCCCCGCCTTCCCAGGGGGCAACCGGGTGCCTGCCGGGCGGGTTCGGGGGGTCTTCATGTCATACTGACCGGATGGTGTCTTCCGCCCCCGCAAACGGCTTTGCCCTGGCTCAGCAAGCGCGTGAGCGCTTCGTGCTTCACATCGGGCGAACCTTGCCGGAGCTGGTCAAGGTCATCGACCAGCGACTCACCGCCCTGCTCGACTCCACCGGCACCCCGGCCGAGATCCAGCTGCGCCGGGACACCTGGGGCGCGTTCAAGAAACGCCACAACCTCTGGGTGGAAGACTGCCGCACCGCCCTCAAGAAGCACCTGGCCGCACGCGCGGGCCTGACCGAAACGAGCAGCATTTCGGGGCAACTCGAGCTGGTGGCCGAAGGCGCCATTGACGACCAGATCCTGGCCTCGCGTCTGGCCATGCGCGTGCTCGACAAGACCTCCACCGAACTCAACGAATTGCGTCTGCGCATCCAGTTCCTGGAGCGCCGCAGCGAGATGTCCAAGAGCGACATCCTGCTGCCCGACGTGCTGGCGCGCCTGCTGGTGGACCAGTGGAAGCTCTCCAGCCTCGACCGCGACGGCCTGGCGCTGGTGCAGGACGCCATCGCTCCCCTGCTGTCGGCCATGCTGCTCGATGGCTACAAGGCCGCCAACGCCCACCTGATCGCCAACGGCGTGATGGAAAAGATCGACCTGCAGGCGCTGGTCAAGCGCAACCCCAACGCCACATCGACCGTGCCGTCCACCACGCCGGTGCGTGGCGACAGCGGCCCGCAGGCCCCTCACGCGCCGTTCCGGCGTGTGCAGGAGGGTGGTCAGGGCGGGCAGGGTGGACAAGGGGGTTCGGGCGGCCGTGGCGGTGCCGGTGGTGCCGGTGGCGGCGGCCGCAGCGGGTACGGCAGTGGAAGTGGGTACGGCGGCGGCAGTGGCAGTGGCAGTGGTGGCCAGGGCGGCAGTGCCGGCGGTGGCGGTGGCGTGCACAGCGGTCGCGGCGGGCCGATGTCGGGTGGCGGGGTGCACGAGGAGACCCGCATGCTCACCGGCACCTCGCCGTTGGCGCGCGCGCGCATGCGCGCCCAGGGCGTGGTCGGGCGGCTGCGCCGCATGCTGGTCGACCGGGTTGGCCCGGAGTTCGAGGCCACCGAAATTCTCCCGCCCTCGCCCGCCCTGCAGCAGGCCATGATGCGCCCGGTGGCCTACCCCAGCACCGGCGCCGGCCTTGCGGCGGCGGGCGGTGGCATGGGTGGTGGTGCGGGCAGCGGCATGGGCGGCGGCTACGCCGACGCCGGCACGGTGGAGCGCACCGCGCGGGCACTGCGTGAGCGCACCCAGGAGCTCAAGCAGGCCGCGTCCACGCCGACCGAAAAGGCCACCATCGAGGTGGTGGCCCTGATGTTCCAGGCCATCCTGGCCGAAGAGCGCATCCCGCCCAGCATCCGCGTGTGGTTTGCGCGACTGCAGATTCCGGTGCTGCGGGTGGCGCTGGCCGAACCGGAGTTCTTCAGCGCGCTGCAGCACCCGGCCCGACGCCTGATCGACCGCATGGGCTCCTGCGTGATGGGTTTCGAGTCCAACGTCGGCTCGGCCGCGCTGGAGGCCGAGATCAAGCGCGTGGTGCAGGTCATCGAGCAATACCCCGAGACCGGCCGGCGCGTGTTCCAGCTGGTCTACGACGAGTTCCAGAAATTCCTCTCCACCTACCTCAGCGAGCAGAGCAGTGCGAGCCGCTTCGTCAGCGTGGCGCAGCAGGTCGAGCAGAAGGAAACGCTGTCGGTGCAATACACGATCGAGTTGCGCAAGCTGCTTGACGACGTGCCGGTGCGGGCCGAGGTGCGCGATTTCCTGTTCAAGGTCTGGGTCGACGTGCTGGCCGTGGCCAGCGTCAAGAACGGTCTCAAGAGCCCGGAGACACAGGCGCTCAAGCAGGCCGCTTCCGACCTGTTGTGGGCCGCGAGCGCCAAGCCCAACCGCGAAGACCGCGCCCGCGTGATCCAGCAGTTGCCCGGCATCCTGCAGCAGCTGCGCAAGGGCATGGGCCTGCTGGGCTACCCGCAGGCGCTGCAGGACCAGCACATCAAGACCGTGAGCGACACGCTGGCCGATGCCTTCATGTCGCGCACCGAAGCCATCCAGCAAAGCCAGCTCGACACCCTGGCCAAGCGCCTGGCCAACCTCGAGGACTACCTGCCCGAGGGCGGTGTCGGCGACTTCGACCTCAACTCCGAGAGCATCGAGCTCATCACCGGGGTGGACGCGAGCAACATCGAGGTCATCAACCAGGGTGGCAGCCAGCCCAACGAAGCCATGCGCGGCTGGGCCGCGGAGCTGCAGATCGGCTCGTGGTTCGGCCTGGACCACAACGGCAAGCTGGGCAGTGTGCAACTGGCATGGCGCAGCCAGCACGGGCAGCTCTATCTGTTCGTGAGCAACGCCGGGCGTTGTTTCCTCATGCAGTCGGCGCGCGTCGCCGCCTACCTGCAGGCCGGACTGCTGGTGCCGAGCGAAGAAGAGGCGCTCACCGTGCGCGCCACCCGCGAGGCGCTTGCCAAGCTCGACGCCAACCCCGAGCGCCTGCTCGCGGCCTGAGCCGCGAACTCAGCCCGCCGCCACGCGCTGCAACAGGCCGCCCGGCAAGCGCGCCACGCGGCCGTCGAGTTCCAGCGTCAGCAGGTGCGCCTGCAGGCGCGCTGTGTCCAGCCCGGTGCGGGCCTGGATCGCGTCGAGTGACACCGGGTCGTGGCCCATGGCCACCAGCACCGGGTCGGTCTCGTGCGTGGCCGCTTCTGGGTGCGCGGCGTCTGCCCGTGCGGTGGCGGGCGCCGTCGGGCCGGCGCCCCAATGCAGCTCCTCCAGCACGTCCTGCGCCGATTCCACCAGCTTCGCGCCCTGGCGGATCAACGCGTGGCAACCGCGCGATTGCGTCGAGTGAATGGAGCCCGGGATGGCGAACACCTCGCGTCCCTGTTCGCTCGCCATGCGCGCGGTGATCAACGAACCCGACTGCAGCGCGGCCTCGACCACCAGCGTGCCCGCCGACAGACCCGAGATGATGCGATTGCGCTGCGGGAAGTTCTGCGCCAGCGGCGGTGTGCCCAGCACGTATTCGCTGAGCATGGCGCCCTGGGCCACGATGCGGTGGGCCAGCGCCCGGTGGCGGCTGGGGTAGACGCGGTCCAGCCCGGTGCCCACCACCGCCAGGGTGAGCCCGCCGGCGGCCAGCGCGCCGTCGTGCGCGGCCCCGTCCACGCCCAGGGCCAGCCCTGACACGATGCTCAGGCCCGAGTGCGCCAGGGCGTGGGCGAAGGCGCGGGCGTTGTCGGTCCCTTGCGGTGTGGGGTTGCGGCTGCCGACCACGGCCAGGCGCCGCGGGTGCACCAGCGCGTCGAGACGCCCGTGCACGAACAACACCAGCGGCGGGTCGGCGGTCTGCAGGAGCTCGGCCGGGTAGCGCGAATCGCCCAGGGGGATCAGGTGGCGGTCATCGCCCGCTGCCAGCCAGCGTTCGTGCACGTCGACGATTGCGTCCAGACCATCGATGCCGGGCGCCATCGCGGCCGCCGGCGCCGGGCCGACCACCTGCGCCCATTGCGCTTCGGCGTGGTCCCACACCGCCTCGGGCAGACCGAAGCGGGCCAGCAGTGCGCGTGCCGATGTGCGGCCCAGGCCAGGCGTCAGGAGCAGCCGCAACCAGGCGGCCAGCTCGTTGCGCGGCATGTGCTCAGGGGTTGACGAAGCGGTCGCCGACGCGTGCGGCGTCGGTGATGTCGAGCACGATGGCGTAGGACACGCGGTCAAAGGTGCGGAAAACCATCATCAGGCCATTGCGCTCGCCAGGCAGGCGGATGGCGGGCCGTGCGCTGTCCGTGGTGTCGGTGACGATGTTGCTCTCGCGCAGCAGCGCCAGCACGTGGCCGGGCTCCAGACCATGCTGCTTGCCGCGGTTGATCGAGACCACCATGTTCTGGGCTGCAAAGCTGACGGCATTGCCGTAGACCGAGACGATCTGGCCGGCCTGCGTGCCCTGCGGTGCGCGTGGCACGAAGTTGGTGAACTCGCGCGGGGGCTCGGGCAGCATGCGGTCGCCCACCCGCATTTCTTCCTTTGCCGCGGTGATGTCGATGGTCGCGGGCACGATCTCGGTGGTCTTCTCACCCTTGGCGTTCAGCCCCTCGCGGCGCGTCTCGCTGCGCATGACGTTGGCCTTGCCGAGGTAGTGTGCTTCGTAGCCCAGCACCTCGTTGGTCGAAGGATCGCGCAGCGGCGTGGCGTTGCGGAACACGCGATAGGAAGTCGAGCGGCCGTCCACCACCGTCAGCGGGGAGGCATCGGGCGTCTCCGCCGAGAGCGCGCGGGCATAGGCACGGTCGCCACGGCTGAGCAGGACGCGGCCTTCCTGGGCGGTCACGATGCGCGGAGCGCGGTTGAGGGTGTCCTCGTCGACCACCAGCGATTCGGTCAGGAAGGACTCGATCGTGCGCAGCGAGATCGGGGGAATGGCGTTGTCGGACAGCGACTCGTAGCGCGTGCGCGGCGAGACCTTGACCGTGCCCGGGTCACCGCCACTGCCGGGGCGCGTGCTCAGCCGTGCGCGGCCATCGGCCTTGATGAGGTAGAGCACCTGACCGGGGTAGATGCGGTGCGGGTTCTTGATGTCGTCCAGGTTCATGCCCCAGAGCTCGGGCCAGCGCCACTGGCTGCGCAGGAAGATGCCGGAGATGTCCCACAGGGTGTCGCCGCCCTTGACGGTGTAGCTGTCCGGCGCGTTCGGTGCGAGTTCGGACAGCGGCACGCCGGCCTGGGCCACCTGGCTGGCGGTGGCGCGCTGCGCGGGAGTGACGGGGTAGCGTTGTTCTGCCGGGATGGGCGCGCTCTGGGCCAGGGCCGCCTGGGCGGCGCACAGGCAGGCGGCGGCGCTGGCGATGGAGGTGAGCAGGCGGGTGGTCGATGGCATGTTCGGGAGCCCCTGGGCGTTCGCCGCGACCGGTTGGTGGGCGCCTGAAAGCGGCGCCTCGAACGCAGCCGCTGGCGCGCGAGTCTTGACAAGTCGGCTTTGATTCTGCGCGTAAGCCATTGATAGCGCAATGTTTATGGGGAGGCCGGATTTCGCGCCGTCGCAAAAGTGGCGAAAATAGCCACAGCACTTTCCGCTCGTCACCGTGCCGCTGCCTGTTGTCGTTCCGGCGCGGTCGGCGGCCCTTTTGTCCACGCCATGAACGCCCCTGAAACGCTGCCCATCCTGCGCTATCCCGATCCGCGTCTGCACACCGTCGCCCAACCGGTGGCGGCGGTGGACGAGCGCATTCGAGCCCTGATCCCGCGCATGCTGGCCACCATGTACGAGGCCAACGGCATCGGACTGGCGGCCACCCAGGTGGATGTGCACGAGCGGCTGATCGTGATCGACGTGAGCGAGACGCGCGACCAGCCGATGGTGCTCATCAACCCGGTGATCGAATGGGCCAGTGAGGACAAGCGCAAGGGCGAGGAAGGCTGCCTGTCGGTCCCCGGCATCTACGACGGTGTGGAACGTTCGACCGCGGTGCGGGTCCGAGCGCAGGATGGCGAGGGCGTGGAGCGAACGATCGAGGCCGAGGGCCTGCTCGCGGTGTGCATCCAGCACGAGATGGATCACCTGGTGGGCAAGGTCTTTGTCGAGTACCTGTCGCCGCTCAAGCGCAACCGCATCAAGTCCAAACTGGTCAAAGCCCAACGCGAGGCCGAGCGAGCATGAACACGTTGCTGCGAACCGCCATCCTGGGGCTGGCGCTGGTGCTGTCGGGCTGTGCGCTGATGCCCGAGCGGCTGGTGCCGGGCACGCCGCGTGCCGAGATCGTTCAACGCCTGGGCGCACCAAGCGCCGAATACCCGCTGCCCGATGGCACGCGCCTGCAGTACTCGCGCCAGCCGGCCGGCCAGCAGGTCTACAACCTCGACCTGGACGCCCAGGGCCGTCTGCGCAAGGTCGAGCAGGTGCTCGACATCTTCTGGATGCAGCAGAACATCGCCTTCGACCGCTGGACGCGTGACGACGTGTTGCGCCACATGGGCCGTCCGGCGCTGGTCGAGCGCGTCTGGAGCTTCACCGGCGACGTCTGGACCTACCGCTTCCTCGAATACAACAACCCGCGCCAGGCGCACGTGCACATCGACCCGCAGGGCGTGGTGCGCAAACTCGTGTTCACCGACGAGCGCCGCATGGACGATTTCCCCGGCCGCCACTGAGCGGACCGGTTTCCCGCATGAAGATCCTGTTCGCCGGCACGCCGGAATTCGCCCGTGTCGCGCTGGAACACTTGCTGGCCGCCGGCTTCGACGTGCCGCTGGTGCTCACGCAGCCCGATCGCCCCGCCGGCCGCGGCATGAAGCTGCAGGCCTCGCCCGTGAAGCAACTTGCGCAGGCGCGCGGCATTGCCGTGGCGCAGCCACGCAGCCTGCGCCTGGATGGCAAGTACCCCGATGACGCGGCCGCGGCGCGTGAGGCCATCGTGGCGGCGCAGGCCGATGCGATGGTGGTGGCGGCCTACGGCCTCATCCTGCCGCGCTGGGTGCTGGACGCGCCGCGTATGGGCTGCCTCAACATCCACGCCTCGTTGCTGCCGCGCTGGCGCGGCGCTGCGCCCATCCACCGCGCCATCGAGGCCGGCGACGCGCAAACCGGCGTCACCATCATGCAGATGGACGAGGGCCTGGACACCGGTGCCATGCTGTTGCACGAGGCAGTGCCGATCGGCGCCGAGGACACCACCGCGCGGCTGCACGACCGCCTGGCCACGCTCGGCGGCCGGCTCATCGTGGAGGCACTGGAGATGGCGGCTTGCGGCGGTCTGCACGCCGAGCCGCAGCCTGCCGAAGGCATCACCTACGCGCACAAGATCGAGAAGGCCGAAGCCGTGATCGACTGGTCGCAGCCGGCCGCCGTGATCGAGCGCCGTGTGCGCGCCTTCGACCCGTTTCCCGGCGCCAGCACCGGGCTCGCGGGGGAGGGCATCAAAGTGTGGGCCGCGCAGGTGGTCGACGGCGGTGGCGCCCCGGGCTGCGTGCTCGATGTCGGCGATCACGGCATCACCGTCGCCTGTGGCGAGCGTGCCTTGCGGCTCACGCAACTGCAGCGCGCCGGCGGCAAGCGCCTGGCGGCGGCGGAGTTCCTGCGCGGCTTTCCCATCGTGCAAGGCCAGTGCCTGGGGGCCGCGGCGTGATCCTTTTCCTCAAGCCCGAGCACCGCGCGCGCCCCGAGTTCATGGAGGGCGTGCGCGACCAGGCCTCGGTCGCGCTGGGCATCTCGGCCTGGGGCCTGATGACGGGCGTGGCCATGGTCAAGTCGGGCATGTCGGCGCTGGAGGCGGTGCTCATGACGCTGATCGTCTATGCCGGCAGCGCGCAACTGGCGGCCGTGCCCATGATCGCCGCCGGTGCGCCGCTCTGGGTGATCCTGGTCGCCGCGTTCTGCGTCAACCTGCGCTTCGTGGTGTTCTCGGCGCACCTGCGCCCTTACCTGATGCACCTGCCGCGCTGGGAGCGCCTGGCCACCGGTTATGTCACCGGCGACCTGAGCTACGTGTTCTTTGCGCGGCGCTACCCCCACGCCGGTCGCACGCCCGACGAGCTGGCGCGCCAACAGGCTTTTCTGATGGGCAACTGCGCGGTGAACTACGGCGCCTGGATGGGCGCTAGCCTGCTCGGTGTGGCGCTGGCCAACGCCATTCCCACCGAATGGGGTCTGGGGTTTGCGGGCATTCTGGCGCTGCTGGGGGTGCTGTGCTCGCTGGCCACCTCGCGGCTGCGCATGGTGTCGGCCGGTGTGGCCGGCATGGCCGCGGTGGTGGCGTGGGCGCTGCCGCTCAAGCTCAACATCCTGGTGGCCATCGCGTGCGCGGTTGCGCTGTGTCTGATCATCGAGCACATCAAACCGCCCGCCGCCGGGGGGCAACATGCTTGACCTCGACCCCTGGACGCTGCTGACCATCGTCGCGTTGGGCGGCATCACCGTGCTCACGCGCGCTTTCTTCCTCATCTCCAGCAAACCCTGGGCGTTGCCGCATTGGGCGCAACGCGGGTTGCAGTACGCGCCCATCGCCGCGCTGTCGGCGGTGGTGATGCCCGAGGTGGTGATGAGCCAGGGCGCGCTGGTGCAGACCTGGCAGGACGCGCGCCTGTACGCAGCCGCCGCGGGCGCCGCCTGGTACTTCCACCGTCGCAGCGTGCTCGGCACCATCGTGAGCGGCATGGCCGTCTACCTGCCGCTGCGCATCGGCCTGGGCTGGTAGGCGCCGGTCCCGGGCACCGCGGGCGCGTCAGCGGCGTTTCCTACAATCCCCGGGTTTGTCCATCGAACCCCTGGATTGCCGACATGTCCGCCTTCATCCGCTTCACCGATCTCTGTGCCCAGGGCCGCGTCAAGGGCCAGCGCGTCTTCATCCGCGCCGACCTCAACGTCCCGCAGGACGAGCAGGGCCGCATCACCGAGGACACGCGCATCCGCGCCAGCGTGCCCGCCATCCGCCTCGCGCTCGATTCGGGCGCGGCCGTCATGGTGACCTCGCACCTTGGCCGTCCCACCGAGGGCCAGTTCAAGCCGGAGGACTCGCTGCAACCCGTGGCGGTGCGCCTGGCCGAGCTGCTGGGCCAGCCGGTGCGCCTGATCGCCAACTGGGTTGACGGCGACTTTTCCGTCGCCCCGGGTGAGGTGGTGCTGCTGGAGAACTGCCGCCTCAACGAAGGTGAGAAGAAGAACAAGCCCGAGCTGGCGAAGAAGCTCGGCGCGCTGTGCGACATCTTCGTGCACGACGCCTTCGGCACCGCGCACCGTGCCGAAGGCACCACCTACGGCATCGCCGAGACCGCGCCCGTGGCCTGCGCCGGCCCGCTGCTGGCGGCCGAGATGGACGCCATCGCCCAGGCGCTGGCGAGCCCGAAGCGCCCGCTGGTGGCCATCGTGGCCGGCTCCAAGGTCAGCACCAAGCTCACCATCCTGCAAAGCCTGGCCGGCAAGGTCGATCAGCTCATCGTCGGGGGCGGCATCGCCAACACCTTCCTGCTCGCGGCCGGCCTGCCCATCGGCAAGAGCCTGGCCGAGCCCGACCTGGTGAGCGAGGCGCGCGCCGTCATCGAGGCCATGAAGGCGCGTGGCGCCGAAGTGCCGATCCCGACCGACGTCGTCACGGCCAAGGCCTTCGCGGCCGATGCGCCGGCCACGGTGAAGAAGGCCGCCGACGTGGCCGCCGACGACCTGATCCTCGACATCGGCCCCGAGACGGCCGCAAAACTGGCCGCACAGCTCAAGCAGGCCGGCACCATCGTGTGGAACGGGCCGGTCGGCGTGTTCGAGTTCGCAGCCTTCGAGGGCGGCACCAAAGCCATCGCGCAGGCCATCGCGCAGAGCAGCGCCTTCAGCATTGCCGGCGGCGGCGACACGCTGGCGGCCATCGCCAAGTACGGCATCGAGAAGGACGTGGGCTACATCTCCACCGGCGGCGGTGCGTTCCTCGAGGTGCTGGAAGGCAAGACGCTGCCGGCGTTCGAGGTGCTGGCGCGCCGCGCGCAAGGCTGAGCGGCGGAGTGTGGGGGTCTCAGGTTCGCGTCGGGATGCGCGCGACCACCCACACGCCGATCAGCGCAGCCACCAGCACCACCGCCAGCAGCACGGGCCGCTCGCGCAGGCCCCAGGCCGAGATACCGACCATCACGAGCATGGTGCCCTGGGCGATGCGCTTGGTGCGGCGCGTGAGGCTGCGGTGCTCCTCCCAATCGCGCACCATCGGGCCGAACAGGCGGTGTGCGCGCAGCCAGCGGTGCAGCCGGGGCGAGGCCTTGGCGTAGCAGGCGGCCGCCAGCAACACGAACGGGGTGGTGGGCAGGCCCGGCAGCACCACGCCCACGATGCCCAGACCCAGCGCGACGGTGCCCGCCAGCCAGAGCAGCCAGCGCACGGCGCGTGGGGTGTTTTCAGCAGAGGGCATGCGCCGGCATGATAGCCAGCCGCCCCCGTTCGGCCGAGCTTGCCGAATCCTTCAGGTGGGCTGGGGCCGGTTGCCCTTCGACAGGCTCAGGGTGAACGCACGGTTTTGGCTCAGGCCGCGGGGCCGATGGTGAGCGAGACGCTGCCCACGCCCTCGACGTGGCCTTCCAGCCGGTCCCCCGCCACCACCGCACCCACGCCCTCGGGCGTGCCGGTGTAGATCAGGTCGCCGGCCTGCAGGTGGTAGAAGCGCGAGAGGTCTTCGATGATTTCGCGGATGTTCCAGATCAGCTTGTCCACGTCGGACCGCTGCCTGGTCTGGCCATTGACCTGCAACTCGATCGCGCCGCGCTCGATCACCGTGAACGGCATCGGCACGATCTCGCTGCACACCGAGCCTTGCTCGATGTCCTTGCCCAGATCCCAGGGGCGACCCTTGTCGCGCGCCACCAGTTGCAGGTCGCGCCGCGTCATGTCCAGGCCGGCGGCGTAGCCGTAGACCAGCTCGTGCGCTTCGGCCGCGGCGACGCGAAAGCCCGCGCGGCCAATGGCCACCACCAGCTCCATCTCGAAGTGGTAATTGCCGGTCTCGCTCGGGTAAGGCACGGTGGCGCCCGACGGCGTGAGCGTGGGGAGCGACTTGGTGAAATAGAACGGCCGCTCGACCGACTTGTCGACCGGCTTGCCCATCTCGACCGCGTGTGCGTGGTAGTTGCGGCCGACGAAGAACAGGCGGTTGACGGGGAACAGCTCGCTCTGGCCCCGGATGGGCAGGGCGGCAACGGGGGGCGGGTTGAAAAGGTAGGCAGGCATGGGGTGTCCAGGGAATCAGGGCATCGCCGGTTGGTTGTCGGGGCGCACTTCGTAGACGCCGAGCTTGCGGTGCAGCGGCGACTCGTCGGCGATGAAGAGGAAGGCCGGCTCGCTGGCCGAGGCATTGACCAGCGTGGTGGGCGTGTAGCCCGGTATGCAGCAGGTGTCGGCTTCCTTCAGGTCGAAGGCGTGGCCGGCCACGCTCACGCGCGCACGGCCTTCGATGGCGTGGTACACGCAGGCCGGCGAGCGCGCGGGCAGCTCGAGCGTCTGGCCCGGGCGCAGCATGAGCGCGTGAAAGCCGAGCACGTTCTCGGCGTCTTCGCCGGTCTCGGGGTTGGTGTAGGTGAGCTGCACGTGCGCCAGACCGGGCTGGTCGCTCGCGATGGCCAGCAGCGCGGCCTTGGCCTCGGCCCAGGGGTAGCGCAGCATGGGGTAGCGCTTGCCGCTGCGGCCGAACACCGGCGTGGGCAGCAGGCCGCCGCGCGCATAGACCTGGTCGCCGCGGCCGGGCTTGACGTCCTGACGACCGCCGTTGAGGTGGTAGCTCACCTCCAGGTAGTACATGAGCGGCAGGTCCAGCACGTCGAGCCAGATCACGGGCTGGTCGCCATCGTGGCCGTGCTCGTGCCAGCGCCCCGTGGGCGTGAGGATCAGGTCGCCGCGGCTCATGGGGCATTTCTCACCGTCCACCGTCGTCCAGGCGCCCTCGCCCTCCACCACCATGCGCACCGCGTTGGGCGTGTGGCGGTGGCTGGGCGCCCACTCGCCGGGCAATAGCAACTGCATGCCCAGGTACAGCGCGGCGCTGGCCTGCATCTTCTCCAGCGTGTGGCCGGGGTTGGCCAGCACCAGCACGCGCCGTTCGGCCTTCTCGATCGGTGTGAGCTCGCCGGCCTTGAGCAGCAGCGGCTTGATGTCGGCGTAGGCCCAGTGCGTGGGCTTCGTCTGGCGCGTGGGAATCTGCGGCGGCAGCACGCCACGCAGGCTGGGCCACAGCGGCACCAGGTTGCGCTCGCGCAGCGCGGCCACGTAGTCGGCGGGCAGGTCTTCGAGTCGGCCGAGGTCGTTCATGCGGATCTCCTTGTGTTCAGTGCGGGGCCAGGCAGTTCTCGACACGCCAGCCATACAACCACTCGACGGCATCGTAGAAGCGCTCGGGGCTGCGGCCGCGCCAGAGGTCATTGCGCACCAGGCGCTCCACGCCCCTGGCGTGGTAGATGCGGCCCATCTCGCGCGAAGACAGCACGATGCGAGCCGTGCGCGCGATGCGCGAGCGTTGGTACAGGTCGAGCGCCTTCTCGAAGTCACCGCCGTGCACGCGCAGCGCCTCGCCCAGCGTCACCGCGTCTTCGATGGCCATGCAGGCGCCCTGCGCCATGTACTGCGTGGTGGGGTGGGCGGCGTCGCCCAGCAGCGTCACGCGGCCGTAGCTCCAGCGATCGATCGGGTCGCGGTCGGCCGTGGCCCAGCGCTTCCAGCTTTTTGGCAGCTCGATGAGCTGGCGTGCCTTCGGGCAGATGCCCTGGAAATAGCTCTCGACCTCTTCCTTGCTGCCGTCACGCACGCCCCATTCCTCGGCCTCGCGGCTGTGGAAGGTGACGACCACGTTGTACTGTTCGCCGCCGCGCAGCGGGTAGTGCACCAGGTGGCAGTGCGGGCCGGCCCACAGGCTGGCGGCGTTCCAGCGCAGGTCCTCGGGAAAGTCGTCCTTGTCCACCACGGCGCGGTAGACCACGTGGCCGGTCACGCGTGCCGGGTCGCCCACGAACTGCTGGCGCACCACCGACTTCACGCCGTCGGCACCGATCAGCGCCAGACCGCGGTGCGCCTGGCCGTGCTGGTCGAACACGGTGACACCCTGCGCGTCCTGCTCGATGCGCTCGACACGCGTGGCGGTGTGAAAGCTCACCCGGTCGCTGGCTTCAACGCCTTCCAGCAGCGAGCCGTGCGCGTCGGCGCGGTGGATCACCGCATACGGGTTGCCGAACCGCTGGCGAAAGGCCTCGCCCGTGGGCACGCGGCCGATGGTGTACTCGTCGATGGCGTCGGTCATCACCATCTCGTCGATGTAGACAGCGCGCGAACGGGCCGCCTCGCCAACGCCCAGCGCGTCAAAGGCCCAGAACGCGTTGGGGCCGAGCTGCATGCCGGCGCCGATCTCGCCGATCTCAGGCGCCTGCTCGAACACCTTCACGTCGAAGCCCTGGCGCACCAGGGCCAGCGCCGCGGCCAGGCCGCCGATGCCGCCGCCGGCCACCAGCACCGGCAGCTCTCTTGCTTGTGTCGCCATGTCTGTCTCCTCTACAAGATCGGCATACTGATGATCAGTACACTCATCATAAGTGTCCTGATAGCATCCTGTCCACTTCCACTTGTCGTCGATCCTGCCGCCACCGCCATGAAACGCCCAGCGCCGCCCAGTGTGAGCATCGACGACCAGCCCGGCCACTACATCCGGCGCCTGCACCAGATCTCGGTCGGCATCTTCCTGCAGGAGCTGTCGGAACTCGGTATCACGCCGGTGCAGTATGCGGCGCTGCAGACGGTGGCCAACCAGCCCGGCATCGACCAACGCACGCTGGCGCGCACCATTGCGCTGGATGCGTCCACCACCGGTGGCGTGGTGGACCGGCTGGAGCAGCGCGGCGCCCTGGAGCGCCGCACCGCACCGAGCGACCGGCGCGCACGCCAGCTCTGGCTCACCGCCGATGGCGAGCGCTTGCTGACCGAGGCGGTGCCGGCGATGCTGCTGGCGCAGCAGCAGATCCTGGCGCCGCTGACCGAGCGTCAGCGCGCCGAGTTCATGCGCCTGATGCGCATCGTGGTGGACGAGAACAACGCGCTCAGCCGCGCGCCGAGCGAGGTCGCGGCGCTGCGCTGAACGGGGCGCGGCTCAGTCCCGCAGGTGCTCGGCCACCGCGCGGTGCACCTGTTCGTCGCGCAGCAGACGCGTGTGGCCCAGGCCGCTGGTTTCCAGCAGTTGCGCGCCGGCAATTGCATCCCGGTAGGCCTCGGCGTCGGCGAAGCGGTTGATGCGGTCCTCGCGGTCGTGGACGATCAGTGTTGGCTGCGTCACCCGCGGGCCCACCGCTGCGGGCTCGAACTGGCGCATCAGGATGCCCTCGCGCGCCTCGACCTGTTGTTGCAGTTGCGCGCGCGTGGTTTCGCTCAGGCCGAACACCGAAGCGAACAGGCGCGTGTAGGCCAGTGGCGAGGCCGGCGGCGCCAGCAGCACCAGGCGCTCCACCGCCAAGCCGCGTGCGGCCGCGTGCGCCAGCGCGTTGGCGGCGAGCGAATGCGCCGCTACGGCGCGCACCGCATGGCCCTGCATCTGCAGCCGGGCGACGAGGTACTCGATGGCGCGTGCGAACTGCGGCAGATTGCTGGTGCTGCCCAGGCTGCGGCCATGCGCCGGCAGGTCCGCCAGCAAGGGACGCCAGCCCTGGCGGGCCAGGACCTGCGCGAGCGGCAGCATCTGCGCCGCGTGGCCACCCCAGCCGTGCAGCAGCAGCGCCACCGGCCCATGTGGCGCGGGCGGCGGCTGGTAGAGCGTGATGCTGGCGTCCTCGAACGCCCATGACGTTTGTTGCCACCGTGCCAGCGCGGGTTGGCGCCCGTGCATCCACTTCGGCGGCAGGGGTGTGCCGAACAGCCGCACGGCGCCGCGCACGGCCAGCGCCGGCCACAGGCGTTCGGACAAGCCGAGACCCCAGCGCAGCCAGCGTGTGCCGGGGCTGGCTTCGTAGTAGGCGGATGCGGTCTGCAAAGGATTGCTGTTCATGAACATCTCCTAAATCGCACAACTGTGCGAAATGCGGCAAAAAAAAGGGTCAGGAAGGAGGATCAAACGCGGTACGTCTGCAGCAAACGCGCCCAGGTGGCCTGGGCGCGTTCGGTGGCGCGCGGGTCGCGCAGGAAGCGCACGTCGTGGACCAGCCCGATCGCCAGGCTGCAGATCTCGCCCACCAGTTGTTCGGGGTCGGTGTCGGGCTTGAGATGGCCGGCTTCGATGGCCTGCAGCACCGTGCGGCGCAACGCGGCGCGCCAGCGCGTCACCTCACCCAGCAGCAGGTCGCGCAGTTCGCCCTCGCGGTCGTCGAGCTCAAACGCGCCCGAGGTGTAGAGGCACCCGGTGTGCGCCTCCACGTCGCGCAGGCGGATCAGCCAGCGGCGCACGATCTCGCCCAGGCGCGGAAGCCCCTTGGGTGACTGCATCGCCGGCACGAACACGTCGGCCAGAAAGCGGCGGCCGAACTCCTCGATCACCGCCTTCTGCAAGGCTTCACGTGAACCCACGCGGGAGAACACGCCGCTCTTGGAAATGCCGATGCGATCGGCCACCGCCTGCAGGGTGATGGCCTCCAGCCCCTCCGCGGACGCCAGGTCCAGCGCGGCGCCCACGATGGCGGCGCGCGTCATTTCACTCTTCTGGGTCCGGGCATCCATGCGTGGAAATTTAGCACGATCGTCCGAAAAATGCGATTTCGCACGGACTTGGACGACGAAAGGTCGCTGGCTATGATCGCTCGCGATCCGCACCCCACCCCGATGAACCCGCCCGTGCCGCCGCTCAAGCCCGAGTTCCTGGCCATGATGACCAAGGGGGTGTCGCTCATCCTGAGCAGTTGCGACCACGCGCTCACCCCGAGCGTGATGCGTGCCGTCGGCAGCCATGTGGAAGACGACGGGCGCTGCATCACCGCGTTCCTCGCACGTCGGCAGTCGCGGCAATTGCTGGCCGACATTGCCAGCAGCGGCCGCCTGGCGGCGGTATTCAGTCAGCCCAGCACGCATCGGACCGTGCAGTTCAAGAGCCGCCGTGTGCAACTGCGTGAGGTGGTCGCGGCCGATCTGCCGCAGATCGAGCGCTACCGGCTGTCGATGGAGGACGAGCTGGCCGCGCTGGGATACGCGCACGGGCTGGCCAGCGCCATGCTCGCGCACGACGCCGACGATCTGGTCGCGGTGGTGTTCCAGCCCGACGAGGCGTTCGATCAGACCCCGGGGCAGCGCGCCGGCCAGCGCATGGAAGCGACATGAGCACACCCGACACGCCGCCGGCCTTCGAGCCCGCCGGCATGGACGAGTTGCGTCCCTGCATGGAAGGCATGGTGCCTTCCATCATGGCCACCGTGGCACCCGATGGCACGCCCAACGTCGCCTACATCTCGCAGGTCTATCACGTGGACGCGCGGCACGTGGCGCTGTCGTTCCAGTTCTTCAACAAGACCCGGCAGAACCTGCTGGCGCACCCGCGCTCCACGGTGTTGCTGCTGCACCCGCGCACCGGGCGCTTCTACCGCCTGCACTTGCGCTACGAGCGCACCGAGACCGAAGGGCCGGTGTTCGAGAGCATGAAGGCGCAACTGGCGGGCATCGCCTCGCACGGCGGCATGGCGGACGTGTTCCACCTGCGCGGCGCCGACATCCACACGGTGCTGGCGATCGAACGCCTGCCGGCCGAGACGATGCCGGTGGCGCTGCCCGCGCCGCCGGTCCGCCCCAATCCGCTGATGGTGCTGCGCCGGGTGAGCACGGGCCTGTCGGCCGCACGCTCGCTGGACACGTTGCTGGAGGCGGCGCTCGATGCGCTGGAGCGCGAGATGGGCGTGCGCCACGCCATGGTGCTGATCCTCGATGCGGGCAACCAGCGCCTCTACACCGTCGCCAGCCGTGGCTACGCCACATCGGGCGTGGGCTCCGAGATCGCGCTCGGCCACGGTGTGATCGGGGTTGCCGCCCGCGAACGCACGCCGATCCGCATCAACCACATGACGACCGCGCAGCGCTACAACCAGGCCATGCGCCAGGGCATGGAGGGCTCGGGCAGCACCGACATTCCCTACCCGGGCCTGCCCCAGCCGCGCAGCCAGCTGGCGGTGCCGCTGCTGTCGGCCGACCGCGTGCTGGGCGTGTTGTTCGTCGAAAGCGGGCAAGACCTTCGTTTCGATTTCGAAGACGAGGACCTGCTGGTCACGCTGGCGGGTCAGCTCGCGGCCGCCATCGACCTGATGCACGAAGCCGAAGAGCCCTGCGGTGAAGCCGCCTCGCCCCCGGGGGAGACACCTGCCACCGCGGCGGCGGCGCCGCTGCGCGTGCGCCGCTACCGGCGCGACGACAGCATCTTCGTCAACAACGCCTACCTCATCAAAGGCGTGGCGGGTGCCATCCTGTGGAAGCTGCTCAACGACCACCGCAGCGGGCGCAGCGAGTTCACCAATCGCGAACTGCGGCTGGACCCATCCTTGAAGCTGCCGGACGTGAGCGACAACCTCGAAGCGCGGCTGCTGCTGCTGCACCGGCGATTGGGTGAGCAATGCCCGGCGCTGCGCTTGCAGAAAACCGGGCGCGGCTGCTTTCGCTTCGACGCCCTCGCGCCGGTGGAGCTGGCCGAGAGCGCCTGAGCCGTCCAGGCCGCTTCAGACCGCCACCAGCCCCGGCACCGGCGGCAGGTTGATGCCGCGCGTGAGCTTGGCCCAGTCGCGCTGGCTCATGTGCGCGCGCGCCACGTCCAGCATCGCCTCGACGGCCGCCAGTGGTGCCTTGGTCTGCATGTCGTTGACCATCATGCAGCGCTCGATGTTGTTCATGGCGGGCAGCAGCCAGCGCGACGTCTGCATCATCTCTTGCGGCGGGATGCTCGCCACCAGCTCGTCGTGGATGGCCAGCAACTCGAAGTCGTTGTAGGTGGCCCAGAGCGCGGCGTTGTGGTGCGTCTCCTCGGCGTGCATGTGCTGCAGGTTCTCCGCCACGAACAGCGCCAGGGCCAGATACAGCGCGTGCAGCGCGCTGGCGCGATCGGCCGCGGGCACGCCAGCCAGGGCCCGCGCGGCCTCGCTCAGGCGCGCGGTGTGGCGCAGGGGTCCTCGTGCTCGGTGGCCACGGCGTCGCACACACCGGGGCAACGCGCCTGCAGCGCGGCGTGCACGAAGCGGTTCTCGTGCTCGACGTGGCGTTCGCACATTTCCATCAGCTCGACCACGCGGTCGCTGGCGTCGCGAACCTCCGCTTCGTCGGTGGGGTCGGCGCGGCCGAGCGCGAGCAGGGAGTCGGCCATGACGGCGCGCAGTGCCTTGTGGATGCCGGCATACATGTTGAAGCGGCCTTCGCCGGTGCGGGCAGCGGCGGCGATGGCCGCAAATTCGATCGGATGCGATTGCATGGTGGAGTCCTGTTTCGCCGGCGGAACCCGGCGTCGCGGTGCTGGCGGCGGCGCCCCATGCGCCGCGCGTCCATGACCGAAAGTGTCGGAAATGCCCACCACGGGCGCTGCTAAATAGCGCTTAAGCGCTCCCTAAAAAGACCTTAAGCCTCCCCCACCGGGGGGAAGAAGCCCTCAGTCCAGCCCGCGCGGGCGCCCGCGCAACTGCTTGACCGCGCTGCGCTGCACCTTGCTCTGCAGCCGTCGCTCGCGCGATGCGCGCGTGGGCCGCGTGGCGCGGCGTGTCTTGGGCACTTCTGCGGCAGCGTCCACCATGGCCTGCAGGCGCGCCAATGCGTCGGCCTTGTTCTGCTCCAGGCTGCGGCTGCCCTGGGCCTTGATGACGATGACCCCTTCCTGCGTGAGCCGGGTGTCGCTGCGCGCGAGCAGGCGCGCCTTCACAACGTCGGGCAACGAGGACGCGTGCACCGCGAAGCGCAGGTGCACCGCATTGCTCACCTTGTTCACGTTCTGCCCGCCCGCGCCCTGCGCGCGGATGGCGGTGAACTCCACCTCGGCGGGGTTGACGATGGGCGGTGCGTGCATGAGCGCAGTCTAGGACTTGTTGGCCGTGGGGTTGACACCCCGCTGGGATAATCGGGCCATGGCAGCGAAACAGCGCGTGGTGGTGGGTTTGAGCGGGGGCGTGGACTCCGCGGTGAGCGCGTACCTGCTCAAGCAGCAGGGGCACGAGGTCGTCGGCATCTTCATGAAGAACTGGGAAGACGACGACGACAACGAACACTGCACCAGCCGCCAGGACTGGCTCGACGCTGCCAGTGTGTCCGACGTCATCGGCATCGACATCGAGCACGTGAACTTCGCGGCCGACTACAAGGACCGCGTGTTTGCCGAGTTCCTGCGCGAGTACCAGGCCGGGCGCACGCCCAACCCCGACATCCTGTGCAACGCAGAGATCAAGTTCAAGGCCTTCCTGGACCACGCCATGCGCCTGGGCGCGGAAAAGATCGCCACCGGTCACTACGCCCGCGTGCGCGAACGCTCGGGGCGATTCGAATTGCTCAAGGGGCTGGACCCGCTCAAGGACCAGAGCTACTTCCTGCACCGCCTGAACCAGGCGCAGCTCTCGAAGACGATGTTTCCGGTGGGCGAGTTGCCCAAGACGGAAGTGCGGCGCATCGCGGCCGACATCGGCCTGCCCAACGCGAAGAAGAAAGACAGCACCGGCATCTGCTTCATCGGCGAACGGCCGTTCCGCGAATTCCTCAACCGCTACATCGCCAGCGCGCCAGGCCCGATCAAGGACGAACGCGGGCGCGTCATCGGTGAGCACGTGGGCCTGAGCTTCTACACCCTGGGCCAGCGCCAGGGCCTGGGCATCGGCGGCGTGAAGGCCAAGGGCGCGCAAAAGGGCGGCAGCGAGCACGAGCCCTGGTTCGTGGCGCGCAAGGACATTGCGAACAACACCTTGTGGGCCGTGCAGGGCCACGACCACCCCTGGCTGCTGACGCCGCGCCTGCGCGCGCACGACGCCAGCTGGGTGGCCGGTGAGCCGCCCGTGGCTGGCACCCTGGGCGCCAAGACGCGCTACCGCCAGGCCGATGCGGCGTGCACGTTCGACGCGCTCGGCGCCAAGGGTTTCGTGCTGCGTTTCGATCAGCCCCAATGGGCGGTGACACCGGGGCAGAGCGCCGTGCTCTACGACGGCGAGGTCTGCCTGGGCGGTGGCGTCATCGTCACCGAGGCCGCCTCGGGCGACGACGCCTTCAGTCCTTCGGCGGCGCTGGCGGCGTAGATGGCGTAGGTGGCGCAGGTGGCGCAGGCGCGTCCAGCGGGCGGCGCAGCGTGCCGCCCAGCTTCGCGTGGATCTTGCGCGTGGTGCGCCAGGTGGCCCACAACACCAGCGGCACCAGCGCAGCGGCGGCCATCTCGGGGTGGATCGGCAGCCCTGCGGCCTTGGCGCCCTTGCCCACGTAGAGCAGCAGGCTGATCACGTAGTACGAGATCGCCGCAATCGACAGGCCCTCCACCGTGGTCTGCAGTTGCAGTTGCAGCTCCTGCCCGCGGGTGAGCTTGGCCAGCAACTCCTGGTTCTGCGCCTCGGTGGCGATGTCCACGCGCGTGCGCAGCAGCGCGCTGGTGCGCGTGATGCGCTCCGACAGCGAGCCCAGACGCCTTTCGGACGCGGCCACCGTGGCCATCGCGGGCGACAGGCGCCGCCGCATGAACTCGCCCAGCGTCTGCGTGCCCGGAATCGGGCGCTCGCGCAGCTCGCCGATGCGCTGCGCGACAAGAGCGTCATAGGCGCGCGTGGCAGCGAAGCGATACGTGTGTTCGGCGGTGGCGCGCTCCACGCCGCCGGCCAGCGCCACCAGCCGGTCGAGCAAGTCCTGCTCGGACACGCTCTTGTGCTCCAGTTGCGCGGTGATGGCGGCCAGTTGCGCCTCGGCGTGCGCCAGCATGGGCGCAAGCGCCTTGGCCACCGGCAGGCCGCGCAAGGCCATCAGGCGGTAGATCTCGATCTCCAGCAGGCGCTGGGAGATCCGCCCGGCACGCGCCTCGCTCGTCTCGGGTGGCGCCACCACCAGCATGTGTTCGAAGCCGCTCTCGCGCAACTGGAAATCCGTCGCTGCCCAAGAATGCCCGCCGCCCATCTGCGACGCCACCACGGTCTGCTCCCCGAACCAGCGATGCACCGGCTGCATCAGCGTGGCCTGTGCCTCGCTGGTCTGTTCCGGCAATTCGGCTTGCACCATGGCAAGCAGGATGGCGGCCACGGTGTGTCCGGGGATGGCGCCCACCCAGCCCGGGGGCAAGGCCAACGCCAGGTGCAGGTCGGGTGCGCTGGCGCCGAGGCCGGCGCCCTCGGGCAGGGGTTGCACCAGCGAATAGCGCGTGAACTCGGTGTGGCGTTCCCATTTGAGGGTGCGCCCGTCGGGCAGGGGCAGGCGCAGGAAGTTGCCTTGCAGGTCCTGCGCCTGCAAGGCGTCGTGCCCCGGCAGGCGCCGCAGATGCGCCAGCTCCTGCGCGCGGTTCACCTGTGCGTTGAGCACGGCGACGAAGGTGACCAGCGCGGGCAGCCGGATCAGCGCCGAAGGGCGCGCGTGCAGCTCGTCGTGCAGGGAGCGTCGCTCGGGATCGTCGGGGGGCAGGTCGCGGATCGGGTTCATGTCGGGTGACCTCGACAGGTGGGCGATCCAACTGTATGCGATGGGCAGGCGCCCTGCCGCGGGCGAAACCGGTGCCGCTTCAGCCGGCCGCCGGCAGGCGCAAACGCAGCACGATCGCCCCGCCGTCAGCGGGCGGGAACTCCAGCGTGCCGCGGTGGCGCGCCAGCGTCTCGATGGCCGACTCCAGTGCCAGGCCCGGGCGTGGTGAGGCGTGTGCGCCGCTCAGCCGCATCTCGATCCAGACGATCCCGTGCTCATGGCCGCCATCGAGCTCAAGCCGACCTTGCGCGTTCGCACAGGCACCGATCTGCAGCAGCGCATCGACCAGGGCCTGCATGATCTCGGCGCGGTCACCGCACACCGGCGCCAGCGCGGGCAGGCGGTTGACGACGGTGAGGCCGGCGGGCAGCAGGCCATGAACGCAGTAAGCAGCCCGCGACAGCAACAACCCCGGATCGAACGGCCGCATCGCGGGCGGCGCGAGATCCAGCAGCCGATGCAGGTTGTCGACGAGCAGCGCGATCTGATCGCAGTGCTGCAGCGCATCGTTCATGCGCTCCTGCAGCGCTCGCAACGGCGCGGCGTCAACAGCGGTGTCCGCCCGGTCCTGCGCGTGAGTGGCCAGCTCGTCGATGCGCACCACGCTCTGGAACAGCGCCTGGGTGGCCAGGGTCACGTTGCGCTCCAGCGCGCGGCCGGCCGCGGCGGCCAGGCGCCGACGGCGCTCGGACGTGTGGAGCACCACCGCGTTCGGGGGTGCATGGGCCGCTTCGGCGGCACTGGTCGGGGAGCCCGGTGCCGTCCGGCGCCACCAGGGCAACCAGCCCGGGCCGTCGCACGACGGCGTTGGCAATGGGGCGCCGCCGGTGGGCTGGCGCGGGTGCGTGTTCATCATGCGGTCATGCTAGGGACGACCCGGCGCTGACGCCCTGCGCCCTTAGTATCAGACCTGCATTCCGGCCAGGCGCTGCACCCGCCCGTCCCAGGCGGCCCGATTGCTGGCGGGCGGGTGGTTGCCCGACCGATTGCCTACTGCCTTGGCGGTATTGAGTCAGCCCCTGGCCCCTCGAATACTGTTGTCCACACGTGGCAGTGCAGCGCCGCCGCACGGGCGGATGGGGGTTCCATGGGCAGTCAAGTCGAACGTCCGGCCACGGACTGCGGCCCGTGCGTTGCGGACCTTGCGCGGGGCCGGTTGTCCCGCTGGTGGGGTCCCCTGACGGTCGTGCTGGCACTGCTGCCACTCCCGCCCGGGTGGCTGTGGTGGTCGGCGTCCTCTGCGCCCGACCCGGTTGTCGGCATGTGGCTGTCGGCCGCCACGGGCGCCGCCAGCATCTGGCTGCTGTGTGGCCTGGCGCTGCGCAGCCGGACGCGCCGCCAGGTGCAAGCGCAGGCCAGCCAGATCAACGAGCAGGTGGCGCGGGTCGTCGCCGAGCGCACGCTGCTTGAGCGTTCGCGTTTGCTCCATGCCGTCGCGCACGATCTGCGGCAGCCCTTGTACGCCATGAGCCTGGCCGCACAGGGGTTGCAGCGGCAGCGGCCGTCGCGCCACGCCGATCCCATGCTGACCCAGTTGCGCAGAGCGCTCGAATCGGCGGATGCGCTGCTGGACACGATCAACACCATCGCCATGCTGGAGACCGGCGCGATCCAGCCGCGGCGGATGGTGTTCTCGGTGCAGGCGATGCTCGAACGCATCGACCGGGTGCATGGGCCACAGGCCCGTGCGCGCGGCCTGCACTGGACGGTGACGCCCAGCCTTGAGCAGGCGCGAACCGACGCCGTTCTGCTGGAACGCATGCTGGGCCAGCTGATCGCCAATGCGATTCGCTGCACGCGCCGGGGCGGCGTGCTCGTGTCGTGCCGCCGGCGCGACCTGCACCTGCTGATTCAGGTGTGGGACACCGGGCCGGGCTTGAACGAGGTGGAACTGGCCCGCGTGTTCGAGTTGCACTACCGGGGGCAGCCCGGCACCGAAACCGAAAGCGGGCTCGGCCTGGGTCTGTGCATCGTGCACCAGGCGGCGCAGTTGCTGGGCGTCGGGCTCGGGGTGCGTTCCCGTGTGGGCCACGGCACCTGTTTCAGCCTGCGCGTTCCGCTGGCCGAGGCGACCGCACCGCATCCGCCGGCGCGGTGAGGGCCATCAGCCCGGCAAGGGCCCGCCCGCGTTGATGAACACCGATGCGTCGGTGCTCAGCAGATCGAGCGGGTAGCGCCGCCCCGCCAGGTGGTCCTCCATGCACCGCAGCACCAGCGGGCTGCGGTGGCGCCCCACACTGGCGCGCACTTCATCGGGCGTGAGCCAGATGGTGCGCACGATGCCGTGGTCCAGGGATCGACCGGCCACCAGCGGGCCGAGTTCGCCGCAAAAGGCAAAGCGCAGGTAGGAGATGTCCTGCGTGCCGCGCTGGAAGCGCGACAGGTACACCCCCACCAGCGCATGCGGCGTGAACGTGTGCGCCGTTTCCTCCAGCGTCTCGCGCGCCACGCCTTGTGCCGGGCTTTCGCCCGGATCGAGGTGGCCGGCCGGGTTGTTCAGCCGCAGGCCTTCGGGGGTGTGTTCCTCCACCAGCAGGTAGCGCCCGTCGCGCTCGATCACTGCGGCCACGGTGACGCTGGGTTTCCATCGCTCGGTCATGGGGGAATTATCCGGCGCCATGGCTGCACCACGCGGCTTGCATGAGGCTTTCAGTTAAGCTTGCGCGCCGATTCCCTATCCCCCCGAGCGAGGAGACACCCATGCTCATTGGCGTACCCGCCGAGACCCTGGCGGGAGAGACCCGTGTTGCCGTCACGCCCGAGACGGCCAAGAAGCTGGTGGCGCAAGGCCACCAGGTGAAGGTGCAGGCTGGTGCCGGCCTGGCCGCCAGCGCGATCGACGCCGCCTACGAGGCCGTGGGCGCGCAGATCACCGACGCGGCCGGTGCGCTGGGCGCCGACCTGGTGCTCAAGGTGCGCAGCCCGCAAGCCGCCGAACTGGCACAGATGAAGGCCGGCGCCACGCTGGTGGGCATGCTCAACCCGTTCGATGCCGAGGGCCTGGCCGCGCTGGCGGGCGCCGGCCTCACCAGTTTTGCGCTCGAGGCCGCGCCGCGCACCACGCGCGCGCAGAGCATGGACGTGCTCTCCTCGCAGGCCAACATCGCGGGCTACAAGGCCGTGATGGCCGCGGCCAACGCGTATCCCAAATTCTTCCCCATGCTCATGACGGCCGCCGGCACGGTCAAGGCCGCGCGCGTGGTCATCCTGGGCGTTGGCGTGGCCGGCCTGCAGGCGATCGCCACCGCCAAGCGCCTGGGCGCCGTCATCGAAGCGAGCGACGTGCGCCCGAGCGTGAAGGAGCAGGTCGAATCGCTGGGCGGCAAGTTCATCGACGTGCCCTATGAAACCGCCGAAGAGAAGGAGGCGGCCGAAGGCGTGGGCGGCTACGCCAGGCCCATGCCCCCGAGCTGGCTGGCGCGACAGGCCGTGGAGGTGGCCAGGCGCGTCGCCATGGCCGACGTGGTGATTTCCACCGCGCTGATTCCGGGGCGCGCTGCGCCCACGCTCATCACCGAAGAGATGGTGAAAAGCATGAAACCGGGCTCGGTGATCGTGGACATCG
>VFQO010005115.1_pt1 | contig 29275 bp, 30 predicted proteins | sample 3512331 | NCBI WGS metagenome assembly VFQO01 (sample SAMN10412371, study PRJNA504923) | tailings metagenome | isolation source: Replicate 3 from Balatoc abandoned mine | place: Philippines: Itogon, Benguet | collected 2017-08-28 | reverse complement strand
CACAGGGCATCGACGCGGATCACCGCAGCAGCTCGCGCATCCAGACGGCGCACTGATCGGCCGCTGCCAAGGGCCAGCTCAGCGTGATCTGGGTGGCGCCGCGGCGCAACTCGATGCGGATGTCTGATGCCGGCGTGCAGGTGGCCGCTGGCAGTGAGACAGGAACGAAGGCCGGCGTTGCAACGGCAGGCAGTGCCCCGCTGGCCAGGCGGCGCCACTTGTGCACGACGTTGGCATTGATGCCGTGCGCCATGGCAATCCCGGCCACCGACGCGCCGGGTTCGGCGCACTGGGCAAGGATGTGCTGCTTGAGCTCGGCGCCGTACCGGCGGCGGCTGTTCTTCTTGGCCTCAGTCATGGTGTCCACCTAAATGATTGGTGGACGCCATCCTTGCCGCTTAGCTCGTCTGGCTCAAGGGTGGGTTGGCCGGACGCTTACGCAAAAGATGGGAGGTCAGCCAGCTAGTGGGCATTGGGTCCATGTAGATCGCACGGCACACCGAGAAGCGGCTCCGGTGGCATCAACGCTCGACGACGAACAAGAGGCAACTCCACAGGTCCCTCAACGTGATTCCTCTGCCAGCGCACGAGGCGATGACAGCGACCGGCGGGCGAACACCGCTGTCTCCAACTCGGTAAGGTATTCGTTTGCAAAGCGGTCTGCGTCGAACGCGAGCTTGGCAAACGCTCAGAGCAGGGGGTTGCTGATGGTGCTTTCCTCGCGAACGCTCACCCGCGTTCCACCCGGGGTTGGCAAAGGTGCGAAACGGCCTTCCCAGACGCCCTCGTAGCCGCGCTCGCTGGCGAATCGCAGACGCAGGGTGTGTCCAGATTGGTCTATCCACGACATGCGGATGCGGTCGCCGTCTGAGCGAACTTCGGTCCACCCACCATCGGTCCCGATTTCCACCGCCTTCACAGCTCGCCGCCAGTCAGGCTGCCGTTGGACGTCGGCGATCACCTGCTGAATCTGATCAATTGGCGCAGCGATGTCGCGCTCGCCGACCCCCACGCGTGTGGCTGGCAAGCTTCTGCCCCAGAGCCATGTGGCGGCAATCAACATGAGCGCCAAGAACACGATCGCTGATGAGAGGAGCACCCATGTTTTCATGGCTGATCTCCTGAGCGTTCGGCGGCGAGTCGTTGCCTGATCCACTCTGGCCCGCAGCTGAGCTTGCGCGCCAGCGGGGAGGCCGGGTCCACCACGCGCCAGAACGGAGCCACGTCGTGAGTCGATGCACCTGCCTGAAGTTGTTCCCAGGCCACCTCGCTGATCGTTCTCAGAAACAGGGAGGTTGAAACCGGGCAGGTGGCGTCAGCACCGTGCAGATCGGCCAGTTTCCGGCGCAGCTGCTGCACAGGCATGGTCACGCCCAACGGTACATGGGTTCGAAGAAAGTGTTCGATCTCCGGAGGTGAGGAGATCAACAACTCTGCGCCGGCGGGCACACCCGCAAAGGCGTCCTTAAGACGCACTTTGTGTGGTGGCCGGGCGTCCATTTTCTCGGCCCAGCTTTTCGGCTTTCTTGGCATGCTGCTCTTTCATCGGCGCGAATCGGTGTGCACTCACAGAATTGTCAGCAGGCCATCGCGCGGGGCAAACAATCCCCGTGGAAACCCTAGTTGGTCGATGGTGGCTGGTTCAATGCTGTACGGGTCAAGGCCAACGCAGGGCAATGGGTGTGCGCGTCAGCAGCATGGCCACTGTGGTAGCGCTGCCGGCAAGCAGGATGACCCACATCTGCACCGCCATCGAGGGCTGGTAAGCCATCAGGCAGCCCCGCAGCGCCAGCTCGCGCGCCGCCCCGACGGCGATCCCCGCCGCAACCAGCAAGCTCAGGTCTACCCGCGCCACCGGCCGGTGGTCATGGTGGGCGTGTATAGGCGTGTGTGGGCCAAGGCGCGACCGGGAAGCGACGCTATGTTCTGGATTCCGCCCTCCGGCTCGGCCTGGGTGTTGAGTTGCAATAGGTTGTTCCCACTGAAGGGACATCCTCAGGCATGCTGATCGTCGCGAGCCATGGAACTGCCGTCGCGCGTCTTCCAGAGCGAAAACAGGATGCCGCCAGCAAGCAGCCCAGCCGTGACTGACAAGCTCAGCGCAGCAGGCACTTTCCCGTCGAACAGCCAGTCACCGAGGAAGATCTTGGCGCCGATGAAGATGAGCACCAGGGCCAGCGCGTACTTCAGGTAGTGGAAGCGGTGCACGACGGCGGCCAGCGCGAAATACAGCGCGCGCAAGCCCAGGATCGCAAAGATGTTGCTCGTGTAGACGATGAAAGCGTCCGGCGTGATCGCAAAGATGGCGGGCACCGAGTCGATTGCGAAGACCAGATCGGCGATCTCCACCAGTACCAGGCACAGGAACAGCGGCGTGGCCCACAGCACCAGCTTGCCCGTCTTGGGATCGGGCTGGCGGACCAGGAAAGCCTGGCCCTGCAAGGTCTCGGTCACACGCAGGTGCTTGCGCAGGAACTTCAGCACCGGGTTGTTCGAGATGTCCGGCTTGCTGTCCATCATGACGATCATCTTGATGCCGGTGGCAATCAGGATGGCAGCGAAGATGTACATCACCCAGGCGAACTCCATCACCAGTGCGGCGCCGAGGCCGATCATGATGGCGCGCAGCACAATGACGCCCAGAATGCCCCAGAACAGTACCCGGTGCTGATACTCACGCGGCACCGCGAAATACGTGAAGATCATCGAGATGATGAAGACGTTGTCCAGCGCCAGCGTCTTCTCCACCAGGTAGCCTGTGACATACAGCTGAACCGCGGTCCAGGCGCGCTCGTTTGGCGTATCCGCTGCGGCGATCTGCGGATCGATCGAGCTTGCACCCGAGTAGGTGAAATAGATCCAGTAGACGACCGCCGCCCAGGCCAAGCCCAGGCCGATGTAGAGCGCCGACATGTTCAGGCTTTCGCGCACACCGATCTCGTGCGCCTCGCGATTCATCACCCCGAGATCGAAAGCCAGAATGGCCAGCACGACGGCAATGAAGCTGAACCAGATCCAGGCGGGCATGCCCAGCCAGAGTGTGGTGAGGAGTTCCATGGTGGGTATGCGAAGGTGTTGGTACACGCCGATCGTCGCCCTTACGCCTGATTCGCCCAAGCGCAATTAAAGTGACGCCAGCTTCGGTTTTTCCGAACCATTGATTCCCAAGGCGCACGATGACCCTCAACTACCGTCACCTGCACTACTTCTGGGTCGTGGCCAAGGAGGGCGGGTTCGCTCGCGCCGCCGAGCGCCTGGACATGGCGGTACAAACCATCAGCGCGCAGGTCAAGGAACTGGAGAAGTCGCTGGGCTACCAGTTGCTCAAGCCGCAAGGGCGGGGCTTCGTGCTCACGGAGGCGGGCGAGACCGCTTTCGCCCGCGCCGAAGAGATCTTCCGGATCGGCCACGCCCTGCCAGGCGAAGTGAAGGAGGCCGCCAGCCACAAGGCGGTGCGACTGGCCGTGGGTTTGTCGGACGGCATCTCCAAGCTCGCAGCGCACGCCTTGCTGGACCCGGTACTGGCGACGCCGAACCTGCGGCTTGTCATCCACGAGGGCGAGTTCGAGCAGCTGCAGTCCGAGTTGGCTCTGCACCACCTGGACGTGGTTCTGGCGGGGCAGGCCGCACCCCACAACCCCAACCTGCGACTCGCCAGCGAGCGACTCGCGTCATCCCCCGTGGACTGGTATGGCCCGAGTGCGCTTGTCGGGCGGGGCGCGACCAAGGATTTTCCAGGATGCCTGGCTCGATTGCCCGTGCTGTTGCCAACGGGCCATGCCGTGTTGCGCTCCGCGCTGGATCGTTGGTTCGATCAGCAGGGGTTGCGCCCGCGTATCGCGGGCGAGTTTGAGGACAGCGCCTTGATGGCGGTGTTTGCCGCACAGGGTCTGGGCGTGTTCCCGGTCAGCCGCCTGGGTGCGCGCGACCTACTCCTGCTGCGGGGCATGCGACTGCTCGCGCATTGCGAAGACGTGCGCGAGGACGTCTACGCCATCCGCTCGCGCCGTGGCCTGAACCATCCCCTGGCCGGCAAGCTCGTGCAAGCCAGGGGTACGTGAACCGCGTTCTCAGATCACGTTCGCCCTGGATTGTTGGCGCGAGGGAGAGATCGACCAGTATCGGCAGGCAGCGCCCAGCACGAAGGCCTCCGCATCCGCGAAGTGTTGATCTGCACTCGCAGCGGCCTGGGCCAACGACATCACCTCGTCGCGCAAGCGCGGGTTGGAAACCTCATCCATCAGGCTGCGCAGCGCTTGGGCATCCAGGCTTGCCAGCAAAGAGCCAGTGCACTGGCCGCCCATCATGAGGTCCTCACACAGATCCCGCAGGACGACATCGAGCCCACCCGGGGGCAGCCCCAATCGGCCTTCGGCGTCGAGTTGCTTGAGCACCCGGATCTCCGACGCGCACACGTTGCCGTCAGCGATGAGCATGAGCGCCAGCACGCGGCCAGCGGCCAGGGAACTGTTGCGGGGGTAGTTGCGCATGTGAAACCTCCAGCGGTGGTGATGGATGGGAAGAATTCGGGGTCAGATCGATTGCGTTCTGGTTTGAATGCCCGGCTGGAGTCGGCTGATCATCCAGCTTCCAGTCAAGGTCAGCCCCAGCAGAACGATCAGGCCGACACCCCAGGTCACCCAGACGATCGGGCTTACCCAGGCAGCAAGATCTCCCAGACCGGGCAGCAATGCGGACATGCTCGACAGTGCCGCACCAATCGACTGCAGCCATGCCGTCCAGGTGGCGGAATCAATCCACGGCGCCAGCCATGGTGGAACCGCGATCGCTGTGATGGTCTCGGTGGAGATGTCGCCCGCACCCGCCAGTCCCACCAGACCCTGGGCAGACCACTGTGCGAGCTGCGCGAACAGTGCGGCACCAGCCGTCCACAGCATGGCGATCAGGGCGAAGGCACCCCACAGAAGGATCTTCATGATTCATTCCCTTTCAGATTGAGCAAACGGCCGCGAGCCCCAGCAGGCGCAGCTTGAGCGCGCGCACTTGCCTCTCGAGCAGAGGCGTACTCCCCCTCAAGTGGTGACCGCCGGTGGGGATCACACACCCGAGCCGGGAGCATGGGGACTTTTGCGGATGGCATGCCCAGACTTTCATGCCATCTCGAAGTAGAAACAAGCGAACTGAATCGAACAACTACTTCGGAAATTCCGAACTCAAGTCGAGGCGGTCCATCTGCTACCCCGGACCGGGCAGCTTCATCCAGAACGTGGCGCCCACACCGGGTTGCGCTTCGGCCCAGATGCGCCCGGCATGCCGCTCGACGATCCTTGCGCAAATCGCCAAGCCGATCCCCAGCCCCGGGACGCTCGCATCACCATGCAAGCGCTGGAACAGGCCAAAAAGCTTGGACGCCTGGGCCATATTGAAGCCCACGCCGTTGTCGCGCACGAAGTAGGCGGCCTGCTCTCGGTCGAAGCCCACGTGCACACGGGGCGGATGGCGATCACGGGCGTACTTCCACGCGTTGTCCATGAGGTTGCGCAAGGCCTGCTTGATGAGCCTGGGGTCACCCAACGCGCGGGGCATCGGGTCGATCAGGAGCTCCACACCTGAGGCACGCAAGCCCAGTTGATGATCGATGTCGATCGCCAGGGACTGCACATCGACAGTCTCTTCGACGATCTCCGCACGAACGACCGCCAGCACCTCCAGCATCTCGGTGAGCATCTGTCCCATGCGGGCCGAGGCGCCGACGATCCGCTGAAGGGAACGGGCACCCGCCTCGCTCAGACGCTGTACCTCGCTCTCCAGCAGCACAGTGGCAAAGCCGTTGACCGAGCGCAGTGGGGTGCGCAGGTCGTGTGCGATCGAGTAGGCGATGGCTTCCATGTCGCGCAGCGTGCGCTCCAGGCTGCGCGTGCGCTCTGCCACCAGCCGCTCCAGGTTGTCGTTGAGCGCACTCAACGCTTCCTGCGCCTTCACGCGATCGGAGATGTCCAGGTGCATGCCCGACATGTACAGTGGCTCGCCGTCGCTCGCGCGCCGGTGAACCCGCCCGTGGGTGTTGATCCATACCCAATGCCCGTCCTTGTGGCGCATGCGCACGTCGCACTCGTAGTAGGGTGCTTCCCCCGCGATGTGCGCGTCTCGGGCCGCGTCGGCGCGCACCAGATCGTCGGGGTGGACCAATCGGCGCCAGGTCTCGCTGCTCACCGGGCTCAGCTCCTCAAGGGTGTAGCCCGCGATTTCGGCCCAGCGGCTGTTGATCTTCAACTCATCGTTTTGCAGGTTGTTTTCCCAGATGCCGGGGCGGGTGGCTTCCAACACCCAGGCCAGCCGCTGACGCTCTGTCGCGAGCTCTTCCTGGGCCACCATGTACTGGGTGACATCGGTGATGGTCCGCACCGCACCACCTTCCGGCAAAGGGAGTGTTCCGACCTCGAGGTAGCGTCCCTGCGGGGTACGACGCAGATAGACCTCTGGGGCTTGTGCATCTCCAGTGGCTTTCACGTACTCCCGGCCCGCAGCGTCCACCAGCTCATAGCTCTCGCCGAACTCCCCCCGGCTTGCCAAGAACGTGGAGATCTGCTCATGGGTGGGGCGAGAAGCCATCAAGGACTCGGGCACATCCAGCAGTTCCAGCAAGCGGCGGTTGTAGAAGGAGATGCGGCCGTCTGCCTCCAGTCTGGCCAAACCTTGCCCCATGCTGTCCAGCACGATCTGTAGCGCTCGCCGCTCGGCCTTGAGTTGCTCCCCCGCCTCTGCCAGTCGCTTGAGCGTGCTCGCACGCTCGGAGTGCCCACGCCAGGCCAGCAGGATCTGGGCGGCAGCACGCGTCAGGGGCTCCAGAAAACCAAGTTCGAAGGTGACTGCACGGGGATCCGGATGGTGCAGGCCGACCAAGCCCACCAGATCCGAGCGCAATCGCAAGGGCACCACCACCAGGGGATCGGTCGAGCCCGTGTCCTGGCTCATGGCGGCGTGGCAGGGATGACCGTCCTGCAGGACCGCGGCCCGGCCTTGCAGCAGCAGCTCAAGGCTTTGCGGATCTTCCAGCTGAAACGCCCGTGAGGTACCCCCGGTGCCAAGCAGCGTGCCCTGCAGGCGGGTCACGCGCTCACCGGAGACACTTGCTGTACTTGTCATCTCGACGAGAAAGGAGGCCGAAGGCCTGACCACTTCGCAAATGCTCTCGAGCAGGCGTGTGAAGACCCCTGATTTGCCGTCGGAGGAGATGTACAGGCTCAGTGCGGTACTCACGGCCTGCAGCAATTGCTGCTGGCGCTCCATGGCCGTCCGGGTGAAATGCTCCTCGGTGACATCGGCGACGTAGCCGTGCCAGAGCACGGAGCCATCGCTTTGCCGCCGGGGCGATGCCTCGAAGCGGAACCAGCGCAGCGCGCCCGAGGGCAGGCGGATGCGATAGCGTTCCCTCAAGTCAGTTCCGTCAGATCCGCACTTCTCCAGATCCTCCAGGATGCGCGGGATTTCATCGGGGTGAAAGCGCGAGAAGAGCGCGCGCGGGTCGGTCTTGTGTTCGTTCGGACCCAGTTCGAGCATCCTCACCGCCGGGTCGCTCATGTACTTGATCTCGCTGCGGCCATCGGGATAGCGCACAGCCTGGTACATCAGGCCGGGTACGCGCTGGGCGATCTCTCCGAGCAGATCGAGCTGGGAGCGAAGTGCCTGGTTGGCGCTGGACAGGCCCTCCAGACTGCGCTGCAGGTCCGTACGAACGGCGGCTTCCTCCGCGGCCTGTGTCAGGCTCACCACCAGTAGCTCCGTGTCCCGTGAACGAAGCACCCGGGTGCGGATGCGAACCATGCGCTGATCGCCGCTGGCGGTACGCAACGGGTATAGGTGATTGAGGTCTTCTCGGCCAGCCAAGAAGCGGCTGCGGTGCTCGCCGTCACGCCAGATGCCCAGTTGTGTGGACGTGCTGCCCAGGGCGATCGCTCGGGTGATGCCTGTCAGGGCGCACCACTCGTCGTTAACCGCCAGGATGAGTCCATCGGCCAGCCTGGTGATGACGCAGGCCACAGGGATCAGCGCAAATACCTCCTCGTAGGAGACGTGCAGCTCGCCTGGCAGATGACTTCTGTCTTCGCTCGATGGGCGCGTGGCGTTGTCGTTGTTTTTGTTGTCTGGTCGGGAGGGCATTCTCGGCGCAACTCTCGCTAATGCCGCCGCGGATGTCCGCTTGCGGAGAACTGACTCCCTGATTCATTCAATGTATCTTGCGCGCAGCATGTCCAAAAGAGTCACACTTTGGTATTAATCCACGCGGTATACACGCGTAGCGCGCACAAAGGGCGAGAGCTTGCCGGCCAGCCGATCCACTGTCTGTCGGGAAGGCCGGGCGAATGCAGTAGGGAAAACTTGTATCTGCGCAGGGCTGAGCTTCGCGCGTTCAAGCACTTGAGTGTGCGGGAGATCTATCTGGCAACTGTGGCGGCGGCGGGCAAGGCGGCTGCTGACGGTAACCATGTGCGGAGGCTGGAGCGCCTGCCGCTAGCAGTTCTGGCCGAACTGGACGAAGCGAGCAGTGGCGGTGTAGAGCGCAAAGCGCAGCTTCATTGATCTGCTCCAGGACAGTACTAGCGCTTGAACGAGCGAAGCAATGTGAATGCGCGGATGGCGCGAGTACTCGGTTTGACCGATTCAGCAGGAGCGCGATCCCAACCGACGACACCCGGAATCCTGCGCATGTCGAGCAAGAGAACGAAATTTGGCTCATCGCCAGCACGTTGCGGGGCATTTTGTCCCTAGATGTATCGCAGCCGCGCGATTCATGGAGGCATCTGGAATATTGCAGCTGTGTATGTCGTTGACAATAATCTAAGAAACGCTAGAGTGTTAGTATGAGAGAGCTTAAAAACCAGCTTTACGAACAGGTCGCCCGCATCGGCAAGGCGGTCGCGAGCCCCAAGCGCCTGGAACTCATCGAGTTGCTGTGCCAAGGCGAGAAGACCGTCGAGATGCTGGCGGCCCAGTCGGAAATCAGCGTCAAGCTCGCCAGCGCGCACCTGAAGGAGCTGCGGCTGGCACGACTGGTGGAGACGCGCAAGGAAGGCAAGTACGTGCTTTACCGCCTTGCCAGCACCAGCGTGGCCGACCTCTGGGTGAACTTGCGCTCGGAAGCAGAAGAGCGGCTGGTGGAGCTGCAGATGGCCCTGGCCTCCATGGTTGAGCATGGCGAGGACCTGCAGGGTGTGAGCCGTGCCGATATCCTGCGCCGCGCAGCTGCTGGCGAGGTGCTTGTGCTCGATGTACGCCCGAAGGACGAGTACGCCACCGCCCACCTGCCTCATGCGCGCTCGCTACCCGTGGACGAGCTGAAGAGGCGCATTGCCGAGTTGCCCAAGGACGTGCCGGTGGTGGCCTATTGCCGTGGCCCGTTCTGCCTGATGGCCAAGGACGCAGTCGAGCTGCTGCGCAAGAAGGGGTATCAGGCCTTCCACCTCACCGATGGCGTGGCCGAATGGCGCGCCCGTGGACTGCCGGTGGCCGACTGAGGGGAGCCCCCCATGAAGACGCTGCTGATTCTCAACGACGCCCCCTACGGCAGCGAACGCACGTACAACGGCGCGCGCCTTGCAGGTGCACTGGCCCGCGAAGACGGCCACGAGGTGAAGGTGTTCCTCCTTGGCGACGCGGCATCGGCCGCCCACAACAAGCAGAAGGTGCCCGCCGGCTTCTACAACCTCGAGGTGATGCTGGGCTCGGTGGTGAACCACGGTGGCGCCATTGGCGTGTGCGGCACCTGCATGGATGCACGCGGCATCGCGGCAGAAGACCTCATTGCCGGCGCGCACCGCAGCACGCTGGCCGAACTCACCGAATGGACCGCCTGGGCCGACAAGGCCCTGGTGTTCTGACGCAGGAGACCACCATGTTCTTTCGCCAACGGCCGGCGGCCAACGCCACCCTTTCCTACCTCTTCGGCTGTGCCGGTCTGCAAAAGGCAGTCGCCGTGGACGTGGTCGCGGGCGACGAGGACTGGTTCATCGAGGAAGCGCAACGGGCGGGTGCCCCAATCGTTCACGTCATCGACACCCATGTGCACGCGGACCACTACTCCGGGGGCCCAGAGCTGGCACGCCGTGTCGGAGCGACCTACCACCTGCACGAGAGCAACCAGGGACGCGTGACGTTGGACTTCTCCCCGCTGCGCGACGGCCAACGCCTGGAGGCGGGCAATGTGGTTGTCGACGTGGTCCACACGCCGGGCCACACCCCGGACAGCGTGTGCCTGTTGGTGCGCGACCTCCGACGCGGCGACGAGCCGTGGTTCGTCCTCACCGGTGACACGCTCTTCGTCGGCGCGGTCGGTCGGCCCGACCTGGCCGGGCGCGAGCGTGAGATGGCGGCGCAGCTTTACGACGCGCTGCAGCAGCGCCTGCTGAGCCTGCCCGCCGAGCTGGAAATCTACCCGGGCCACCAGGCCGGCAGCGCCTGTGGAGCCGGCCTCTCCGGCAAGCCGGCGTCCACCATCGGCTTCGAGAAGCGCTTCAACCCCATGTTGTCGATGTCGCGAGACGAGTTCGTTGCTTCGCTGACCGCCGACATCCCGCCGCAGCCGGCCGACATGGCGCGCATCGTCGAGGCCAACTTGCGTGGCGTGGTCCCCATCACTGCGAGCGCCTGAGGCGACCATGCACTTCGGCATCCGCGCCAACCTGGGTCAGTTCCTGCAGCAGCTGCTTCAGGTGCTGCTGGTGGGCATGACCATCGGGATGATGCGCAACGTCGTCCCCGCGTTGGCGGAGTCCGAGTTCGGCGTGCCGAGAGGTTCGTTCATGCTGCTGGTGGCCTTCGTGGTGGCCTTCGGCTTCGTGAAGGGTGCGATGAATTTCCTGGCGGGGCGCCTGGCTGAGGACATGGGCCGTAAGCGGGTGCTGGTGCTCGGCTGGCTGGTGGCCTTGCCGATTCCCGCGCTCATCTACTTCGCCCAGAGCTGGTCCTGGGTGGTGGTGGCCACGGTACTGTTGGGTATCAACCAGGGACTCACCTGGTCCATGACGCAGACCTCCAAGCTCGACTTCACCCGCGCCGACCAGCGCGGCCTGGTCATCGGATTGAACGAGTTCTCGGGCTACCTGGGCGTGGCCATCGCCGGCATCGCCACGGGCTACCTGGCCACGCTGCTGGGCCCGCGTGAGGGCCTGCTGTGGTTCGGTACCGCCGTCATCGGCCTGGCCACGCTGCTGTCCTGGCTGTCGGTCGCTGAGACGCTGCCTTGGGCGCACGACGAGGTGAAGCGTCACGCGGCGGCGGGAAGCCATGTGCTCCGGCCCCGCTACCCCACGGTGGTGAGCGAACGACCCTCAACGGCCGAGATGTTCGCGCTAATGAGCTGGCGCGACCGGCGCATGGCCGCGCTGTGCCAGGCGGGTCTGGTGGAGAAGTTCGTTGACGCCCTGGTCTGGGCGTTCTGGCCCGTTTTCCTGCACCAGCAGGGCGTGAGCCTTCCCGGTATTGGCTGGATAGTCGGCGTCTACGGCTTCACCTGGGGCGCCGCGCAGTTCTTCACCGGGCGACTGTCCGACCGCTGGGGCCGTCACCTGCTCAATGCCTGGGGCATGTGGATTTGCGGCGCGGGCGTGGCCCTGATGCCTCTGGGCTCCGGCTCGCTCTGGTGGAGTGCATCGGCGGCCGTGGCCGGCCTGGGCATGGCCATGCTCTACCCCAACCTGAGCGCTGCCGTTGCCGACATCGCGCACCCCAACTGGCGCGCCTCGGCCATCGGCATCTACCGGTTCTGGCGCGACCTGGGCTATGGCATCGGTGCGCTGGGCCTGGGCGCTGCGGCGGCGCTGGGCGGCCAGCTGGAGAGTGCCTTCTGGTTCGTGGCCGTGGCCATGCTGCTCTCAGGCGCGGTGCTGTTCCGCTGGGGTGAGGAGACGCATCCGCGCCTCAACCCGGCCACCTGAATCCCCCAACGATTTCCCTCAACCACCCTGGAGACAACCTTGAATACACGACGACTTGCTTTGACCCTGGCACTGGCTACCGCCGCCAGCCTGACTTTTGCGGCGCACGCCCAAGCCGACAAGGCCACCATCAGCGCACTCGAGGGCTACTTCGACTTCGCCGATGCCAACGGCGGCACCATCATGGCCGAACAGCTCGGCCCCGAGGACTACAAGAAGCTGCTGGTGCTTGACGTGCGCGACGCAGGCCAGTTTGCGAAGGACCACATTCCCGGCGCCATGAACATCGAGTGGCGCCAGGTGTTCGGCCAGCGCGCCAAGCTGCCCAAGGACAAGACCATCCTCGTGTACTGCAACACGAGTTCGTTCGCGGGTCAGGTGGCCATGGCGCTGCACATGGACGGCTTCGAGAACGTGCGCCTGCTGCACGGCGGATACAACGAGTGGAAAGCCGCCGGCGGCATGAACGCCCAGTTGCGCGCAGCCAAGAAGAGCTGAGGTTCTTTGGTCATGAATATCCGTACATTTGCATTGACCGCTGCCTTGCAGGGTGTGACGAGGCTGGTAGTGCCCCAAAGCCCGCCCGCTCCACTGGAAATCGAGGGGCATTGAGCGCTCGGAAGTCGCCGATGCGAATGGACTTCTGATTCCAACCAACACCGATCTCAGATGGGGAGTACGGAACCTACAAACTATCGCCGGTAGGCACTACTGAGGATGGCAGGCGCAGGCCTCGCCGTGGGCGGCAGACACAAGGTCCTCCAAGATGCCGCAATAACCTTCATGCGTGCCCGAGCAGCGCGCGCGCAACTGCAGCAGTTGCTTTTCCAGTGCACGCATACTCTTGAGCCGTGCGCGCACGCGAGACAGTTGCTCGTCGACCAGCCGGTTCACATCGCTGCAATCGGCGCTGGGTGCGTCAACAAAACCCAGCAACCGGGACACATCGGCCAGCGGCATGTCCAGTGCCCGGCAGTGGCGGATGAAGGACAGGCGCTCAAGATGTTTCACCGAATAGTCGCGGTACCCGTTCTCACGCCGTGCAGGCGAGGGAAGCAATCCCTGCTTTTCGTAGAAGCGGATCGTCTCTACGTCCACACCGGTAGCCTGAGCCAGTTCCTTGATCTGCATGGGTTGATCTCAACCAAAAGGGGGTGTTGACACTGTAGCGACTCCAGGGTTTCCAATGCAAGCACCGAAAGGAGAAAGCATGTCTGCCCATTGCTGTGAGCACGAAACCCCCAAGGCCGAGGCCCTCACCAACCCCGGCCGCTACCGCACGATCCTTTGGATCGCACTGATCGTCAATGCCGCCATGTTTCTGGTCGAAATCGCTGCGGGCGTGCAGTCAGGGTCGCTTTCGTTGCTGGCCGACGCGGTGGACTTCGCCGGTGACGCACTGAACTACGCGGTATCGCTGGCGGTGCTGGCCTCGGCGCTTGCCTGGCGTGCCCGTGCAGCCATACTCAAGGCATTCAGCATGATGGGCTTCGGCCTGTATGTGCTGGGTGCTGCCATCTGGTCTGTCTGGAACGGCGAAGTGCCGCAAGCCATGACCATGGGTGTGGTGGCGCTGATGGCGCTGACCGCCAATGTGGCGGTGGCATGGATGCTTTACGCGTTTCGAGAAGGTGATGCCAACATGCGCAGCGTCTGGCTGTGCTCGCGCAACGACGCGATTGGCAACGTGGCAGTGTTTCTGGCTGCGCTCGGCGTTTTTGGCACCGGTACCGCCTGGCCTGACCTGGCCGTTGCCAGCCTGATGGCTGCGCTGGCCCTGCACGGGAGCTGGACCGTGCTTCGACAGGCGCGTGGCGAACTGGGAAACCAACAACTGAACGAGGACCATCATGGACACGCTCACTGATGCGTCCGGCGCATACCGGTTCGATCAAGCCACGTTCAACCGTCTGATTGCCAGTGCGCGGCACGCCGATTCGGCCGCCCAGGCATGGCTGCATCTCGAGGCGGCCCATGTCGTGGGTCAACTGCACTTCAGGCCTCATCTGCAGACTCACGTGCAAATGTTGCGGCTTGCGCTGACCAGTCGGGACTGGCCGGAGGCGGCCGGTCAGTTGCTCAGGCTGGCCCTGGTGCCGTTGGGACATCTGAGCGGTCGGCTCCCGCTGGGCAATCCTGGGCGAGCCAATGTGAGCGCGTTCCAGCCGCTGCCCGTGCGTGCTGAATTGGCTGACCTCATCGCAGACGCATCACGCACTCACGGTTGAATACCGTTGTCGGTGTATGGGGCGGTGTCGGCACGCGCGTGGACATTGCCACCGATCTCGAGTGCTCGGTGGACGAAGCAATGGATCATCAAGGCGGGGTGGCTCACCCTGCCCATCTTGCTTTTCGCGCAAGCGTTCTACCGGCATCGCCAGCGCCGATGGCGCTTGCTCATCCGTCGTGGTTTTCAATGTTGACGTTGGGATCCGCCCAACGAAGTCGGGATTGGAGCGCCGCTTTAAAATGCACGGTATGCGTCGCTTGCTGACCCTGTTGCTGCTCACGTTGCTGACGTTGCCGTTTTCTACGGCGGCGCTGGCCGACGGTTACGGTTACCAGGGGACCCTTCAGTCGTCGGATCACCTGTTCCATCACCCGCTGGACTCAGAGAGCTTCAGTGTGCAAGTGGAAGACGGATCAGGCATCGATGTGGACTGCAGCACTTGCCATGTGAACTGCGCTGCAGCGGTCGCAGGCATGTCGCTACACGTGTTCGATCGCGAGGGCATGGAACTCCTCGAGTTCTCCGGGGGACATGTCCTCGATCAATGGCATGAGCGCCCCTATCGACCCAAATGGCCTGTCCTCATGGGGTCGGGGCGGCCTGCTGCATCAGTCTGACGCGCTGAGTACCCAGCGCCTTCCCCCGATCCTTTGACCATTGATGGCCAGGGCGCCTGGCCTTGGTTGTTCCGGATCGATTTGGAAGGACTGACAGATGATGGCTCGCTGGCTGCAGCGAAACCCGCGATGGACCTGGATTGCCGCGGTCGCAATCCTCTTGCTGCTCGATCAGCTCACCAAGTCCATGTTCTCGACCGCGCTCGAACTCGGCGAGGTCATTCGGGTGACCGATTGGCTCAACTTCGTGCATGTGCTCAACACCGGTGCCGCCTTCTCCCTGCTGGCCGATGCCGGCGGCTGGCAACGTTGGTTCTTCATTGCCGTATCTGCGCTGGTCGTGGGCGTTGTGTCGCTGTTGTGCCTGGCTCGGCAAGCAGAGCGGCTCGATCGCTGGGTTGGTGCTTTTGTGGTGGGCGGTGGTGGGGGAAACCTGATCGACCGCATCCAGACCGGCGCCGTGGTGGATTTCCTCGACTTCCACTGGCGCAACATCCATTGGCCTGCATTCAATCTGGCCGATGTCTTCATCGTATGTTCGATGCTGGTGTGGTGCGTGGTGTCGATGAAGGCGCCGCCACGTCAGCGCGGACGCACTGCATCCGGGGAGGGCGCATCGTGAAGCAAGGCTGGGTCTGGCTCCTGGGCGCCTGGGGCGTTGCCCTGACCGCTACCCTGGGGGCGCTGTTCATTGGAGAGGTCATGGGCATGACACCGTGCCTGCTCTGCTGGTACCAGCGCATCTTCATGTTCCCACTGGCCGTCATTCTGGGCATCGCGGCATTCGCCGAGGACCGGCGTGGGGCCATCTACGCGCTGCCCTTGGCCTTGGGTGGTACTGCCGTGGCGGGATACCACACAGCGCTGGTGGCTGGATGGGTTCCCCAGTGGTGGGTGCCTTGCGGTGCCGGTCCCTCCTGCAGTGAACAAAGCCTGTCCATCTTCGGTGGCATCCAGATTCCCTGGTTGTCCCTGCTCGCCTTCGGCGCCATCGTCCTCCTGCTGTCTGTCTACCTCACAAAGAACCGCTCATGAATGCCAAGAAACTCACCGTCATCGGCCTGGTTGCCGTCGTTGCCCTGTTCTTCTTTCTGGGTATGAATGCGTACCAGAAGCGTGTGCAGAGCGCCCAGGACGAGCAAGTGAAGGCCGAGCAGAGCCGACTCGTGCGCATGCACTCACCGGTCATCGGTCCACAGCCTGCACCAGTGACAATCGTCGAGTTCTTCGATCCAGCCTGCGAAACCTGCCGTGCCTTCTATCCCATCGTCAAGGACCTGATGGCACGCTACCCCAATGAGGTGAAGCTCGTGATCCGCTACGCGCCGTTTCATCAAGGGTCAGACGAGGTGGTCAAGTTGCTGGAGGCGTCTCGGCGGCAGGGCAAGTACGTCGAAGTGATGGAAGCGGTGCTCAGGGCGCAGCCCATCTGGGCCGACCATGGCCAACCCCGACCGGAGCTGGCGTGGAGCGCGGCCGTGGAAGTCGGTCTCGATCTGGCGCAGGCGCGTACCGATGCCCAGCGCGCAGAGGTCAATGCGGTGCTGAAGCAAGACATCGAGGATCTCACCGCGCTGCAGGTCACCAAGACCCCGACCTTTTTTGTCAACGGCCGCAGCTTGCCCAGTTTCGGGCCCGATCAACTTGCTGCGTTGGTGGCTGAAGAAGTTGGCCGGGTGAAGAAATGAAGTTTGTGACTCCCCGAGCTCCTCTCAGACGACGCAGCGTGCTGGCGCTGAGTGCATCATGGCTTGCAACGAGTGGTCTCTTGGCGGGCTGCTCGCCTCAAGCGCCCACATTCAAAAGTACCGACATCACGGGCGCTTCATTCGCGCAGGACTTCAAGCTCACCGACCACACCGGTCAGGTGCGCACCATGGCCGACTTTCGTGGCAAGGCGGTGGTGGTGTTCTTTGGGTTCACGCAGTGCCCTGACGTGTGTCCCACATCGATGACCACCCTCGCCGAGGTCAAGCGGCTCATGGGTAGCCGAGGTGAGCAGCTTCAGGTGCTCTTCATCACGGTGGATCCGGAACGCGACACGTTGCCGCTGCTCAAGGAATACATGTCCAACTTCGACCCGAGCTTTCTGGCTCTGCGCCCGGAGCCGACAGAACTCAAGACCGTCGCTGACCAGTTCAAGATCACTTTTCGCAAAGTTGAAGGCCAGACGCCCACCTCGTACACGATGGATCACTCGGCGGGCAAGTACGTGTTCGACCCCAACGGCGCCGTTCGCCTGTATTCGAGTTACGGGACCGAAGCCGCCGTACTGGCTGAAGACATCCTGACCTTGCTGAAGTCCATGGAGGCATGAATCTTGTTCGATGGGCGCTTCTGTCTCACGGGTGGTCTTGGCAAGTTCTGTGCACCGGCAGCGAAAAGCAGGTGTGGCGACCGGATGATCGTGAACCAGACCGATGCAACGCCGGGGCATCGAAGGTCGACCCCCAATGCTGTTTGGGCTCTTTCATGACGCGTCGCCAGATTGTTCTTCTTGTGGCGTTGGTCGCCATGGCGGTGTCTGCCGTCGTTGTCTTTCTCTATCAACGGCATTCGTTTCAGACTTCAGTGGCACTGGCCTCAGAGCAGGCTGGAGCCATGGTGCGACCTCACTCGCCCATCATCGGGAACCCCAGAGCACCGGTCACCATCGTCGAGTTCTTCGATCCGGCGTGCGAGGCCTGCAAGGCGTTCCATCCCCGCGTGAAGCAGATACTGAACGCCTATCCGCGCGAAACGCGGCTGGTGATCCGGTACACACCGTTTCACAAGGAGGTCTCAGTGCGGGCTGTGCGCATTCTGGAGGCTGCACGTGCGCAGGGAAAGTTCGAAGCCACACTGGATGCGTTGATTGACGGGCAACGCGCATGGACGGGTCGCGATCCAAATGCCTTGGCAAGAGCGTGGGCGATGGCGCAGTCTGCGGGCCTCGACGTGGTGCTGGCAGAGAAGCACGTGGCATCCGGCTCCGCAGATGCCTTGCTCGCAAAGGATGTGGCGGATCTGCAAGCGATAGGTGTGCGAGCGACGCCGACGTTCTTTGTCAACGGTCGGCCGCTGCCATCGACCGATCCAGACGTCCTGCTGGAGTTGGTCAGGAGCGAGGTAGAGCGTGCAAGGGAGACAAGGTGATTGTCCTGCTCCTGGACAAGCGGCATCACCTCAATGCCGCACAACTTTCGGCGGGCTTCTAGAATCCCCGCTATGCGCCGCCTGCTCGCCCTCGTCCTGTGCCTGTTGATCCCCTTGCATGGGTTTGCAGGGCTGGTGACGGTGAGCTCTCCTTGCCCCATGCAGCCCGGGATGAGCATGGGCGTCGACCTGGCTGAGTTCGCTCAGGCCATGGAAGATTGCTGCAACGACGCGGCCACCTTCGAGCTGACGGGCGAGACGTGCAAGCCCGGCCAGGGCCTTCATGCACCGGCAGTCTGGCTGCCACCCTTGGCGTTGCTCGAGTTCACATCCCTGGTGGCCCCGTCTCTCGGGGATCCTGCCTGGCGAATGCACCCGCCAGGGGAACCCACCCGCCTCTGGCGACCTCCCGCTTCCGTCTGAACCTCCGCTTGGTCCAGCCCACCCGCCGGTGGTGCTGTCGTCGCGCGCCGCCAGGGCCATTGCGCCCGGGCGTGCCTGCCCCGGAGTTCAGACATGGATCACCTTTCGCTTTCTTTTGCACGCGCCGTGCTGGTCTTTGCCGGCTGGGTTGCGGTGCTTCCATCGGCTGTTGCCGATGAACCGCTGAGCCTGAGCGCTGCGGTGAGCGCCGCCACGGCGCGCTCGCGCAGCCTGGACGCGGCGACCACCGCTGCGCTGGGCGCGCGCGAGATGGCGGTGGCCGCCGCGCAGCGGCCCGACCCGGTGCTGCGCCTCTCACTGGACAACCTGCCGGTGGACGGACCCGAGCGCTTCAGCACCACGCGCGATTTCATGACCATGCGCTCGATCGCGCTGATGCAGACCCTGCCCAGCGCGGACAAGCGGCGCGCACGGGGCGAACGCTTTGAGCGGGAGGCTGAGGTGGCGCTGAGCGAGCGCAATCAACGTCTGGCGCTGTTGCAGGCCGAGGTGGCCCAAGCCTGGCTGGAGCGGCGTATGCAGGAGCAGCGCATCGAGCTGCTGCAGGCGCAGATAGCCGAGGCGCGTGTGCTGGTACAGACCACCGAGGCGGCCCTTCGTAGCGGGCGAAGCACCGCAGCCGAGGTCTTCAGCGCCCGGGAGGCACTGGCGCAGCTGGAGCAGGGCCTGATCGGCGCCCAAGCCGAGCGCGACAACGCGCGTCTCACGCTGGCGCGCTTCACTGGTGGCGCGCCTGATCAGCCGCTGGCCGACCCACCGCCGATGCGAGCCTCACCAGTACCCAACCTGAACGCGGACCAATGGCCCGAGATCAACGCCATGAAGGCCCGCGAGGCCGCTGCCCGAGCCGAAGCCGAGGTCGCCCGCCACGAGCTCAAGCCCGACTGGAGCGCCGAGATCATGTTCAGCCAGCGTGGCTCCGGCTTTTCCAACATGGTGTCCATCGGCGTGTCGGTGCCACTGCAGTGGGACCGACCGCAACGTCAGCAGCGCGAACTGGCCGCGCGCCTGGCGCGGGTAAACGAACTTCAGGCCGAGCGCGAAGAGCTGACTCGCGAGCGGGCTCTGCAAGTTCAGCGTTGGCAACAGGCATGGCGTGCCGGGCTGGAGCGGCTGGCGTTTCTGGATGCCCAACGTCAGCCACTGGCCACGCAGCGCGTGGACGCTGCCCTGGCCGCCTATCGAGGCGGGCGCGAAGGGCTGGGCACCGTGCTGCAGGCGCGGCGCGATGCGTTGAACCTCGCCCTGGAGCGCCTTGCGCTGGAGCGAGAAACCGCTGGCCTGTGGGCACAGCTCGAATACCTCGTCCCCGACACCACCGCTGGAGTGAAGCCATGAACCCAAAACGCGTTCTCATCGCGCTGTCCGTTGCGGCCACGCTCGCGGCCGTGGGCGGGGGCGCCTGGTGGCTGGGCATGCAGCAAGGCAGGGGTCACCGCGCGCCCACTCCCCAAGCCGCTGAGAGCAGCACCACCAGCAGCAGCCCATCGACCAGCGATGACCCGTCGCTGTGGACAATCGCGCAAGGGGAAGAAGCCACGCGCCGGCACATCCGTGACTCGCTCAAGGCCGGCGACGTGGATCCGGTCACCGGTCGGCAGATCCTGAACTATCACGACCCCATGGTGCCGGGCAAAAACTTCGATGCACCGGCCAAATCCCCCTTCATGGACATGATGCTGGTGCCGCGCTACGCCGGCGCCGAAGGAGCGGACGCCGGCAGCATCACCGTGAGTCCGCGCATCCAGCAAAACCTGGGGCTGCGCAACGCGCCCGTGGTCGAAGGCTCGCTGGCGCCAGCGGTGACGGCGGTGGGCAACGTCGCCTGGAACGAGCGTGAACGTGTGGAGCTGAGCTCGCGCGCGATGGGCTTCGTGGAGAAGCTGCATGTAAAAGCCGCGCTTGACCGCGTGGCGGCCGGCGCACCGTTGGCCGAGTTGTACGTGCCCGACTGGGTGGCGGCACAAGAGGAGTACCTGGCGCTGGCTCGCCTGAGCGGCGAGGGGGCCGATGCCCTGAAGGATGCCGCGCGCCAGCGCATGCGACAGGCAGGCATGACCCCGGCACACATCCAGCGTGTCGTGGCATCGGGCCAGGTGCAACCGCGCTTTACGCTCACCGCCCCCATCGCCGGCATCGTGAGCGAGCTCATGGTGCGCGAGGGCGCAACCGTGATGCCGGGCATGACGCTGATGCGCCTGCAGGGCACGGGCACCGTGTGGGCCGAAGGGGCGGTACCCGAGAGCCAGGCTGCGCTGGTGCAACCGGGTGCGCGCGTGCGCACCACAAGCCCCGGTGTGCCGGGTCAGACCTTCGACGGTCGGGTGCAGGCGCTGTTGCCCGAGGTGGACGCGCTCACCCGCACCATCCGCGCGCGGGTCGAGCTCGCCAACCCGCAGGGCCGGCTGGTGCCGGGTATGCAGGTGAGCATGCAGCTTGAGCGCCCACGGGCCGCTGCCGCGCTGCTGGTGCCCAGCGACGCGGTCATCCACACCGGCCGGCGCAGCGTGGTGATGCTGGCCGAAGACGGTGGACGCTATCGCCCGGTGGAGGTGACCACAGGTCTGGAGGTCGGTGGCCAGACCGAGATCCGTGCGGGATTGCAGGTGGGGCAGCGCGTGGTGCTCTCGGGTCAGTTCCTGATCGACTCGGAGGCCAGCTTGCGCGGACTGGAAGCACGGCTCAACCAGGAGCCCGCCCCGACGTCCACCCCCACAGCACCGCGTTACACCACCGATGCCGTGATCGATGCGCTCAGCGGCGACACCGTCACGCTCACGCACCCGCCGATCCCGGCGCTGAAGTGGCCGCAGATGAGGATGGATTTCCAGCTGCCGCCGCGCGCGCAGTTGCCGCGCGACCTCGAAACCGGCGACCGCGTGCAGATCGAGTTCGAGATGCAGGACGGCGACGTGCCCCGCATCACCCGCCTGCAGCCCCTGGCACCCGAGGTGGGCAAATGATCGCCGGCCTGATCCGATGGAGCATCGCCAACCGCTTTCTGGTGCTGCTGGCGACCGCACTGCTGACCGCCTGGGGCGTGGTGGCCCTGCAGCGCACGCCGCTGGACGCACTGCCCGACCTCTCCGATACGCAGGTCATCATCCGCACCACCTGGCCCGGGCAGGCGCCGCAGATCGTGGAGAGCCAGGTCACCTACCCGCTGACCACCACCATGCTATCGGTGCCGGGTGCCCGTGCGGTGCGTGGCTTCTCGATGTTCGGCGACAGCTTCGTGTACGTGCTGTTCGAAGACGACGTGGACCCGTACTGGGCGCGATCACGCGTGCTGGAGTACTTGAATCAGGCGCAGGCGCGCCTGCCGCGTGGGGCGACCGCCAGCATCGGGCCCGACGCCACCGGCGTGGGCTGGATCTACCAGTACGCGCTGGTCGATCGCACCGGCGGCCAGGACATCGCGCAACTGCGCGCGCTGCAGGACTGGTTCATTCGCTTCGAGCTCAAGACCGTGCCCGACGTGGCCGAGGTCGCCAGCGTGGGCGGCATGGTCAGGCAGTACCAGATCGTGCTCGACCCGGACAAGATGGCCGCCTACCGCGTGACGCAATCCATGGTGAGCGAGGCGGTGGCGCGCGGCAACCAGGAGGCGGGTGGCTCGGTGCTGGAACTCGGTGAGGCCGAGTACGCGGTGCGCGCCAATGGCTACCTCAAGACGCTGGACGACTTCCGCGCCATCCCGCTCATCACCAGCAGCGACGGTGTGTCGGTGCGCCTGGGCGACGTGGCGCGCGTGCAGATCGGGCCGGAGATGCGTCGCGGCATCGGCGAACTCAATGGCGAGGGTGAAGCCGTTGGTGGCGTGGTGGTGATGCGCTCGGGCAAGAACGCGCTGCAGACCATCGAGGCGGTGAAGACACGGCTGGCCGAATTGCAGCGCGGCCTGCCGGCCGGGGTGGAGATCGTGCCGGTGTATGACCGCTCGGGCCTGATCGAGCGCGCGGTGAAGAACCTCGGCGAAAAGTTGCTGGAGGAGTTCATCGTGGTGGCGTTGGTGTGCCTGGCGTTCCTGTTTCACCTGCGCAGCGCGCTGGTGGCCACGGTGTCACTGCCGCTGGGCGTGCTGATGGCCTTCATCGTGATGCAGCAGCAGGGCATCAATGCCAACGTGATGTCGCTGGGGGGCATTGCCATTGCCATCGGCGCCATGGTGGACGCGGCCATCGTCATGATCGAGAACGCCCACAAGCACCTGGAGCGCTGGGCACACCAGCACCCCGGGAAGACGCTGCAAGGTGAACCCCGTTGGCGGGTGATCGGAGACGCCGCGGCCGAAGTCGGGCCAGCACTGTTCTTCTCGCTGCTGATCATCACACTCAGCTTCATTCCGGTGTTCACCCTGCAGGCCCAGGAGGGTCGTCTGTTTGCGCCACTGGCCTTCACCAAGACCTATGCCATGGCGGCGGCGGCCGGCCTGGCGGTCACGCTGATCCCGGTGCTCATGGGCTACCTGATCCGCGGGCGCATCCCGGCGGAGACGGCCAACCCGTTGAACCGCGCACTCATCGCGCTGTACCGTCCTGTGCTGGATGCCGTGCTGAAGGCGCCGAAGCTCACGCTGGTGGTGGCGGCGCTGGTGCTCGTGGCCAGCCTGTGGCCGCTGCGCCAGCTGGGCAGCGAGTTCATGCCGCCACTGGACGAAGGTGACCTGCTGTACATGCCCACGGCACTGCCGGGCTTGTCTGTTGCCAAGGCGGCCGAGTTGCTTCAGCAGACCGACCGCCTCATCAAGACCATTCCCGAAGTGCAGAGCGTCTACGGCAAAGCCGGGCGCGCTGAGACTGCCACCGACCCGGCGCCGCTGGAGATGTTCGAGACCACGATCCAGTTCAAGCCTCGTGAGGAATGGCGGGAGGGCCTGACGCCCGAGGCACTCATCGAGGAGCTGGACCGCACGGTGCGCGTGCCAGGGCTGTCCAACATCTGGGTCCCGCCCATCCGCAACCGCATCGACATGCTGGCCACCGGTATCAAGAGCCCCGTGGGCGTGAAGGTGGCCGGGCCCGACCTGGCCACCATTGACCGCCTCACGGGCGAGATCGAGAAAGCCGTGAAGGATGTACCCGGCGTGAGCAGCGCTCTGGCCGAGCGGTTGACCGGCGGGCGCTACATCGACGTGGACATCCGCCGCGCCGACGCTGCGCGCTACGGCTTGAACATCGCCGACGTGCAGGACATCGTGGCCGGGAGCGTGGGCGGCATGAACATCGGCGAGACGGTGGAAGGCCTGCAGCGCTTCCCGATCAACCTTCGCTACCCGCGCGAGCTTCGTGACACGTTGCCCGAGTTGCACGCCCTGCCCATCGTGGCGCCGGGTGGTCAACGTCTCGTGCTTTCCGATGTGGCCGATCTGCGCGTCACCGACGGGCCGCCCATGCTGCGCAGCGAGAACGCGCGCCTGGCCGGCTTTGTGTACGTGGACATCCGCGCGCGCGACCTGCGCGGCGCGGTGCTGGACATGCAGCGCGCTGTCGCCGAGCAGGTGGCGCTGCCCGCCGGCTACTCGGTGTCGTGGTCGGGGCAGTTCGAATTCCTGGAGCGCGCCACCGCCCAACTCAAGCTGGTGGTGCCTGTCACGCTGCTGATCATCTTCGTGCTGCTGTACCTGGTCTTCAGGCGGATCGACGAGGCGCTGCTGATCATGGCCACGCTGCCGTTCGCGCTGGTGGGCGGTGTGTGGTTGCTCTGGCTGCTGGGGCACAACCTGTCGGTGGCCAGCGCGGTGGGCTTTATTGCCCTGGCCGGCGTGGCGGCCGAGTTCGGCGTGATCATGCTGATCTACCTGAAGCAGGCGTGGCAGGCGCGTATCGACGCCGGGCGTACCGATGAACCAGCTTTGCTGGAGGCCATCCGCGAAGGCGCGGTGCTGCGGGTGCGGCCCAAGGCCATGACGGTGGCCACCATCGTGGCGGGCTTGCTGCCGCTGTTCTGGGGAATGGGCACCGGCAGTGAGGTGATGCAGCGCATCGCGGCGCCCATGGTGGGCGGCATGATCAGCGCGCCGCTGCTGTCACTGCTGGTGGTGCCGGTGGTGTATCGACTGATGCGCCGGCCACGACTGAACTTTGAGCTCCAGGGGCAATAACCCTGCATGGGGCGTTAGGTGAGCGGGTCGTTCGCCACGGCCCGCATGATCTTCATCGTTCTCAACGTGCCTAGACGCTGGGTCTAGTTCAACATGAGATGGGAAGACGCATATTCCAGCTCATTCATGCAAGCTTTCCAGGGGCAACAGCCAGCAGTGGCAAGCAAACAGGCGAAAGAAAACCCGCGTGCGATCTGGGAGGCGGTTACTTCTGTTGATTGATGGCGGTGACCAGCATCTGGCCCTTCTCGTTCTTGGCATTGAACAAGATCTTGTCGCCTGCATTCACTCCGTTCAGGAGAGCTTTGTCCGAAACAGTGAACACCATGGTCATGGGAGGCATGTCCATGTTCTTGATCACGCCATGCTTGATCGTGATCTTTCCATTGTCCTTGTCAACCTTTCGTACTTCACCTTCGGTCATTGCCATCTCGTGCTGAGGCATGCTCATGCCGCCTTCAGTTTACCGCCGGCTTCGGAGCGCTTGCCACGCCAGGCGTTAGCAAACTCTTTGGGGAACGTGGCAAGTAAGTTCAACCCTACACGCGTCGCGCTCTTTGTACCGGACTGCAATGCAGATCGTTGCGTATCCTGCACCACCTGGTTAATCGAGAATGTCGGCATAGCTGTGATGGTCGCGCGCATAATACGCGCCACAGCCGTAAACAGGCGCATGAGGTCAGAGTCGGTGTTAAGCCGGTTGTGCGAGAACGCTGCCAGGTCATACTCGTTATCCATCTCGTAGTAGACAGGCTCGCCGTTTTCATACGAGGACACCACCAGGTTGGGGTTATCAGCGTCCGAACGCTGGTTCGGCAGCCGGGTAGCGTACCCGGCACGGACCATGGCCTCTAGCGTGTCGCGCGTAGCCGACGTTTTGAGCGCTTGCGTAACCATCCAGGACAGCGAGTTCATGTAGTTGTCGATGGAGTTGGCCACCTCGCGTTTGTAAGAGCCCTTAATGGCCGGTATGCTACCCAAGTCAGCCAGACCCGAGCGCCCGATGCGCTCAGTAACGCCAGACGTTTCAAAGACTTCCTGTACCCGGTTAAACGGCACGTAGTTGATGTTGTCCTTCCAGAACTTGCCGCGCTCTTCAGTGATGCGTCCGGCAGCTACCATGGCGTCGATAGCGTTAAACCGCGTCTCGTTAAGCACGCGGCGCACCTCCTGCAGTTCAGGCGAGCGCTGAAACACGTCCACCATGGCATCAATCTCTGCATCGAACGCATGCAGGGGGATAATCTTTTCACGTAGCCGGTCGGCCTGTCCGTCGCCCTTGCGGGTATTATGAGCCTCGAAATCCTGAGCGTCCTGCTCCAGCTGTTCGTTATACGCACGCAAATCGTTAAGCCGCATGTGCTCAAACACGGTAGCAGCACGCGCCTTGGCCGCTGTGTAGTCCAGCCCGTTGGCTTTGCCCCAAGCTGCCAGCATGTCTACCGCTCCCATGACGGACGATGGCTCACCATCGGCGCCTTCTAAATCAACACCCCTCCAGTACCCGTCGGGCCGGCGGCGCAGGCCGCCCTTGCGGAAAAACTCCATGGCCATACGCCCTGCGTCCGAGGCCTGACGCATGAAGTTAACCGGGTTGATGTATCCCATACCGTCACGGATACCCTGGTTGTATAGCTTGGCAAGTTTCTGCTCAATGGGTGCAAACGCATCGACCAGCGTTGACCGTATCCGCGTGCCAACGGAAGGTACGTTATCGCCCTGGTGCGCGGCACTACCAAATATACGCAGTCCCTCACGCTGTTGCTGCGGTGCAGCTGGCGGGATACTGCGGATTTCGTCGGGTGTGAGCGACCCTGGCGGGGTCAGCACGTTAGCTACGACGTTAGCGATGGGGTTAGGTACGTCTTGCGAGTAGTCCAGCTGCGCTGCGCGCCCGGGGCGCATAAGACCGTCGACGTGCACGATGGCAGCCCAGGCGGTGTTTTGCACAGGGTCACTGTCCTTGACGCCGAAAAAGCTCTTGACCGCCTTGGTGAACCACGACCACGCAGACTGCTTGCGGTACGGGATACCCATGAGCACGCCTTGGAAGGCCCGGTTAGACATGGCCTCAGCTGCGAACTCGCTGATGTTGGTAATCCCGTAGGCGTCCATGTTCGGGCGCATGCGCTTGACGTGCGCGTACACGTCGAGCAGGCCCTTGGCCGCAGGGTGTCTGTAGCCTGTTGCGTCCTGCTGCACAAGGAACTTATGGGTGAACGCATGGACCAGCTCGTGCAAGAACGTGTGTGAGTCTGCGTGCTGCGCAGCCAGCGTGATAGTGTCCGTACGTGCGTCGTACTGACCGGACGGGGTGTTCCCGTCTTCCAATTCCGGCAAAGTCTCTACCACTCGCAGGGTAGGCAGTGTGTTGCCAGAGTCCAGGATGCGCCGGGCCAGGGCAACTTCCATCGGGTTAAACACCCCGTCGGTGTTATTACGTACAGCCTGCAGGGCGCCTTGCACATCGCCCATATCCAGGCGTGCTGCAAGTTCGGTGCTTAACGCACCAGGGGCCTCCCCGTCGGCCTGCAGTAACACTCGCGCATCCGAGCGCATCGCGTACACAAGACCCTCGCGGCGGGCCAGGCCGCTGTCAATAACGGCTTCAAGTGCGGCTACGTCGGCCTCCTCGATTTGCGCTTGTAGTTGCTGCCATGCCTTGTAGTTTTTAGACTTTTTGGTAGGCGCCCGGCGGTTGGCATCCAGCAGCTTCTCACGCTCACGGTACAGTTCGCGCAGGCGCTCGCGTGCTTGCGACTCGGTAACGGCACGCTCGGCACGCACCAACTCCGGGGTCCGTGCGGCAGGCTCTAATGCAGTGGTTGGCTGTACGCCAGGTCCAGCTGGTTGTTCAGCAGTTTGACCAGCAGGTTCCAGTCCGCCTCGGTCAGGCTCTGTAGGCACGTTGGCAACGGTGGGCGCAGGCGCGCCGGTACCTGGCTCGCGTCGTCCAGCCACTGCCACGCCAGCTGGAGTTGTTCCGCGTTCAGGGGTTGGGACAGGGGTAGGGGTTCCAGTAGTAGGTCGCGCATCTTGGCCTGCCTCCATTTGGTCTAGTTGCTGACGGTAATCCTGCAGGGCTTGGCGTTGGGCCTTATATGACCCTTGCTCCAGCCAGGTGTCAATAATCTCTTTGAGCGTCTCGCGTTGGCGCGGGTCAGCCGGGTCGAGATTTTGGGCCGCTACGCTCTTGAATGCCAGTGAGTTCTTACCAAACCCAAGCTCGCCGGCAAACTCCTGATTGAACACGCGCGGGCCTTGGGCAGCCTCAAAGTCCATCGCCAGCTGCTGGCTAGGCAGGGGCTCCTGCCGGGCGAACTTATCGACGTAGTCCTGGATGTTCTGCTTGGCTTTGCGGGTTAGGTTGGCGTCTTGTTGGGCCTGTGCAGCGATACGTTGGGCCTGTGCAAACTGGTCTAGGTTTGTCAGGTCAAGCTGGCCTAGCTGGCGCGCATAGGTAGAGTTAGACCCCACCCCCTCTACGGTACGTCGACGCACTGTAGCACCAGGTATGTCTTCCTGCGTCTGGGCAGGTTCTTGGCGCAAGTCGGTTGCTGGCGCCAGCGCGGGGGTAGGAAACAACTCACTTTGGCGCGGCTGCGGCGCGGCTGCTGTAGAATCCCCGCTACGGGCACGTTCCCGCAACTCAGACTCTATGCGGCGAAGCTCAAAATTATCCTGCGCGGACCGGTCTTTCTTGACTCGTAGTAGCTCCTGGCGATCAGCCAACTCCGTAGTACCTAGCTTAGGCACCTCAACATTTACACGCTGCTCGAACGCAAACCTGTCACGCTCGGCACGGAACTTCATCTCATCCTGAATAGCCTTGCGGTACATGCCCGACTGACTATCCCGCTTGCCGTATAAGTTAGACAGTTCGCGCCGCAAATCATCGTCTGACAGGTTCGCAACAGCCTCGCGCATACTCACTTCGGTAGCGTACTGCTTGCGTAACTCAGGCCGTAGAAACTGTGAGGACTCCTGTATGGTACGGGCCCTGGCTACAGGGGACTGCTGCTGTATATCCAGCGCTTGCTCAATACGCTTGATGCGGTCACGCACCTGCGGGCCGCGAAGTGCACTGTCCTCGTCGTCAATAATACTGCGTAGCTGGCCTAACTCGGCCTGCAAGGCATCGGGGTCTGCGGTAGCGTCAACGGGTGCCTCGTACTGAGCCAGCTGCTCAGCGCGGCGGGCCTCGCGCTCTTCACGGGCCTTAACCTTAGAGGCCTGCTCGGCTTTAAGGCGCTCTACGCGGTCGGCATCACGCTCAGGGGTCTGGACAGGCTGGCCAGTCAGGTAGTCTATCCCCTGACGCTCTAACTCGCTGCGCGCGGCGCTACGGTTAAGTGGTGCAGCAGCCCCGCCCAGCGGTCCGCCCACAAGTCCCGCCAGGTATGCTGACTCGCCGTACTCGGACAGCGCCTCGTCGCTTAGCAGATCGGAACCGGCCTGGGCGCGGGTAAGGATAGTCTGGGCAATTTCCGTCGGCATCTCGACAGCGGCACCACGCACAACCCCGGTACCTACGGCGCGCGGTAAGGTTTGGGTGGCTGTCTGCCGGGTCTTTTCTAACGTTTTTTGTGCGGCGTCCACCAGACGCTTTTCCGCATCGGCCTTATCAGCAACCCCGCCGATAATGCGGCCTACCAAGCTGCGGCCGAAGGTGACTGCTACAGACCCTACATCAAGGACGCCCTGTGCAACGGCAGTGCCAAGCGCGCGTAGCGTACTAACGTCAACCTGCTCACCGCGACCTAGCTGCTCTTGTGCTTGGGCACGCAAGTTTTCCGCAAAGTTTTGTGGTACGGAGCCGGCCAGCGCCCCGATACCACCACCCACGATAGCC
>VFQO010000813.1_pt1 | contig 29280 bp, 25 predicted proteins | sample 3512331 | NCBI WGS metagenome assembly VFQO01 (sample SAMN10412371, study PRJNA504923) | tailings metagenome | isolation source: Replicate 3 from Balatoc abandoned mine | place: Philippines: Itogon, Benguet | collected 2017-08-28 | reverse complement strand
ACAGTCATGCGTTCCTTGCCGATCCCCCGATCCGCGAGCAGTTGCGCCAGCTCCTCCGCTTGCGCCGCGTCACCGGCAATTTCGATCGTCGCGGCGGGGGCTGCGCGCAATATGGTGGCGAGTTCCGCGCCCTGACCGAGGCCGGCGCTCGTCAGCGCGGGGCGGGTTTCGCGAAAGCCGCCGAACTGGAACGTCGCACTTTCGCCTTCGCGCCCCGCGAGCCACGCGCCGATCTCCCGGATTACCGAGCCCTTGGCGGCCACCATGGTCGATCCGTCGGGCAAGGTCATGAGGCTGTTAAGCGGTCCGACCGGCGCGGCGGCCTCGACACTCTCGGTGCCGCACGACTGTAAGGTAAACGCCGCCCCGGCAATGGTGAATGTCGAGGCAAGCAGTAGAAGTGCGCGGTTCATATCCTGTCCTTCGGTCGTTATGGTTGGTCAACGCTCGGGCTGACGCGATGTTGCGCGGCGTCGAGCCATCAGACGGTCGCCGCGGCGTCCCGAAACGGGGCGTCAGGCAAGGTCGCGGACCTTGGGTTCGCGGTCCCAGTGGCGCTGCGTGCCGACCTTGGGGAAGTCGGCGAGCGGGACCACACCTTCATCGGGTTCGATCCCCGCCTTATCGAGCAGCGGCTGCGTTCCCTCGTCATGCGCGATCGTCTTGCAATGACCAAAGGCATCCATGAACCACTGCACCGCCGCGCCATCGCGGGCGAGCTTCTCGGCTGCGGCGGGAGCGAGGACCGATGCGACCGCGTCGAACAACACCGAGGGCGAACCGGCGAGCTGGCCGTCGGCCTTGAGCGCGCCGGTCGAGACCGGGATGCCGCCAACCTTCGGAGCGACCAGAAATGCCGTGCCGCCCGCCTTCTCGATCTGCTTCTTGAGCTTGTCGATAGCGGCCGCATCCGATCCCTCGGCGAAGAGGATCGCGACTTTGCGTCCCTTGATATCGGGGCGCGGGGTCTTCTGGATCGAGAGCGCGTTGGATGGTGCCATGTCGACCGGCGCTCTGGCGGGCTTGATCTTTGCGGGCAGGTCGATCGCGAGACCTTTGGCAACCCGCTTCGCAAGGTCTTCATCGATGTTGCGGAGCTGACCAACCACGCGCGCGCGGACATGATCCAGCGCGACCTTGGACAGTTCGAACACCAGCGCCGAGGCGATATGCGCCCGCTCGCTTTCGGTCTGTGAGCGATAGAAGAGGCGCGCTTGGCTGAAGTGATCGGCAAAGAGCTCGGCGCGAATGCGGAGCTTCTTACCGCCATCGTTCCGTTCGTCGTTGGCCGGAAAGCTGGTAAAGCCCGTCTCGGGGCAGGCGCGCGGTCCCGCATCCTCGCCCGCTTCGGCCAGGCTGTTCGGCTCGTAATTGGCGCGGCCCTTGGGAACCAGCGTCTGCATCAGTCCGTCGCGCTGGAAATTGTGGAAGGGGCATTTGGGCGCGTTGATCGGAATCTGGTGGAAGTTGGTTGTCCCGAGCCGCGATTTCTGGGTGTCGAGATAGGAGAAAAGCCGGCCCTGCAGCAGCGGGTCGTTGCTGAAATCGATGCCGGGGATGATGTTCGAGGGCAGGAAGGCGACCTGCTCGGTCTCGGCGAAGAAATTGTCCGGATTGCGATTGAGCGTCATCCGCCCGACGATCTCGACCGGCACATCCTCTTCGGGAATAAGCTTGGTCGCGTCGAGCACGTCATACGGCTGCTGTGCTGCAAAGGCCTCGTCAAAAACCTGGATGCCGAGATCCCATTGCGGAAAGTCGCCGGCATCGATCGCCTCGAACAGATCGCGCCGCTGATAGTCGGGATCGGCACCGGCGATCTTCACCGCTTCGTCCCACACCGTCGACTGGAGGCCGAGCACGGGCTTCCAGTGAAACTTCACGAATTTCGATCTGCCCTTCGTGTTGACGAGGCGGAAGGTGTGAACGCCAAAGCCCTCGATCGTGCGGAAGCTGCGGGGGATCGTCCGATCGGACATCGCCCACATGATCATGTGAAAGCTCTCCGGCATCAGCGAGATGAAATCCCAGAAAGTGTCGTGTGCGCTCGCCGCCTGCGGATAGCCGCGATCGGCTTCCATCTTCACGCTGTGGACGAGATCGGGGAATTTCATCGCGTCCTGGATGAAGAAGACCGGAATATTGTTCCCGACGAGATCCCAGTTGCCCGCCTCGGTGTAGAGCTTGACCGCGAAGCCGCGCACGTCGCGCGGCGTATCGACCGAGCCCGCGCCGCCGGCAACGGTCGAGAAGCGCACGAAGACCGGGCAAGTCTTGCCGACCTCCTGGAAGATGTCGGCCTTGGTAAGCTCCGGAATCGCGCGCGTGCACTCGAAGACGCCATGCGCTCCCGAACCGCGTGCATGGACTATGCGCTCGGGAATGCGCTCATGATCGAAGTGGAAGATCTTCTCGCGAAGGACGAAATCCTCGAGCAAGGTCGGACCGCGCTCGCCCGCTTTGAGGCTATTCTGGTTATCGGAAATACGATGCCCGAAATTGTCGGTGAGGTGGGCGCGGCCGTCGCTTTCGTCGTCGCCAGCGATATGCTGATGAAGCTCGCCAGCGCTCCCCTTGTCGACCTTGATCGGCGTCTGCCCGCTTCCCGGCTGATGCGCTTCGAGGCTGTTGTCTGTCGCGGGCGAGGGCAGGGGCTTCTTCGGCATCGGGCAGTTCCTTGGCTGTTTCTGTGACAAGCTAACGCCTGTTCTCCCCGCAAGTTTCGTCTCTGCGCGAATTGCGCGCGCGGCGCATAACCTATGTTAAGGAGCGGTACGCCCCTGCTTGCCTAAAGGCGGATTTTAGGACATCGATCAGGTGACAATCCGATCGGGCCGAGGGGCATTTACGTGGAATCGGCCAGATTATCGGCGCTCGGGCGCGACACGCGCGCCAGCCGTCTCATCATCCTGCTTTTGTCGGTGGGCTTCGCGGCGTTGCTCGCCGCGGCGGCGACCGCATTTTATGTCCAGCGTCAGAATGAGGCCGACGCGCAGTTGGTCGCGCACACGCTGGCCGTTGAGGCCAATCTCGGTGCGTTCGCGAGCGCGACCGAGCGGATGGAGACCGCACGCCGCGGATTTATCCTGACGCAAAATCCTCAGTTCGCGAGGATCATGGAGGAGGCCGAGGCGCGCGCCCTTGCCCAATTGTCCAATCTCGAGAAGCTGATCAGCGACAACCCCGAGCAACGCACGCGTGTCGCGAAGCTGAGAGGGCATCTGGCGACCTACAGCCGCCACTATCGTGCCACCTTGGGGATGGGCGGCGCTCAGCGGGAGGCGCTGATCGCAGGCTTTGCGACCGATCGTGGGGTGCTCGAGGTGCGGGCGTCGCGCGCCGTCGTGGAAGCGATGCTTGCCGATGAACTGTCGCTGCTGCGCGAGCGCGAGGCGCGGCAACAGCGCACGCAAAAGCTGTTCACGCTCTCGCTGATCGCAACTGGCGCCCTTGTTTTCATCGTCGCCGCCGCGACCTTGCTCCTCGTCCGGCGCAACCTCGTCGAACTCAGGCTTTCGCGCGCCGAACTCCGTCGCCTCAACGAGGGTCTCGAGGACCTGGTCGATGCGCGCACCCGCGAGCTCAAACGCGCCAATGCAGAGATCCAGCGCTTCGCCTATATCGTGTCGCACGACCTGCGCTCGCCGCTCGTCAACATCATGGGATTCACCGCTGAGCTCGAGACGGCGCGCAAGGCGATCGCCGGTTATCTGGAGCGAGCGGACGCCGAGGGCTGGCAGGCCCCCGATACGGCGACGCGCCTTGCGATCGAAGAGGATCTGCCGGAATCGATCGGGTTCATCCGCACCTCGACGCAGAAGATGGACCGGTTGATCAACGCGATCCTCAACCTCTCACGCCAGGGCCGCCGCACGCTGGCACCCGAGAGGCTCGAGCTTGGCGGCGTCGTCAGTGGGATCGTCGACAGTCTACAGCACCGCATCGCCGAGACCGGAACGGACGTAAAGGTGGAGGAACTGCCGGTCGTTGTGAACGACCGTGTCGCGGTCGAGCAGATCCTCTCGAACCTTATCGAGAATGCCCTCAAATATCTCCAGCCAGGACGCGCGGGGGCGATCCGGGTGACCGGCGGCACCGATCTGGGGCGAGCATGGGTATCCGTTATCGACAATGGTCGCGGCATCGAGGCGCGCGACCATGAACGCGTATTCGACCTCTTTCGGCGGTCGGGCGTGCAGGATCAGCGGGGCGAGGGCATCGGTCTTGCACATGCCCGGGCGCTTGCCTATCGCCTCGGGGGAAATATCGCGATCCAGTCGGAACTAGGTGTGGGGTCCACCTTCCGGCTGACCCTGCCATTGGTATGGCAAAGCGGAGAAGAGAATGACTGACCAGAAGCCCGTCAATATCGTGATGATCGAGGACGACGAGGGACACGCCCGGCTGATCGAGAAGAATATCCGCCGCGCGGGGATTTCGAACACGATCCACCATTTTCTCGACGGCACGTCCGCGCTCGAGTTTCTGTACGATGGAGCCGATGGCCCCGTACGAAATGGGCCGGCGCTCGTGCTGCTCGATCTCAACCTGCCCGACATGAGCGGGACCGATATTCTTGGCAAGCTCAAGGCCGACAGCAGTCCGCTGCGCCGCACGCCGGTCGTGGTGCTGACGACGACCGACGACAAGGTCGAAATTCAGCGCTGCTACGACCTCGGCTGCAACGTCTACATCACCAAGCCGGTGAATTATGAGAATTTTGCCGATGCAATCCGCCAGCTCGGCCTCTTCCTGTCGGTGATCCAGGTTCCCGATCCCGATCCGGCCTGAGACGTTCGCTGACCCACATCCTCTATATCGATGACGATGACGGCATGCGCCGTCTTGCGTCGCGCGCGCTCGGCCGCAAGGGCTTTGCGGTCAGCCTCGCCTCGAGCGGCGCCGAGGGTGTCGATATGGCGAAAGTCACCGCATTCGACCTCATCGCAGTCGATCATTATATGCCGGGACAGGACGGCCTTGCGACACTCGAAGCGCTCCGGGCGCTCCCGGCCTGTCCGCCGATCGTCTATGTCACGGGGTCGGAAGAAAGCCGGATCGCCGTTGCGGCCCTCAAATCGGGCGCCGACGACTATGTCGTGAAATCGGTGGGTGAGGATTTTTTAGATCTGCTCGCGTCAAGTTTCGAGCAGGTTCTGGAGCGCGCGCAGCTGCGACGCGCGCGCGAGGAAGCCGAGGCGGAGCTTCGCGCCAGCAATGCGCGGCTCGAAGCGCTCCTCAAGGAAGTGAACCACCGCGTCGCGAACAACCTCCAGATGGTCATGTCGTTCGTCGCGCTCCAGTCCAAATCCCTGCCCGATCCCGGCGCGCGCGAGGCGCTGCAGAAGACGCAGCAGCGGATCGCAACCGTCGCGCAGGTCAACCGGCGTCTCTATACGACCAACGATGTCGAGTTCGTCGCGATGGACGACTATCTGTCAGGCCTCGCAGACGATCTTTCCGAAACCTGGTCGAACGGGACGGGCGAACGGCGGGTGACGGTATCCGCCGAGCCTCTGCGGATCGCGACCGACAAGGCGGTTACACTCGGCATGATCGCCAATGAGTGGGTCAGCAATGCCTGCAAATATGCCTATCCGGCGGGTGAGGCCGGCGAGGTTCGGATATCGCTGCGGCGAACCGTATCCACGACTATCGAGCTGGCAGTAGAAGATGATGGTGCGGGCCTGCCGATCGACGGTATAGCCCGCGGAACCGGACTTGGAACCCGACTGGTCGAGGCGCTCGCGCGGACGCACAAGGCGTCGTTGCAGTATCTGCCGGTGGATAGAGCGAGCGACAATCCAGGGACTCGGGCATCGATCACGATCGAGCTTCGATCCGGCGAGATGAAGACGGCTCCATAACCGTCGGCACATCAAATCGTGGCAAGGTTGGCTACTTTGACATGCCCGTTGGAAACGGACGGTCCGGAACTGGCCAACGGCAGTCGCTACCATGAAGCGCGATCCAGGAAAATTTGAAGGAGCAACTTTTACCCGTAGCCGGTGGCGCTGTCGCCGGACGACGCCCTGTAACTCGCCGCTGCTGGCGCGCCCTCATTGTTTGAGGCCAACCGCCACGATCGCTTCGATCTCCACTAGCGCGCCGAAGTGCAACGGACCACAGGGCACGATCGATCGGGCGGGCCGGTGGGTGCCGAAAAATGCGGCATAGGCGCGATTGACTTCACCCCAATGCGCCACGTCGGTCACATAGACCGTGCATCGCACGATATCCCTGCGCGTTGCGCCCGCCACGCTGGCGATCGCCTCGATATTGCCGAGCGCGAAGTCCACCTGTTCACTGAGCGATCGGCGCTCGGCTTCGGGTGTCGCATCCGTGACGCCGAGCTGGCCGGAAATATAAAGCGTGTCGCCGTGCAACATCGCCTGGGCATAATGGCCGCCGGGTGGCGGCGCCGCCGTGCAACGTATCTCAGTCAATTTCCGACGTGTCATGTCAATCTCCCAAATCGGTCACCAACCGCCGGTCCGCGGCCATTCCGCGATGAGTTCGCCGCCGCGCAGGACGTCGTAAGCGCCATAGGCGGCACCGGTCAGGCAGGCGTGGTTGGGCAGGATGCGGACGACGCTGCCGATCGGCAGACGCTCGAACCAGCTTTCATCGGGCACGGGAACGCCGCCATGTTCCTGATGCACAGTCACGACCGTCAGCGACCCCAGCGGCGCGAGCGTCGCGGCGTCGCAGACCAGCCCATATCCAGCGTTCGGCATGAACCGGTTGGCCCCGACATCTTTGGACAAAGCGAGCGCGCCGGCGTCGAGGATCAGGCCGGGGGCGGCGCCCTGACGTTGGTGACCGATCACCGTCGCGAGGACGGAGACGGCGATATCTTCCGCAGCACACACGCCCCGGGAAAGTTGTGACAGGTCGCCAAACAGATAGATACCCGCGCGGACCTCTGTGACTCCTGACAAATGTTCGGCGAAAACTACCGTCGGGGTCGATCCGATACTGACGATCGGGCAGGCGTAGCCGCGCGCTTGCAGACATTGGGCCGATGCGACCGCCGCCTGCCGCTCGACTTCAGCGAGCGCGCGGATCGGCACGGGCTCGTCGAACGCGTAGCTATGTCCCGCGTGGGTCATCACGCCCAGCAATTCCAGCTGCGGCGAACAGGCGTGGATCGCGTCGGCAATCGCGACAAGCGTTTCCGACGCGGGTTCGGTACCACTGCGATGTTCGCCGCAATCGACCTCGATCAGGACGGCGAAGTTTGCACCCAGGTCTGCCGCCGCTTTCCCCAAGGCGGTCGCTGCCTCCCGGTCGTCGAGGACGAGCAATAGCCGTGCGCAATATTCGCGCTGGATGCGATGGGCGCGCGCGAGCTTCGCTGGCGCGATCGCGGTCGAGTAAAGGATGTCGCGCCAACCTGCCGCGGCGAAATATTCGGCCTCGGCCAGCGTCGAGACCGTTATCGGCCCGCGTTCGCCGTTCGCTGCAATCCGCGCGACGTCGGTCGATTTGGCGGTCTTGAGGTGCGGGCGCAGGGTTACCCCCAGCGTATCACAGCGGGCGCGCATGCGCGCGGCGTTCCGCTCCAGCCGGTCGGCATCGAGGATCAGGCGCGGGGTGTTCAACCCCTCGAAAACGGCGGCCGCGTTCATTGCACCAGGTCCCGAAGCGGATCGAGCGTATCGGCGATGAGGATCGGTCGGGCGGTATCGACGACAAAGGGTAGCCGGGCGCGGTTGTGCCAGAATACCGGCATCCCGACGCCGGCCGCACCGGGAATGTCCGCCGGTGAACCCGCCACGAAAAGCGTCTGCGCCGGGTCGGTGCCGAGCCGGTCGAGGACGGCGCGATAGGATTCGGGGCGCGGCTTGTAATATCCGGTTTCTTCGGAGGTCAGGACGGCGGAAAAAGGCACGCCGACGCGTTCGGCAGCCTGTCGGCCCAAAGCGGCCGAACAGTTCGTGATGACACCCAGCGAAATGTCGCGCGCCTTCAGTTCGGCAAGCAGCGCCGGTGCCTCTGGCCAGGGTTGAAGCGCGTCCCAGTCGGCCACCAGCGCGTCGGCGGCCGACGCGGCGACATCAACCTTGACCGCGGCTTCGCGAACCAGGTCCTCATAGGGGCGGTATTCGCCGCAGCCATAGGTCAATTCGAGATAGGCGCGGCGCCAGCGTAGTCCGTCGGTCGCCGACCCGGCCGCACGGTTCCAGACCGACCAGGAATCCAGAAGCGCGGTCAGAAGGTCGAAAACCACGGCTTCGACAGGAAGAGGCTGTTTCATCGATCGAAATCCAAAATCAGAAGGGATAGCCAGCGACTGCGGCGTCGCATGTCTTGGGCGGAAAGATTGCTGCGGTCAGTCCCGGAGCGACTAGCAATGGCGCGGTCCGCCGGGCAAATGCCGGTTGCTGATCGTTTCATGCCGCCCCGTATGGACATCTACGCCGTGGCCAGCCGCCACAGCGCTTCGGCGGTTGGGGACTGGCGGCCGCGGGGGCGATACAGCCGGATATCGACCGGAATGTCCCAGCGCGCATCGCCCGCCCGGACCAGGTCGCCTCGCTTCAGGTCATCCGCGACGATGCTCAGCGGCAACCATGCGAGCCCTTTTCCATCACGTGCCATACGCGCCAGGATCAGCGTGTGGGACGTGAACAACGGTGTGAAATTCGCCCGGGTCGGGTGGGCATCCAGCATTGCAGAGACAATGCGATCCATCCCCGATTCCGAACCATAGGCCAGCAGATCGACCGGATGTTCGTCGTCAACGGTGAGCGCATGGAGCGGCGCCCGGTCGTTTTCCCGCGGCGCGCTGACCGGTACCAGCGCGTCGGAACCGAGCGATATCGACTGAAACCCCGGGCCATCGAGAACCGAGGCGGCATCGGGATGGAAATAGCAGAGGCAGAAATGCGCCTTGCCCGCCAGCATCATCTTCTCCGACGTGCCCATATTGTCGGCGGTGAGCTGGATCGGGATTGCGGTATCGGTCATCGCCTGAAGTGCCGCGAGCCATTGCGGAAAGAAGTTCAGAGCCAGGGCATGGGTGACGAGGATCTTGACCATCGACGCCGACGTCCCGGCGATTTCCTGCACCTCGCGTCGGCCATGTTCGATGTCGCGCAGCACGGTTTCGGCAATCGCGGCGAAGCGCTTGCCCGCAGGCGTCAGGACCATCTGGTGCGTGCTGCGATCGACGAGTTCCACGCCGAGCCATTCCTCCAGCGCGCGAATACGGCGGCTGAAAGCAGGCTGGGTGACGCAGCGCGCCGACGCGGCGCGGGAGAAATTCCCCGCGGCGATAAGGGCACCGAAATCTTCAAGCCATGCCAGTTCCATCGCGCACGTTCCTTTGGCCTCTCGACAGACTTTTAATCGGGGAAGCGCATCTGCCTACCCCCGCTGAACGGCATGGATTGATCCATATTGCGCATTGGCCCCGCCTTTGTCCGATTGGCAAATTGCCTTTATCGCGGTGATGCCATGTGTTGGCAGGCGCCGACTAGCGATTTACCGGAATCAAGGGGGAGTGGCATGGGGGCAGACGGTGTGCGGTGCGAGCGGCGGTATCGGAGCCGTCGCGCAACGATTCTAACGGGCGCGATGGTCGGCATTTCGATCATGTTCGCCGCCCTGCCGGCGGTCGGCGCCGAACCGGGGGCGGTGGCACCGGCGTCGCTGATCCCGCGCGACGCGCTCTTTGCTTCGCCCGCCTATGCCGAGCTGCAGATCAGCCCGGATGGCAAGCAGCTCGCCTTTCTCCACCCGTTGGATGGTGTGCTGAACGTCTGGATCGCGCCGCTCGACGATCTCAGAGCCGCAACCCCCGTCACCCGTTTCGATACGCGGCCACCCGACAGTTTTCAGTGGAGTCCTGACGGGCGGTACATCTTGGTGCTGAAGGATGTCGGCGGTGAAGAGCACAGCCAGCTATGGGTCGCGAACCTCGAAAAGCGCACCGTCACCAACATGACCGCCGATCCTGCGGTGCAGACGAAAATCGTCAAAGTATCGAAGCGCCGCCCCGGCGAAATCCTGATCGGCATGAACATTCGCGACCGCCGCTATCGCGACATCTACCGCCTGGATCTGGCGACGGGTCAACGCATCGAAGTCTTTCGCAACGAGGCGAATTACATCGATGTCGTGGCCGATCCCGATTTCAACATCCGGCTGGCGGTTCGCGGCAACACCGACGGTTCGTCGACCTATGTGCGCCTCGATTCGGCGCCACCCGACGAGTTCATGACGATCCCGCTGGCCGCGCTGCGCAATTCCCGCATCCTTGCGCTCGACGGCCAGGGCAAGCTGCTGATGTTGGACAGCCGCACTAGCGACAAGGCCAATCTGGTTTCGGTCGATCTCGCCACGGGCCAGCAGACCCTGCTCGCCGCGTCCGGCCGCGCCGATATCGTCGATACGCTGTTCGACGAAGCCAGCGGAGCGCTGCTCGCGACGCGCGAAGATCCTTTGGTCAGCGAATGGACGGTCCGGTCCGAAGGCGCGCGCGCCGAATTCGCGGCGCTTGATGCTGCCGCCGCCGGTCCGTTCAAGATTGTCGACCAGACCCCCGACAATGCGCGCTGGCTGCTCCTCGAAACCGTTCCAAACTACCCCGATCGCTATAGCTGGTGGGACCGCAAAACGCGGACGCTGACGCCGCTGGTATCGACGCGACCGGACCTCGCTCGGCAGCCGCTCGCTCGCAGGATTCCCGTCCCTATTGCCTCGCGTGATGGCCTGACGCTGCCCAGCTATTTGACCCTGCCGACGCATGCGAAACGCGGCGCCGACGGGATGCCGGCGGCGCCAGTGCCGATGGTGCTGCTCGTTCACGGCGGCCCCTGGCTTCGCGATGATCTGGCCTTCGATCCGCAGCACGCCTGGCTCGCCGATCGCGGCTATGCGGTGCTGTCCGTGAATTTTCGCGCCTCGGGCGGCTTTGGCAGCGAATTTATGGCGAAGGGCGACCGGAAATGGTCGGAGACGATGCACGACGACCTGCTCGATGGGGTGAAGTGGGCGATCGACAAGGGGGTCACGTCAAAAGACCGCGTCGCGGTGATGGGCCTGTCCTATGGCGGCTATTCGACACTCGTCGGGCTCAGTTTTACGCCGGATGTTTTCCAGTGCGGCGTCGATCTGGCAGGGCCCAGCAATCTGGTGAAGCAAGTCGCCTTGATGCCCGACTGGTGGACGTGGCAGCGGCCGCAATTCGTCAATCGCGTCGGCGATCCGGCGACAAGCGAGGGTGCGGCCGACCTCATGCGGCGCTCGCCGATCGCGCGCGTCGATGCGATTTCCAAGCCGCTGCTCGTCACTAACGGCGCTAATGATCCGCGCATCTTCCCCAGCCAGTCGGAAGAAATCGTCGACGCGCTGAAGGCGCGCGGCAAACCGGTGACCTATGCGTTCTACCCCGATGAGGGGCATGTTTATGCGAAGGACGCGACGAACATTTCCTTTGCGGCGATCGCCGAGCATTTTCTGTCGCAATGCCTGGGTGGACCAGCCGAACCCTATGGCGACGATCTCGTCGGGTCGCGCGTCGAGTTGAAGACCGGCGTGCGTTACGTCCCCGGTCTGGAAGCGGCGCTGACCGATAGGCCGAAGTGAGCGCCGACTAGAGTTCTCACGCTAAGGTTCGCCGAGATATTTCGCGAACTTTGCGTCGGGCGGCGGTGCCCGTCCCGCCGCCTCTGCCATGTCCATTCGCAAATACGCATTCTGGACATAGCGGATGCCCGCCCAGCGGAGCGGCTCGACCTCCCAGTTCGGCGCCTGGTCCCGGATATAGGGGGCGTGCCGATCGGGCGCGCGTCCCGTGACCAGCCCGGCCAGCGCCCGGGCGCAAATCGCGCTCGTGATGACGCCATGCCCGGTGAAGCCGTAGCTGTGGCCGATCCGCCGCGCGGCGTCGAAATGCACCGCCGGTAACCAGTCACGCGGAATGCCGAGATAGCCGGCCCATTGGTGGGTGAATTCGATGCCGTCCAGCGACGGCCACCATTCCATCAACTTTTGACGGATCCAGTCGAAATTGCCGTTTTCGCGGAGGGCCGCTTCGCGCATGTCCGAGCCATAGCGATACGGCGCCCCGCGGCTGCCGAAGAGGATGCGACCGTCGGCGGTGCGGGTCAGATAATTGGTAGTGTGAACATAGGAACTGAGGCATTCACCGCCGTCCCATCCCACCGCCCGCCATTGATCTTCGCTCAGCGGCGCCGTGAGCATGATGGTCGAGGCCATCGGAATGAGCCGCCGACGATAGGCCGATTGGCGCGTCATATAGGCCTCGCCCGCAAGCAGGACCGCGCGCCGTGCAAAGAGCGTGCCGCCCGACGTAACGAGCGCCGGCTCGCGTCCCTCGACGGTTTGCAACACCTCCGTCCCTTCGTAAATCCGCACCCCGCGCCTTTCGAGGGCGCGCGCAAGACCCCGAACCAGACGGCCGGGGTGGATCGTGCCGCCTGCATGCAGACGCAAGCCGCCATGAACCCCGGTTGCGTGCACCGCCTCTTGCGCCCGGTTGGCATCGAGCAATTCGCAGCTATCCTGAAGGCCAAGCGCGGCATAGGCATGGTAGGATTGACGCAGCGACGGCAAGTGTTCGGCACTGCGGGCGAGGGTGAGGACACCGACGGACCTGAAATGCGCGTCGATGCCTTCCTGATCGCAGATCCGGCCGACTTCCTCGATCATGGCCTGCTGCGCGATCAGCATCGCGCGGGCGGTCGCGGCGCCGAAGCGGCGGGTCAAGGCTGCCGGGTTGATGGGTAAGCGGGGCGAGCACCAGCCGCCGTTGCGTCCCGACGCGCCGAAACCGCAAAATTGCCGCTCGACGATCGCGATCGACAGATTGGGATCATGTTGCAGCAGATGATAGGCGGTCCACAGACCTGAAAAGCCGCCGCCCATGATTGCAACATCGACCGTCTCGTCGCCTGAAACGCCGGGCCGAAGGGTCAGATCATCGTCGCAGCTCGCGAGCCAATAGCTCCCGATGTCGGCGGGCGAAACGGTCGCGCTCATGGCGCTGCTCCGACCTCGTCAAAAACGATAAAGACCTTTTCGCTGTCGCGCAGGATTTCCCAAGTCCCGCCCGTTCGCGGCGGGAAATAGACGGTGTCGCCGCCGGCGATGTGCAAAGGATCGCCATCGTCGGGGCGGAAGACCGCTTCGCCCGACAGAAAATGACAGAACTCGGCCTCGACGACCTGCCGCCGCCAGACACCGGGGGTGCAATGCCAAACACCGTGTCGACTGGCGCCAACCCCCGGCAGGGCGACCGATCGCACCTGCGAAACGGGTTCGCCCAGCGGCGCGGCGACGGGTGCGTTCGCGCCGATGGCGAGAAGGTCGTGCGGGCGAAAAAGACTGATCGCATCGGCGTTCATTCGTGGCTCCTGGGTCAAATCGGGTGCCGGACCCTGCTGAGGAAAAGGCGGGTCCGGTCGGTTTTCGGGTTGGTAAGGAATTCGGCAGCGGTTCCGCGCTCGGCGATCACGCCATTGTCGACGAAGAGAATATGGTCGGCCGCTTCGCGCGCGAAGCCGATTTCGTGGGTGACGATGAGCATCGTCATGCCGCCTTCGGCAAGGTCGCGCATGACCTTGAGCACTTCGCCGACGCGCTCGGGGTCGAGCGCCGAGGTCGGCTCGTCGAGCAAGATCGCCCGCGGCTCCATCGCCAGCGCCCGCGCGATGCCGACACGCTGCTGCTGCCCGCCCGACAATTGACGCGGGAAGGCGTGGGCGTGGGACGCCATGCCGACCTTTTCGAGCAGCGCCATTGCCTGCTCGGTCGCTTCGCTGGCCGGTCGGTGCAACACATAGACCGGCCCTTCGATCACGTTCTGAAGCGCGGTGCGGTGCGGGAAAAGGTTGAAGCGCTGGAACACCATCGCAACCGCCGAGCGTACCTGCGACAGCGATTGTGGCGCGACCGCGAGGCCATCGACCTCGATTTTTCCCGCGTCATGGCTTTCGAGCCCGTTGATACAGCGAAGGATCGTCGATTTTCCGGACCCCGACGGGCCGATCAGACAGGCGACTTCCCCGGCGGCGACGTCGAAGCTGACGTCGCTCAGGACCGTCTGCGCTCCAAAGGATTTGCGGACGCCGCGCAGCCGGATCATCGGCGGGCGAACCGTCGTTCGAGGGCGCGCACCCCCGCCGCCATCGGCAGGCTCGCGGCCAGGTACAGCAACGCAATGAGCAGATAGACGGTGCCATTTTTGAAGGTCGAGATCGCCAGCAATTGCCCCGCGCGCGTCAGTTCGGCGATCGTGATCGTCGAGGCGATCGACGAATCCTTCAGCAGCATGATCGTCGTGTTGCCAAGCGACGGGAGCGTGGCCGGGATCCCGAGCGGCAGGACGACCCGGCGCATCAGCACCGGCCAGGTCATGCCGAGCGCGGTGCCGGCTTCGATCAGATCCTTGTCGACCGTCGACAGGCCGCCGCGGAAATTTTCGGCCTGATAGACCGAATAGGCAAGGCCGAGGCCGAGCACCCCGGCCACGAACGGCGGCAGGTCGATGCCCCATTCGGGCAGGACGAAATAGATGCAGAACAGCTGGACGATGATCGGGATGCCGCGAATGATGTTGATGATCGCGCGGCTGACCCAGCGCAGCACGGCGAAGCGCGAATAGCCCATTAACACCCAGAGCAGGCCCAGCGCGATGCTGACGATCAGCGCGGCGCCGGTGAGGAGGAGCGTCATGCCGAGGCCGCGCAGCAGCACCGGCAGGAACTGTGCCGCGTCGGCAAGGAATTGCTCCATCAGGCCAGTCCCCAGTCACGCAGGATGGCCGGAATTTCGGCCTGGCCCAGCCGCGCGATTGCGGTGTTCAGGCGAGGGAGTAGCGGACTGCCCTTTTCGACGATCAGGCAAAGGTCTTCCTTGACCGGCGGCCGGAATTCGCGAGCGAACCGCACCGGCCGCTGCGGACCGACGCGCAGCTGATACTGCAGGATCGGTGCGTCGCCATATCCCGCGTCGATCCGGCCATTGGCAAGGTCGCGGACAATCTCGCCGAGGCCGTCATAGGTGGCGACGCGCGTGACCCCGGCGTTGTAAAGCTGGTCGATGAAGCGCGTCCCGACCTGCGCGCCGACCCGGAGCCGCCGCGCGGCGGCCAGGGTGGGGTAAGGGCGGCGATCATCGTCGCGCACGACCAGGCCGCCGCCATAGGAATAGACCGGCGCGCTGAAATCGACGATGCCGGCGCGATCGGGCGTCCGTTGCATCGCAGCGGCGATGATGTCGATGCGGCCCGTCGTCAGCGACGGGATCAGCGCCGCGAACGGCGCGGCGCGATAGTCGCCGATGAGGCCCAGCGCGCCCAGCACCGCCCCGGCGATGTCGATCATCGCGCCGGTCAATTCGTTGGTCGCCGGATCGACGAAGCTGAAGGGAACCCCGGTCGGCGATGAGCCAACCCACAGCTCGTTCGGCGCGCGCGGCCGGCGCGTGCAGGCGGAGAGCGGCAGTGCGGCGAGCATCGCGAGCATCGCCCGTCGCTGGATCGACCCGGCCGCCGGTGGGGGGTGCTGGATCATCGCCGCGGCCACGCTAGCGGGTCTGCGGCCGATATTCGATCGTCGTCGTCGATCGTGCCGTCTTGCGGATCCGGTCGGGCGCAAGCTCGACCCTCTTGAGCTCGTTGGTTTCGTGCATCAATGTCTGATCGGCGAGGTGCGGATTGCCTTTGCCGTTGGGGTCGATGAACAGATTCTGCCCGCCCGCGTCGATAACCGAATAAAGCGCGCGATGGTCGGTCCCGATTTCCATCAGGCCGACCCAGCTTTCGCCGCCATTGTGCGGAGCCATCGTCGGCCCGAGCCGCAGGACGGCGGAGAGGCGGCGCTCGGGGGCATCCTCCGCCATTTGCGGACGCTCGGGTGTCTCCAGCGAGGCGTCAAAATATTTCCAGAAGATCGGATGCTTCCATTCGGCCATATCCTTGCCGGGGAAGCGTGTCTTGACCTCGGATATCGTCGCCTCAATCGTTTCGATCAGGACCGCGGTGCGGTCGCGTCCGTTGAAATAATCGACGCCCAGCGGCGCTCCCGCGGCGTCGCCCTGCAACGCGCGCAGCAACAGGCTCGACTGGTAGGTCAGGTAACGGCCGTCATCGATCGTCTTCCACCAGTCGCCCATATCGTCGCCGAATATGATGCGCGGCGCGACCTGCAACCAGGCGCGATAGAGCGTGAGTCCCGGATCGTCATATCGATGGTCGCCATCGCGATCCTGATACAGCCCGTTGAAGCCGAGCATATATTCGCCGGCGCGCTTGACCTCGGGGTCGTCGCTCGCCGCGAGCGCCTTACGCAAATAGGGCGCGAAAAAGTCCGGCGCCGCCTGGTTGCGATCGATTGCGCCGAGCGCGTTGAAAATCTTGCCGTTAAACTCGCGCATGTCGAGCAAGGTTAGCGACTGGCCCTCTTTTGCGAGCCGGTCGCCGAGCCAGGTGCGGAAGGTCGCGCCGATCCGGGCATTGTCGCCCTCCTGCGACCAGCCCGTCGCCTTGCTGTTCCAAGACATGAAATAGCCTTGGCGAGGATTGATCATGTGCGGCTTTTCCTGGGGAGTCAGGAAGCCGGTCCACTCATATTCGCCGGTGCCCGGCGTCGGCAGCCGCGGATCGACGCCCGCCGCCTTCTTGGGCAGCGCGCCGCCCTCGAAATAGGCGATTGTGCCGTCCTCGCCGCCGTAACAGGCGCCAACATTCCAACCGAGCCGATCGACGCCCTTTTCGCGGAATTCGGTCAGGCTCTTGGCGCGGCCCATTTCGGCAAAGGCGACCCAGGTGTCGAGTTCGCGCCCGTGGACGCCCATCTGCTGCGCATAGGCGGTGCCGTTTTCGATGTCCCATGCGATCACCGGCCCGTGGATCGTCCATGCTACCTCGTGCGTCACGGCTGCGCCGTCCTTGACCCGAAAACTCTCGGTCCGACGCGCCATCTTTTTCCACGCACCCTTGTGCCAATATTCGTAGCGGTTCTTGGGGTTGAGCTTCTCGACGAACATTGTCCCCGCTTCGCTGCTCCCCGACACGAGCAACCAGCCGTGCTGCGCGCCGCGTCCCATCGTTGGCACGCCCCAGCCGGTCGAACCGAAGCCGGCATTGTCGAAGCCGCCGCCGTGCAAGTGGATTTCGGGGCCGTCGGCGGTCGCTTCCAGCATCAGGACCTTGCCGCTGGCGGACTTTTCGGGGCCGACGACCAGGCAGCGGCTCGCGCCCTTCGTCGGCGGGCGCGGCGCCGCCTGCGCGGCCGCCGACGCGGCGCCGCCGGAGGACAGCTGCACCGACGCGAGCACCGGCGTCGGTACGGGGCGGGGCGGGGCGAGGTCGTCGCCTGCCGGGATCGTCGTCGGCGAATCGGGATCGGAAATCGGCACGACGTCGTTGAAGATCGCCCACGCCTTCTCCTGTCCGTAGCGCGCGGTCATCTCCTTCAGGAATTTGAGGTTCTGAATTTCATAGCTCTCGCGACCGAGCGGCGCGGCGGCGATCAACGCGAGATATTCGGTGAGGCTCCACCGCGTCGGCTTGATCCCCCAGCGAACGAATTCGAGCGGGGTCAGCCGCGTAGGATCGGCATTGACTTCGTCGATGCGCGCGTTGATCCCGTCGACCATCGCCTGGATCATCTGGCGGTGCTCGGGCGCCAGCGCCTTGTAGCGCTGCATCAGCACCGCATCCGAAAGCTTCCGGCCGCGCATCATCTTGTCGCCTTCGAGCGCGGAGGCGCCCAGCAATTCGGCGCGGCGACCCTGGGTATTGTGCCGCGCCAGCTCCATCGCGGCGAGCCGGTCTGACGCGATCGCATAGCCGGCGCCAAACATCACCGCGCCCGACGTCTCTGCCTGAACATGCGGCACGCCAAAGTCGTCGCGATAGATGTTGACCTTTTCCTGCGCCGCAGCGGGCTGGGCGACGGCCAGCAGCATGGCGGCGGCCCCCTGGAGCAAGGCGGCATTCGAACGGCGCATCAACGCGTCTCCCCAAGTCATGTTTTCGGCAGAAATGTTTCGGCGAGCGCCACCCAGAGCGCGGCACCCGTCGGCGAAATGCTATCGTCATAGGCGTAGTGCGAATTGTGCAGCATCACGGACCCCGGCCCCTCGTCGCCATTCCCGAGCAGGAGGAAGCAGCCGGGGACGACGTCGAGGTAGCGCGCGAAATCTTCGCCACCCATCCCGGGTGCGTCGAGATCGACGAAGCGGTCGGCGCCGACGACGCCAATCGCGATGTCGCGGACCTTGGCATAAAGATCGACCGGGTTGTGCAGGGCGGGGTAGCCGCGTTCATAGTGAAGCTGTGCGGTCGCACCGAAGGATGCTGCGACGCCGGTCACGATTTCGCGCAGCCGCTGCTCGGTCGCGTCCTGGGTGGCGCGCGACAGGGTGCGGACGGTGCCGCCCATGCGCGCCTCGTCGGCGATGACGTTGAACGCGGTTCCCGCTTCGACCTTGCAGATGGATACGACCGCGGCGTCCATCGGATCGGTATTGCGCGCGACGATGCTTTGCACCGCGACGATGATGTGCGCGGCGACGAGCACGGGGTCGGTCGTCAGATGCGGGCGCGCCGCGTGGCCGCCCTTGCCGGTGACGACGATCTCGAACTTGTCAGCGGCGGCATAGAGCGCCCCGGAGCGCCCCGCGAGCTTGCCTGCGGCAATGCCAGGGCGGTTGTGGATGCCGAAGATCGCCTCCATCGGGAAACGCTCGAACAGCCCGTCACGGATCATCGCGCTGGCGCCACCATCGGGATCGCCGCCCGGACCCTGATAACCGAGCGATTCTTCCGCGGGCTGGAAGATGAGATGCACCGCCCCGTCGAAATTGCGCGTCGCGGCGAGCTGCTTCGCGGCGCCGAGCAGCATCGCCGTGTGCCCGTCATGGCCGCAGGCGTGCATTACGCCGGGCGTACAGGATTTGTGATCGGACTGCGCCAGCTCGGTCATCGGCAGCGCATCGATGTCGGCGCGGATGCCGATCGCGCGGCTCGAGTTTCCAGCGCGGATCGTTGCCACGATGCCGGTGCCGCCGATGCCGGTGTGAACCTCGTCGACGCCGAATTCGCCGAGCAGATTTAGGATGAAGCGGCCTGTGCCCTCTTCATGAAAGCCAAGTTCGGGATGCCGGTGGATATGCCGGCGCCAGGCGGTCATGTCGGCTTCGAGTGATTTGAGGTCAACGGACATGGGGACGCACCTCCTGGCGCAGCGGCGAATTCAGGCTAGAGGCGGCGGTCGGTCGGCCCCAATGCTTATTGGACATGGTTGCATGTTCCGCGGCGAATTTCATCATGGCTTCCCTCAAGGCGCGGCATGCGCCGCAACCTGATAGAAAACCTGCGCGTGCGGGCCGAGCGGCAGGTCGAACAGGACCCACGCGACGACCATCGTGATCCCCGTCGCCATGAAGCAGAGCGCGTAGGGCAGCATCAGTGCCAGCAGCGATCCGACCCCCATCGACTTGTCCCACCGCTGACAAAAGACCAGAACGAGCGGGAAATAACTCATCAGCGGCGTCATGATATTGGTGTAGCTGTCGCCCATGCGATAGGCGGCGGTCGTCATTTCGGGGCTGATGCCGAGCAACATGAACATCGGCACGACGACCGACGACAGGACGCTCCATTTTGCCGTCGCCGATCCGATGAATAGGTCCATCACCGACGACAGCAGCAGCACGCAGACGAGGAGCAGCGGCGCGGGCAGGTTCATCCCCTGCAATTTTTCGGCGCCGCTGATCGCGATGATCGGTCCAATGCCCGACCAGTTGAACATCGCGACGAAATGCGCAGCGAAAAAGACGAAGACGAGATAGGGCGCGATCGTCTTGACGCCGTCGCGCATCATCGCGATCACGTCGTTCGAAGTCTTCACCGTGCCGACGGCGCGCCCGAAGACGACGCCGGTGAGCAGGAACAGTAGGAACAGCGCCGCGATGATGGACCCGTAAAGCGGCTGGAGTCTGATCGGACCAGTGGCATCCTGGTCGATGAAGGGCGTGTATCCGGGCCACAAGCAGAGCGCGGCAAAGGCCGCGACGACCAGCAACGCGGCGATCCCGGCGCGGCGAAGCCCCCGCCGCTCGTCGCTGCGGAGTTCGCCTTTTTCGAGGTCGGCGCGCAGTTCGTCGTCGATCGGCTCGTTCCATGCGCCGAGCCGCGGTTCGACGATCCGGTCGGTGACGAACCAGATGATCGGCGTAAAAAAGACGACGATCGCCAGGATGAAATACCAGTTGCCGAGCGGGTTCATTGTCCAGCCCGGCTCGACAATCCGCGCGGCTTCCTGGGTGAAGCCGAACAGCAACACGTCGAGCTGGCCGGGCATGATGTTGCCGGCATAGCCCCCCGACACAGCGGCGAGCGCAGCAGCAATCCCGGCGAGCGGATGACGGCCGACGGATGCAAACAGCACCGCGGACATCGGGATCAGCACGACATAGGCGGCGTCGGCGGCGTGGTGCGACACCATGCCCACCACCCCGATGATCGGGGTCATGTAGCGGCGTGGTGTGTTACGCAGCGAACCGCGGATCAGCGCAAAGAACAATCCCGATCGCTCGGCCACCGCGGCGCCCATCATGATCGTCAGGATGATGCCAAGCGGGGCAAAGCTGGCATAGGTGCGCGGCATTTCGGTGAACAACCGCGCGATATTGTCTGCCGAGAACAGGCTCGACGCGCGATAGGTCAGCACCCCGCCAGCAAGTTCGGCACCGGCGGGGGCTTCCTTCCCCGAATAGGACAAAGACGCGCTCCATCCCAGCGCGGCGCCGATCGCCGATATGATCATCAGAACGGCGATCAGGTAGAGGAAGATGATCGTCGGGTCGGGCAGCAGATTACCGACGCGTTCAACGACGCCGAGAAACCCCCTTTGGCGCGCTGGGCGAGCGGTGTCGGCGCTTATGATTGCGCCTTCCTGGCCGGGCAAAATGGCTTCTCCTTCGAAAACGACATGAGGCCCGCGTGCGCGAATGTCACACGGGCCTCATGGGCCAGAACCGGGATCAGAAGTTTACTTCGAGCCCGGCGCGGATGACGGGTCCGAATTGTTCGAAACCGCCCCCCGACGGATCGATGACCTGGGTGGATTCCATCACCGGCAGCTTCTCGTTGAACAGGTTGGTGACCCCGAAGGAGAATTTGGCTTCCTGCTTGCCGTTCATCGTCAGCGTGTAGGACGCCGAAATGTCGTTGTAGAAGCGCGATCCGGTGCGGTCGGGCGACAGCAATTCGCGGCTGATCCCCGGCGAGATGTCGGTGAGCGCCTGGCTCGACTGATAACGACCCTGCCAGCCGAGCGTCAGCGGACCGTTCGAGTAGGTGAGCCCGACGACGCCCTTATACTTCGGGTACCCATAAAAACCCTCGAGCACCGTGAACAGGTCCGGCCGCGACTGGAACGTATAGGTGCGGAGGCGGTGCAGATAGGTGAAGGCGAGGTTCGTCGAAATGCGCCCGTTGCCGACCGGAAGCGCGTAGAAGAGCTGCGTATCGAGCCCCGATGTCTCCAGCTTCGATGTGTTGACATAGGTGCTGTTGCCGGTGGTGATGCCAAAGAAGTTCGGGCTGGCGGTGTTCGACTCGCGCGTGATCAGCGAGCAAAGGTCGAGATCGGGGCCGCCAGCGCGATCGACGCAGTTTTCGGCGATCTGCTGCGGGCTGAGGAAGCTGATCGCATCGTCGATCTCGATATTGAACCAGTCGGCCGAAATCTGGAGCCCGGGCAGGAAGTTCGGGGTGAGCACGATGCCGGCGGTCCAGCTGTCCGACACTTCGGGGCTGAGGTTCTGGTTGCCCGACACGATGAAGGGCACCCCGATCCCGCCGTTCAGCGGCGTGAAGCCTGCCGGGCGCCCGAGCGCGGCGCAGTTGGCGGCACGGTTCGGGTTGAGTCCGAGGTTGGTCTGGGCGCAGGGATCGTTGACGTTGGTCGTCTGCCCTTCGCTCGGTCGGAAAGCTTCGAAGATGTTCGGAGCGCGAATGGCACGGCTGATCGTCGCGCGGAGGCGCAGGCCGTCGGTCGGCTCCCAGATCGCACCGGCTTTCCAGGACGTTGCCTGCCCGGCATGGCTGTAATCGGCATGACGCACCGCGCCTTCGATCGACAGCAATTTGAAGAAGGATATGTCGGTCAGGATCGGGACGCTGAGTTCGCCGAAAAATTCGGTAACATCATAGCCACCCTCATAATCCTGTGTTGCTGCCTGGTTGGTCAGGCCGGCCTTGATCAGCGGGTCGGACGTGCGACCGTTGCGTTCCTTGCGATATTCGGCGCCGAGGGCGAACCCGACCGAACCGCCGCCCGGCATGGTCAGGAATTTCTCGCTATCGCCCGCCAGCGAGAAGCCTGCGGTCGTCTGCCGGATGAAAGCACTGGAGATCGTCGTCGTCTTGACGAAGTTGCGGGCTTCCTGCGAACTGGCGGTCGAACCGAAGGGATTGAAGGGAGCGCAGGGCGCGCTGCCCTGGATATTCGGCCGCACATAGCCGACCGGCTGCCGCGCTGGCACGTCGGCCCGGCATCGGATCAGCCCGGTCGCGGGATCGACGACCGCATCGAGGGCGGCAAGGAAATTGGGAACAACCAGGCGGTTATAGCCAATAAACTTTGCTTTCGTGCGACCGTAAGTGCCGTAAATATCGTAACGAAGGTCGGCAAAACCCGTCTCGAACTCACCCTTCAGGCCGCCAACGAATGACAGGCTGTTGCGATCAACCTGACTGAAACGAAGCCCGACATCGGTATAAAGCCGGTCAAGTCGCAAGGTCGTCGCACCTGCGGCAAGAAGGCGCTGGCGGAAATTTTCGTTAAGAAACGCATTCTGCGCAACATTGATCGCGGAGCCCGAGCGAAGCACCGGCTGGCCGCGGCCATAGCTCGACGTATTGTTGTAATCGACACCGAAATACGCCCGCACGCTGTCGCTGAAGTCGTAATGAGCGCTGAGGTTGAGATTGTAACGCTCGATGTCGGGAACGATCGAGATCGAATCGTCGAAACGGAAACAGGCGACCCCGCAATTGTTGAAAATCCCGAACAGGCTGCCGTCGGTCAGGCTGGGGGTTGGGAAGGGGCGGGCCGTGCCGTCGTCGTTGAAGACGAAGCGGCCGAGGCCGCCCGTGTCGTTACCAAAGCCGACAACGCCATAGCCCGAGAAACGAAGTGCTTCACCGCCGGCAACGACGATCAGATCGGGGATGCCGTCGTCGGGACCCGTGTCGGCGGGGTTGAGCATCGCGACATAATTTTTCATGTCGGCCTGTCGCGGGGTGATTTCCTTCACCTTGGTATAATCGCCGGCCACCGTGATATTGCCGCGGCCTTCGGCAAAGTTCAGGCCGGCGACCAGGCTGGCGCCATAGGTCAAGCCTTCTGAACCGCGCGCGGGCTGCGATCCGTTGAACGACAAACGGACGCCATCGAAATCATCCTTGGTGATGATGTTGACCACGCCCGACACCGCGTCGGAGCCGTAAATTGCGGACGCGCCGCCGGTGATCACTTCGATTCGTTCGATCAGATTGGGGTTGATCGAATTGAGGTCGATGGCGGTGCTGTCCGTCGCACCCGCGACGCGGCGCTTGCCATTCACAAGAACGAGGGTCCGGTTGGATCCGAGGCTGCGCAGATCGACGAGGGCGAGGCCGCCGCTGTTTTCGCCGCGCGAACCCGCCGCGCCGGTCTGCTGGCTCTGCTGCATGCTGCCCGAAAAGCCGATCGCAGGCTGCTGCGCGAGCGCGCGGCCGATATCGAACTGGGCATTGTTGTTGTCGAGCGCTTCGGACGTCACGACGCCGACCGGCGTCGGCAGGTCGAGCACGGGACGGCCGATGCGCGATCCCGTCACGACAATGTCATTCCCGCCTTCTGTCGTCTGCTCATCGGTCGATGCGGCGACGTCTTGCGCCTGTGCGGTCCCCGCGAAGCCTGCGCACAGCATAATCGCGAAAAGCGATGTGGAAATTTTGAGCTTGCCGCTCGTGGCTCCCATTGCCGGTCCCTGGATCATGTTTTTTCTCCGCCCTGAACCCTGCCAGAGCCGTCCGTTCGTCGGCTAGTGCTCGGGTCCAGCCTGTCTATGGACATGCGGACATCGTTCCCAATGCCGGTTCGACATAGAATCATTCGTGCGGCAAGTGTCGCCTCTACGCAGCATTATTGCGCGGGCCGGTTGCCAGCCCCCGTCGGCGGCTTACGCGGTCTCGGTCTTCAGCCGGGTTTTCAGCATCGTCCAGAACGCCTCGACGCTCGGGCTGCGCCGCGCGATCGGTTTATAGATGCGGATCTCGATCGGGACATGCCAGCGCGCATCGCCCGCGGCGACCAAGCGGCCGCTTTCAAGGTCGGCGGCGGCGACGCTGAGCGGGGCCCAGCAGAGACCGCGACCATCGCGCGCCATCGACAGCAGCGCGGTTGCCATATGCGATCGGAACACGGTGCGAAGGGACGCCGACCCCGCCGAAATCACCTGCGCGGCCTGCAGGATGCGTCCCATGCCCGACTTTTCCTCAAACTCCAGATAGGGGAGCGGTTGATTGCCACTGCCCGGCAGCAAGTGGGTCGGTGTGCCGTCGCCAAGCGGTGCGGTCACCGGCATCAACACATCCTCGCCAAGCGCGAGCGAGGTGAAGCCCGCCGGATCAAGGCGGTGCTGCGCGGCGGTATGGTGATGGCAGAGCAGGAAATCGGCCTTGCCTTCGAGCATGAAGCGCTCGCAAGCGACCATATGGTCGGCGATCAGCGTGATCGTCCCGGCCTCGTTCCCCTCGTGCAGGCTGCGGAGCCAGGGCGGGAAAAAGGTCGTCGACAGGGCGTGGGTCGATGCGAAGCGGATTTCGTTGCTGAGGGTGCCGCCGATCTCGCGGACATGGTCGCGGCCGAGCGTGAGGCGCCGCATGATTTCCTCGGCGACGACGCGAAAGGCCTGCCCGGCCTCGGTCAACGCGATGCGGTGGGTATCGCGATCGACGAGCGTCGCGCCGACCCAGTCCTCGAGCGCCCGAATTCGACGACTGAACGCCGGCTGGGTCAGGTTGCGCGCCTCGGCAGCGCGGGAAAAATTGCCTTCATCCGCGAGCTTGATGAAGTCCTCGAGCCACATGATATCCATTTGAGTCCACTCGTCGCATCAATTGATACTGTCCCGGCATTGGCTTCGTCCGAACCGCTGACGGTAATCCCTCCCCGCGAAACCGCAGGAAGGGTATGAAGAATGTCGGCGCCAAAAACGCTCTATGACAAGATCGTCGATGAGCACGCCATATTGTCTTTCGACGAATCCGGTGGCGCCGGTGAACGATTATTGCTCTATATCGATAGGACGGTGCTCAACGAATATACAAGCCCCCAAGCATTCAGCGGACTGCGTGCGGCCGGACGCGCCGTCTGGCGCCCTGCCGCGTCGCTGGGCGTCGTCGATCATGTCAATTCGACCAATCCCGACCGCGCGGCGGGCGAGCTTGACGACGGCGCGCGGCGCCAGATCGCGTATCTTAGCGAGAACGGGCGCGATTTCGGGATCGAAATTTTCGACCTCTTCGACCCGCGGCAGGGGATCGAACATGTCGTGATGCCCGAACTCGGCCTCGTCCTGCCGGGCATGGTGATCGCCGCGGGCGACAGCCATTCGACCACCTATGGCGCGTTCGGTGTCATCGGTTTCGGTATCGGCACGTCCGACATCGAACATCTGCTCGCGACCCAGACGCTCGTCTATCGCCGCCTCAAGACGATGCGGATCACGATCAACGGGACGCTCGCGCCAGGCGTCACCGCAAAGGATTTGATCATGGACGTGATCCGGCGGATCGGCGCCGGCGGCGCGACCGGCCATGCCGTCGAATTCGCCGGTCAGGCGATCGATGCGCTTGGCGTCGAGGCGCGCATGACGATCTGCAACATGGCGGTCGAATGCGGCGCGCGGGTCGCCCTGATGGCGCCCGACGACAAGGTTGCCGACTATATCGCTGGCTGTCCCCGCGCGCCGTCGGCGGACCTGCTGGCGCGCGCGCGCGCCGATTGGCGGACGCAGCGCAGCGATCCCGGCGCTCGCTTCGACAAAGAAATCATGCTCGAAGCTGGCGATGTCCCGCCGATGGTAAGCTGGGGCACCAGTCCGGATCAGTCGCTGGCGATCACCGGCGCCGTCCCCGATCCGGCGGAACTGCCCGCTGAGCGCCGCGCCGACGCGATCCGCGCCATGGCTTATATGGCGCTCGCGCCGAATACCCCATTGCAGGACATCGCGATCGATCGTGCCTTCATCGGCTCCTGCACCAACGCGCGCCTGACCGACCTGCGCGATGCCGCGCAGATTTTGAGGGGGCGCAAGGTCGCGCCGGGGGTGCGCGCGATGATTTCGCCGGGCAGCAGCGGCGTCCGCCGCGCCGCCGAGGCAGAGGGCATCGATCGCATCTTCATCGACGCGGGGTTCGAGTGGCGTCGCTCGGGCTGTTCGCTCTGCCTCGCAATGAATGACGACAGCCTGGCGCCCGGTGAGCGCTGCGCATCGAGCACGAACCGTAATTTCGAAGGCAGGCAGGGCATCGGGGGCCGCACGCACCTGATGAGCCCCGCGATGGTTGCGGCGGCCGCAGTCACGGGACGGTTGACCGACGTGCGAATGCTCGCGGTGGAGGCATTGCCCTGATGGAACGCTTCATCCGTTTGTCGGGTCGCGTCGCCGCGATGCCAGCGGCCAACATCGATACCGATGTCATTATGCCCAAGGCGTTTCTGAAAGGCATCGACCGGTCCGGGCTGGCGATCGGCCTCTTCCACGATCTTCGTTTCGACGAAAACGGGGCGAAGCGCGACGATTTCATTCTCAACCGGGCGGATATGGCGCAAACACGTTTCCTGATCGTCGGGCCCAATTTCGGCTGCGGTTCGTCGCGCGAACATGCGGTGTGGGGGATGTTGCAATATGGCATCCGCGGTATTGTCGGGACGTCCTATGGCGCGATCTTCGCCGACAACGCCGCGAACAACGGCCTGCTCCTGCTGTCGCTTCCTGCGGCGGAAATCGCCGAGCTTACGGCGAATCTCGATGATGGCGCAGGCGAGATGAGCATCGATCTGGAACAGCAGCGCATCGAGATGGGGAACTATACTGCGGGTTTCGATATCGATCCCGCGACGCGGCAGGGGCTCATGCTCGGACTCGACCGGATCGGCGAAACGCTGACCCATGCCGACGCTATCCGTGCGTTCGAGACGGCCTATTTCGAGCGCAAGCCGTGGCTCAAGGATTTAGCTGGCGATGAGCAATAGGCCAGAATATCCGGAACTCATGCCGGGATTCCGTTGGCAGGACATCGATGCCAAAGGCGTCCGCATCCGGACTGCGGTCGGCGGGTCGGGGCCGCCTTTGCTCCTGCTTCACGGTCACCCACAGACACATTTGACGTGGCACAAGATCGCTCCGGAACTGGCAAAACGCTTCACCGTCGTTGCGACCGATCTGCGCGGCTATGGCGACAGCGACAAGCCCGCGAGTGACCCGGCGCATGCGAATTATTCGAAGCGGGCGATGGCGGCCGATCAGGTCGCGGTGATGGCGGCGCTCGGTTTCCATCGGTTCGATGTCGTTGCGCACGATCGCGGCGCGCGCGTCGCGCACCGCATGGCGCTCGATCATCCAGACCATGTTGCGCGGCTGGTGCTGCTCGACATTGCGCCGACTGCAACCATGTATGCGGAGACGAACCGCGCCTTCGCAACGCGCTATTTCTGGTGGTTTTTTCTGATCCAGCCATTCGACCTGCCCGAACGAATGATCGCGGCGGATCCCGACCATTTTCTCGACCGTCATCTCGCGGGCCAAGTGAAGGTCGAAGGCGCGCTCGATCCGCGCGTCGTCACCGAATACCGTCGCTGTTACAGGGACCCAGCGACCCGCCACGCGATCTGCGAAGATTATCGCGCGGCGGCCAGCATCGATCTCGACCATGATGCGGCCGACAGCGAACGACGGATCGAGGCACCAGTCCTGCTGCTCTGGGGCGAATATGGGACCGTGGGCACCCTTTTTGATGTCATGGAGAGCTGGCGGCCAAGAACCCGTGACATGCGCGGCAAAGCGCTACCCTGCGGGCACAGCCCTCAAGAAGAGGTGCCCGAACTGTTGCTGGCGGAACTGGACGCGTTTCTTTCCTGACCGCAGGGTTGGAGCGAGGCTGGCGGGATCGATGACATACAAGCGCACCATCATCATTTCGGCGGAATTCACGAGTTTTGTCGGGCGCGGCGTGCTCGACATTGCCCGCCTGCCGCCTGAACCGATCGTCATCGGGTTCGGCGACATGGGCGAGCCGGCGGTCACCATATTGGCGCCCGAGGATGTGCGGGGTGGCGCAAGCGCGCATATCCTGCTCTTTGCCATCAGTCGCGCGTCCTGTCTTCGCATGTTCGGTCTTTTGCCCGGCTTAAAGGGCAGCTGGTACCTTGCCGCCGACTTGCGCGAGATCGGACGCTCGCTGGTCGCGGTCGAGGGCGACAGCGAGGTGGCGGACATGTTGCGCATCGCGCGCAGCATCGAACTGCTCTGCCGCCTGTTCGGGGCGCTCGAACAGCACCGGATGGTGGAATATCACGGCACCACCACGCTCTGCGAGGCCGACGCCATGCGCGTCGCCGCGGCGCACGAGTTGGTTATCGAATGCTGGCAGCAGCCATTGACCGTGGCCGAAGTTGCCCGGCGATCGGGACTGGGCAAAGCAAAACTGACCCAAGGCTTTCGCGAGATGTACAAGTCCACCGTCGCCGAGGCGGTGAGCGAGAGGCGGTTAGCCAACGCGCGCTCGTTGCTGACGCTGAGTGATCTGCCAGTTTCCAGCATCGGATATCGCTGCGGATATAACAACAACGCCAGCTTCACGCGCGCCTTTGCCCGCCGTTTCGGCATGACACCGACCGCGGTGCGGCAGCGCGAAAAGACATTCGCGGTTAGTCTTGACGATCCGGACGAGCTGATGAGCCAGGGGTGATGTCTGGACGTTGTCAGTTGGCGACCGGTCAGAGGACGGTGAAGATCGATTCGCTGGCTTTGCCTCCGATACTGGCCGTTGCATGCGTCAATGATCAGAGCGAAACGCGGGACCTGTCGCGCGCCGATCCCGACCGCGCCGCATCGCTTGCGGCGGCGTGGGAACGCTACGCGCGCGACGTGGGCATCGTCCTGCCCGATGCCGTTCCTTATCGGCCCTAGGTCACCGACTCATTATGCCGCAACCAAATCCTGATTGAAGCAAGTTGGACA
>VFQO010000812.1_pt1 | contig 29280 bp, 23 predicted proteins | sample 3512331 | NCBI WGS metagenome assembly VFQO01 (sample SAMN10412371, study PRJNA504923) | tailings metagenome | isolation source: Replicate 3 from Balatoc abandoned mine | place: Philippines: Itogon, Benguet | collected 2017-08-28 | reverse complement strand
ATCATCTTCAACCTGACCGGCAAGACCCCGCACCCGATCTTCGACACCCAGATCGGCCAGATGGCGCTCGGCCAGGCCGAACAGGTCGGCTATTCGAACCTCGTCGAAGCATGGATCGGTATCCAGCTCGACAAGGGCGCGCGTTTCACCGACTGGAGCCGCCGCCCGCTCGACAAACGCCAGATCGACTATGCGATCGGCGACGTCACCCATCTCGCCAAGATCTTCCCGATGATGCTCAAAAAGCTCGTCAAGACGGGGCGCGGTCACTGGCTCGACGAGGAGATGGAAAAGCTCGCCGATCCGTCGAACTACAGCGTCGACCCCAATGACGCCTGGCACCGGATCAAGATTCCGTCGCGCAAGCCCGACGTGCTCGGCCGCTTGCAGGCGCTCGCCGCCTGGCGCGAGCGCGAGGCGCGGTCGAAGAACCTGCCGCGCGGCCGCATCGTCAAGGACGAGACGCTTGCCGACCTCGCCGCGCATCCGCCGAAGGACCAGGACGGGCTGGGACGCGTGCGCGGGCTGTCGGCGACCTGGCGGTCGAACGATATCGGCAGCCGCCTGATGGACGCGCTCGACAATGCCAAGCCGCTCGACCGCGACGACATGCCCGACCGCGCACCCCGCGGCCCGGGACTGGGCAAGGAAGGCGTGCTTGTCGCCGACCTGCTGAAGCTGCTGCTCAAGATTCGCGGGCGCGAGCTCAATGTCGCGGCACGGCTGATCGCGCGCAGCGACGACCTCGAGGCGCTCGCCGCCGGCCGCCGCGACAGTATCGCGATGCTGCAGGGCTGGCGCTACGACGTCTTCGGCCATGCCGCACTCGACCTCGTCGAAGGACGGATGGGCTTTGCCGTCCAGCACGGCAAGCTGGTGATGAGCAAGATCGAGGCCCCGACCCCGATCGACGCAGCCCCGGTCGATCCCGCCTAAAGCAGCAGCAATTCGGGCTTCGCGTCGAGCGCCTGCGCGAGCGAGCGCAGGCGGCGATCGACCGACTCGCCCGCCAGATGATGCCAGCCCGCGTCGAGGCTGAGCACCAGCCGTCCCTTGTCGAGCGCAATGCGGCTCGCCTTGAGCGGCGCTTCAACCCCGCCGGTCAGGCGCTGGGCAAGCCGGATCGCAAGGCCCCACTGGCGCGCGCGCGCCAGCCGTTCGGCCGAAACAAGCGATCCCATCGGCGGGAAATCGCCATCGGCGCCGCCGAAACCGGCATGCAACGCACGCGCGAGAAGGATACGGCCCGGAATATCGATGCCGCGCCAATTGCCGTGCAAACCGATCTCGGTGCCGCGATCGGCGCGGAAATCGGGATTCGCCGACCAGGCGACGTCGCTCAGCAGGCTCGCCGCGAGACGGATGCGGCTGTCGGCGGTCTTTTCGCTCGCGAACAGCGGCGCGATCCATTCGGCGAGCGCCGGGCCGTGCGGCGCGAAGCGCGCAAGCCGGCGACCTTCGAACTCGGCGGCGACGATCAGCGGGTCCTGCGCGCGCGTCGCGGGGTCGAGCGCCTGATAGAGCAATCCTTCGCGCAACCCCGACGACGACACCGTCATGTCGGGGGCATCGATGATATTGACCAGCGCCGCGAGCAGCGCCGCCGCATCGGGCAGCGACGCGGCGCGGTTCGACGCCATGCCCGGGATCGCCCGCAGTTCCTCGAAACTCAATCGCCGCGTCGCGCGGATCAGGCGGCGGAGCGCGGCGCGCGGCAATGTGTGCTGGTCGAGCACCGCGAGCGGGTCCTTGGTCAGTTCGAGGTCGAGGCGCGAGAGCGCACGCCACGACCCGCCGACGAGATAGAGCGGCAACCCGGCGCAATCGCCCGGCCAGCCCTTGGCGCGCAGCATCTTGCGGATCGCGCGCTCGAATGCTTGCGGGCCGTCCTTGCGCAGCGCCGGCAGCCGCAGCACGCCAAGCGGGAAGCTGTTGCGCCGGCCGACCTCGCCGTTCGATACCTGCGCAAGCTCGAGGCTACCGCCGCCAAGGTCGACCGCGATGCCGTTCGCATCGGGAATCGCGGCGATGACGCCATAGCCCGCGGCCTCGGCCTCTTCCTGCCCCGACAGCAGCCGGATGGCGAGGCCGGCTTCGGCGGCGCCGGCGATGAAGTCGGGGCCGTTGGGCGCGTCGCGCACCGCGGCGGTCGCGACGCATTGCACGTCGGCGACTTCCATATGCTTCGCGAGCAGCGCGTAGCGGCGCAGCGCGAACAACCCGCGTTCGGCGTCCTCGGGCGCGATGCGGCCGTCGATCGCGAGGCCGCGACCGAGGCCGGCCGCGACCTTTTCGTTGAAGATCACTGCGGGCGCGCGCGGCGGGCCTTCATAGACGACGAGGCGGACCGAGTTCGAACCGATGTCGATGACCGCCGAGCGGTGGACTTTGGGCGCGGGGAGTCGGCGGTTGGGCAATTTTGTCAATCTTCGCGCATGTTGAGGAGGAGCGTCGGGACGTCCTGGCGTTGGTGGAGCGCGGTGCCACGGCCCGACAGCGACGGGTTCGTCATAAAATAATGGTGCAAGTTGAATGGCTTGTCACCCGAAGCCAGACGCACATAGGTGCCATCGGGTTGCAGCACCCAGCTTTGTTCATTGTCGATGAGGTTCGCGACGAGCACCTGGTCCAAAATCTGGTCGTGGACCGTCGGGTTCTCGATCGGGATCATATATTCGACGCGGCGGTCGAAGTTGCGCGGCATCCAGTCGGCGCTGGAAATATAGAGCTTGGCCTTGCGGTGCGGCAGCGCCGCGCCGTTGGCAAAGGCCCAGACGCGGCTATGTTCGAGGAAGCGGCCGACGACCGATTTGACGCGGATCGTTTCGGACAGGCCCGGAACCCCGGGGCGCAGGCAGCAGATGCCGCGCACGACGAGTTCGATCGGCACTCCCGCCGCGCTCGCCTCGTACAATTTGTCGATGATGTCGGGGTCGACGAGGCTGTTCATCTTGGCCCAGACGCCCGAGAGCTGCCCCGCGCGTGCCGCCGCGGTTTCGGCGTCGATCAGCTGGCTGAGATGCGCGCGCATGTTGAGCGGCGACATGGTGATCATGTCGAGCCGTTCGGGTTCGACATAGCCGGTGATGTAATTGAACAATTGCGCGGCATCGCGCCCTGCACGCGGGTCGGCGGTGAAGAAGCTGAGGTCGGTGTAGATGCGCGCGGTGATCGGGTGGTAGTTGCCGGTGCCGAAGTGGCAGTAGGTCTTGTACCCCTGCCCTTCGCGGCGCACGACCATCGAAATCTTGGCGTGGGTCTTCCACTCGATGAAGCCATAGACGACCTGCACCCCGGCGCGTTCGAGCTGGTTCGCCCAGAGCAGATTCTGCTCCTCGTCGAAGCGCGCCTTCAGTTCCACCACCGCGGTCACCGACTTGCCCGCCTCGGCCGCCTCGATCAGCGCGCGGATGACGGGCGACTGGTTGCCCGCGCGATAGAGCGTCTGCTTGATCGCGACGACGTCGGGATCGGCCGCCGCCTGGCGCAGGAAGGACAGGACGACGTCGAAGCTTTCATAGGGATGGTGGACGAGGATGTCCTTCGACCGGATCGCCGCGAAACAGTCGCCGCCATGTTCGCGGATACGTTCGGGGAAACGCGCCGAGAAAGCGGGGAACTTCAGGTCGGGGCGGTCGACGTCAACGAGCGCCGACAGCGCCGCGAGCCCGACGAAACCGTCGATCTTGGCGACGATCGCTTCATGCCCCTGGATGTCGGCGTTGAGCACCGCGGCGAGTTCGCCGGGCATGTCGGCCTCGAGTTCGAGCAGGATGACGCGGCCACGACGGCGGCGGCGGATCGCGGTGCGGAACAGGCGCACCAGATCCTCGGCCTCTTCCTCGAGTTCGATGTCGCTGTCGCGGATGATGCGGAACACCCCGCGCGAGCGGATGCGATAGCCGGGGAACAAGGTGTCGCCGAACAGCTCGATCAGATATTCGATCGGCACGAAGCTCGCGGGTTCGCCGGGGACCGAGACGAAGCGCGACAGCGACGGCGGGATCATCACCAGTTCGCGGATATGTTCGCCGCCCGCCTTGCGTTCGAGATCGAAGATGACGCCGAGGCCGCGGTTCGGAATGAAGGGAAAAGGATGCGCCGGATCGAGCACCTGCGGGGTGAGGATCGGGAAAATCTGATCGATGAAGAACTGGCGCAGCACGCCGCGCAGCTTGTCGGCGTCGGAGCCCTCGCCGTGGACGGTGATGCCCTGTTCGCCGAGCAGCCGGTGGAGCAATTGCCATTCGCTCTGCTGCTGGTCGACGAGGCGGTTCACCTCGGCCTCGATCTCGGCAAGCTGCTGCCCCGGCGAGCGGCCGTCGGCGCTGGGATCGTCGATCCCCTGCAACTGCTGGCCCTTCAATCCCGCAACGCGGACCATGAAGAATTCGTCGAGGTTGCTGCCCGAAATCGACAGGAAACGCAGCCGTTCGAGCAGCGGATGCGCGGGATTGCGCGCCTCCTCCATCACCCGCCGGTTGAAGGCGAGCCAGCTCAGTTCGCGGTTGAAAAAGCGTTCGGGACCGAAACCGGGACCCGCCGTATCGGCGTCATTGTCAGCACGGAGGGGCTGGCCAGTCAGGGACATATATCGCTTTCCTGTCGTTCGAGGAGATCGGGATCGATCAGCCCCTGTGACAGTAATGTTTCACGCGTGAGACGAACGCCGATGGCGCCGCCGCGTTCAAGCGATGCCGCGTCGAGCGCCGCGACGATGCGGTGGACCATCGCATAGCTGCGCTCCATGCGCGGCACGATATAGGAAGCGACGCCGGGCGCGAGCGCGATCCCGCGCTGCGCGAACAGCGCCTCGATCAGGTCGCGGGCGAGACAGTCGTCGGGTTCGCCGATCGCCAGCACCGGCACCGCCGCGAGCCGCGAGCCGAGGTCGGGAAGCTGGATATTCCATTCCCCCGGCGGCGCGTCGGCGATGATGAGCAAAGGCTCCCCGCTCGCCTGCGCGGCGTTCCAGGCATGGAAAATCTCTTCTTCGGACACGCTGCCATGCCCGTCGATCACGCGCCCGCCGGTTTCGCGAGCGAACAGCCGGCCGATCAGGCTGCGCCCCGAGCCGCGCGGCCCGGTCAGCACCGCGGTGCGCACCGGCCAGGTCGAGACATGGCGCAAATAGCGGATCGCCTCGGCATTGCTGGTGCCGACGATCAGCGGGCCGTCGTTGCTGCCGCCCGCGCTCCAGTCGAGCGGGAGCGCGATCTGTCGAGGGTTCCGATCCATTACCAGCAAGCCCGAGGCGTCAAAATGGCAAAGATATCGAGCCGAATGACCCGACGGGAACAGTGGTTCTGTTTCCAAGGGTCATTTGGTTCGAGATCGAAGCCATTTTGACGTCCCTTCGGGATTTGACCGATTTTGTCCAGTGCTTCGTCAGCAAGACTTGAAGTATCGACATATTCCTGCGCCTTGCTTCCTCGCACTGAACAAAATCGCTTCAAACCTCGGGCTTGCTGGTAATGGATCGGAACCCTGGATGGGCGGGCCATCAGCGACTGATCCGGAGCGTGCTCCCGCTCGCCTGCACCTTGTAGCCGCGTGCTTCGAGCGCGGCCTTCAGTGCGGCGATGTCGCCGCGGAAGGTCACGCGCATGACCGACGTGCCGCCGAGCGCGAGGCTGGTCGTCGAGGCCGACTGGACGCCCGAGACGGCGCCGACCGCGCGTTCGGTCGCCGAGACCGATTCGACGTCGGGCGAGACATATTGGACGGTGAAGCTCGATACCCCGACGGTCGGCGCAGCAGGCACGCTGCTGTCGGTTTCGGCGGGCAGCGCATCGGTGTCGCCCTCGGCCACCTCGGGCAGTTCCTCGACCGCGACCGGCTTTTCGAGCACGAGATAGGTGTCGGTGCGCAATACCCCGGCGGCGAGCGCGTCGGTGTAGAGGCGGTCCATGCGCGCGACGGCCTTTTCCATCATGTCGGGCAGCGCAGCGGGGCTGGGCCCGGTCATCCTGAAACTGCCGATCAGCTTGTTGTCGGGGCCGAAGCGCGCGGTGAAATGGCCGGTGATCGGGCCGCCGGGATAGCTGTATTCGACGCGCGCGATCGGCACGAGCACGTCGGCGGCGCCATATTGGTCGAGGATGACGCGCCACCAGACGCGGCCGCGGCGGCCGATCTGGCCCGAATTGAGCAGCAGCGTATCGGCGCCGGTGCCGGCGGTGCGGACATAGTCGATCGCGCTCTGCCCCGTATTATATTCGGCCCAGGCGCGCTGCCAGGCGCTGCGCTGTTCGAACACCTGCTGCATGCCGTCGACCGAATAGACGGGGATGACGAGCAGCGGCGGCGAGCGCAAAGTACGGCCGCTGACGCCGAGGATCTGCCCCGCGCGGACGCGGTCGAACTGGACGCCGAGGCGCGCGACATAGCGGCGCGGGCCGATCTGTTCTTCCTCGACGACGATTGCGGTGACGATGCCGTCGAGCACCGAATCGCCGAGCGCGGGGCCGTCGGTGCCGTTGGTCTTGCGATAGAGCTGCGCCCAGCCCTGTCGCTGCGCTTCGCGCCAGCCCTTGGTCCGCGCGTCGTCGGCATTGTCGCCGGTGACGTCGACGAGGATGCCGCTGGCGAGGAAATCGCCGCTGCTGTTGATCGGCGTGATGCCGCGGTTGCCGCGCGTGATCTGCCCGTCGACGACGCCGACGACGAGAATCACCGCAAAAAAGGCGATCAGCGCGGCAAAGCGTCGGTCGCGGCGCAGCGCGGTCGGCAAGCGGAGAAGCGGGGCGAAGCGCCGGGCGTTGGTGGGGGAAGCAGCCGAAATCATCTCTACTCTATGCTCTGCCCCGAATGCGCGTGCCGGACAAGGAAATCATGGCAATTGTCGGCGGGAACCGTTAGTCGCGCGTGCCATGGATTCCAAGCACAACCAGCCCGCCGGATACACTTATGCGCAGGCCGGCGTATCGATCGACGCCGGCAATGCGCTGGTCCGTGCCATCGCCCCGCTCGCCCGCGCGACGCGCCGTCCCGGCGCCGACGCCGACCTCGGCGGATTCGGCGGCTTTTTCGACCTGAAGGCGGCGGGGTTCAACGACCCGCTGCTCGTCGCGGCCAATGACGGCGTCGGCACCAAGCTGAAGCTCGCGATCGAATCGGGGCGCCACGACGGGGTCGGGATCGACCTGGTCGCGATGTGCGTCAACGACCTGATCGTACAGGGCGCCGAGCCGCTGTTCTTCCTCGACTATTATGCGACCGCCAAGCTCGACAACGACGTCGCGACCGCCGTCGTCGCGAGCATCGCCGAAGGGTGCAAGCAGGCCGGTTGCGCGCTGATCGGCGGCGAAACCGCCGAAATGCCGGGCATGTACAGCGAGGGCGATTACGACCTCGCGGGCTTCTGCGTCGGCGCGGTCGAGCGCCACGAGGTGCTGACCGCCGACAAGGTCGCGGCGGGCGACGTCATCCTCGGGCTTGCCTCGTCGGGGGTGCATTCGAACGGATTCTCGCTCGTGCGCCGGCTCGCGGCCGACAAGGGCTGGAAACTCGACCGCCCCGCCCTGTTCGACCAGGACGTGCTGCTGATCGACGCGCTGATGGCGCCGACGCGCATTTATGTGAAGAGCCTGCTGCCGCTGGTGAAGGGCGGCAAGATCCACGCGCTGGCGCATATCACCGGCGGCGGCCTGCTCGAAAATATCCCGCGCATCCTGCCCGCCGACCTGCACGCGCATGTCGACGCCGATAACTGGCCGCAGCCGCGGCTGATGGCCTATCTGCAGGCGCAGGGAAATATCGAGCCCGAAGAAATGGCGCGCACGTTCAACTGCGGCATCGGCATGGCAGTCGTCGTCGCCGAGGGCGATGTTGACGCCGTTACCGCTGCACTGACCGAGGCGGGCGAGACGGTGTTCCGCATCGGCCATATCGCCGCAGGCGCGAAGGGCTGCACCGTGAGCGGCGGCGCCGAAACCTGGAGCGCGATGGGCGCGTGGACCGCGACGCACCACGCATGATCCAGACCCGTTTGCCCTGAGCTTGTCGAAGGGCCGTCCTTCCTTTTGACGTTGAAAGAGAAGAACAGTGCTTCGACAAGCTCAGCACGAACGGATTGAGGGGGTGGCGCCATGACAAAAGCCAAAGTCGCCGTCCTGATTTCGGGCGCCGGCACCAATATGGCAGCGCTGCTCTATGCCGCAAAGGCCGACACCTGCCCCTATGAGCTGGTGCTGGTCGCGAGCAACAATCCCGATGCACCGGGGCTCGCCATCGCCGCGGCCGAGGGCATCGCAACCTGGAGCCGGTCGCACAAGGGCATCGATCGCGGCGCGTTCGACGCGCTCGTCGACGCGCAATTGCGCGAGGCAGGGGCCGAATATGTCGCGCTCGCGGGCTATATGCGCATCCTGAGCGACGAGTTCGTCGCGCGCTGGGCGGGCAGGATGGTCAATATCCATCCCAGCCTGCTGCCGCTCTACAAGGGGCTGAACACGCACGGCCAGGCGATCGAGGCGGGCGACACATTCGGCGGTTGCAGCGTCCATATCGTCACGCCCGGCGTCGACGACGGCCCGGTGCTGGCGCAGACCCCGGTCGCGATCGTCACGGGCGATACCGCCGAAACGCTGGCCGAGCGCGTGCGCTTTGCCGAGCACCAGCTCTATCCCGCCACCCTCGCCGCCTTTGTGTCGCGCGAGCGCTCGCCCGAATGGCTGCGCGGCCGGGTGCGCGAACTCGCGATGGCGCTGCCCGAGGCCGACGAGGTGACCTCGCACGGCATGCCCTGCTTCGGCATCGTGAAGGGCAAGAAATTCGCCTATGTCTCCGAGGAGCATCATGGCCCAAATGGTAAAGAGGGGGGCAAGATCGCGCTGCTGGTGAAGATCAGCGGCGCCGACGAGCAGGCGGCGTTGATCGAGATGGACGAGGAACGCTATTATCGCCCCGCCTATTTCGGCGACGGCTGGGTCGGCATCAGGCTCGACCTCGGCGACACCGACTGGGACGCGATCGGCGAATGGCTGCGCAAGAGCTGGCTCGCGGTGGCGCCGAAGAAGCTGGCGGGACTGATGGGGGCCGCTGAGGAGTTTTAGGGGGGAGCGACATGGACCAATGGCTGGCATGGGCGGGAACCGCTCTCTCGATCTTCATCACCGCAGCGGGCTTTTACATGGGTTGGCGTCGCTATCAGTCCGACAGCCTGCGAAGCCGCGACGTCGCGGTCTGGGCGGACAAGGCCATTGCAATGCTGCTCACCGTCGAGCTTTGCGCCAAACCCGGATCGCCGGTCGGAGCGGACGAGCAGCACAAGCGCCTGAACGATGCATATTTCGCCCTCAGCGCGCTGACCGAGCAAGGGCGCCTTTTCTTCGTCAATGTCGGTGACCGCGACGGGACCCGCGCGGGCGAAACCTATGGTGGGCGGCGACCGAAGCTGCTCGACCCCCTGATCGTTGCGCACAAGGCGGCAGCCCGGATGATCGAGCGGCCCGGCACCGACGGCAAGACGCTGCACGCGCTGCTGGTCGAGCAGCGCAAGGCTTTTGTCGCGCACGTCCAATCGGAAATCGGCCGCCGCCAGTCGATCGCCAGAGATTCGCGCATGGGCGGAGAAGCCAGCGACCTCGACGCCATGATCGCTTCCAGAGCGTGAAAAAGGCCGCCGGATCGCTCCGGCGGCCTCTTCCTTGCCTTGCGGCGTGTGTCGATTAACCGACGATTTCTTCGGGCTTGAAGAAATAGGCGATTTCGATCGCCGCATTTTCGTCGCTGTCCGAACCATGCACCGTGTTCGCCTCGATGCTCTCGGCCAGTTCCTTGCGGATCGTGCCCGGCGCGGCGTCCTTGGGGTTGGTCGCGCCCATGATGTCGCGGTTCGCCTGCATCGCGTTCTCGCCCTCGAGAACCTGGACGACGACGGGGCCGCTGATCATGAAGTCGACGAGTTCGCCGAAGAAGGGGCGTTCCTTGTGGACCGCATAGAAGCCCTCGGCCTGTTCGCGGCTCATGTGGATGCGCTTCGACGCGACGACGCGCAGGCCGGCGTCTTCCAGCATCTTGGTGACCGCGCCGGTCAGGTTGCGACGCGTGGCGTCGGGCTTGATGATCGAAAAGGTGCGGGTGACCGCCATGGGAAAGCTCCTGCGTGGATATGTTCTGTGATGCGCGCGCCTCTAGCGGCGCTTTGGCCGCACTGCAAGCGGGACGCAGGGATTTACGGGCCTTCGGACCAGCGACCGGCCTCGTCCTGTTTCCAGAAACGGTTGTCGACGTCCTCACGCGCGGCAAGGCTGCGCCACAGCGCACGGGCGTCGTCGATGCGGCTGTTGTCGAAGAGCAGGAAGACGCGCTCGAACCCCAGCGCATCGTCGCGCCATTCGCCATCGGCGAGCGCGAGGTGCGTCGCGCGATTGGCGGGCGCGGCGTCGAGCGTGCCCGCGATCAGGATCGGCTCGATCGCCTCGTCGGGCGAACCCGCCGCGCCATGCGGCAGGAAGCTGGCGGGCTGGAGCGTCCAGAGCGCGTCGTCGATCGCCTGCCGCTGCATCGCCGGGCCGGCGACCACCAGCAGGCGGTCGCCGTTCGCGAGGACGCGGCCGGCGATGGCGGGAAGCACGCGTTCGACCGGGTCACGGGTCAGCCGGTAGAAGTCGACGCGCGCCATGCGCCCCCCTTTTTTCTTCCGTGGCCGCGATCAGCCCTCGAAATTGTCCGCGATGAAGCGGTCGAGCAGGCGCACGCCATAACCGGTCGCGCCCTTGGCATAGACCGGGCCTTCCTTGTCGTGCCAGGCCATGCCCGCGATATCGAGATGCGCCCATTTGACGCCCTCGTCGACATAGCGCTTGATGAACTGCGCCGCGGTGATCGAGCCGCCTTCGCGCGGGCCGACATTCTTCATGTCCGCGATCGGGCTGTCGATCAGCTTGTCGTAAGCGGCCGAGAGCGGGAAGCGCCACAGCTTGTTGTTCGACGCCTCGCCCGCGGCGATCAGCTGGTCGGCAAGCCCGTCGTCATTGGCGAAGATACCCGCATATTCATGGCCGAGCGAGATCACCATCGCGCCGGTCAGCGTCGCGAGGTCGACGATGACGGCGGGCTCATGGACCTTTTGCGTCCAGGTCACGACGTCGCAGAGCACAAGCCGGCCCTCGGCGTCGGTGTTGAGCACCTCGACCGTCTGCCCCGACATGGTGGTGACGATGTCGCCGGGACGCATCGCATTGCCGTCGGGCATGTTTTCGACGAGACCGACGATGCCGACGACATTCGCCTTGGCCTTGCGCCCCGCGATCGCCTTCATCGCGCCTGCGACGGCGCCGGCGCCGCCCATGTCCCATTTCATCATGTCCATGCCGGCGGCGGGCTTGATGCTGATGCCGCCGGTGTCGAAGGTCACGCCCTTGCCGACGAAGGCGACGGGTTTCGCGCCGGGTTCGCCGCCGTTCCAGCGCATCGCGAGCAGCCGCGGCGCGCGCGTCGAGCCCTGCGCGACGCCGAGCAGCGCGCCCATGCCGAGCGCCTTCATCTGGCGTTCGTCGAGCACTTCGAGCTCGACGCCGAGGTCGGCGAGATGCTGGCAGCGTTCGACGAAGCTTTCGGGATAGAGGATGTTCGGCGGTTCGGCGACGAGCGTCTGGGTGAAGGCCACGCCCTCGGCCACCGCCTGCGCCTCGGCCCAGCCCGCTGGCGTCCCGCCCGGCGCCGCGATCATAATCGTCTTGAGGCTCGGCTTGGCATTGTCGGCGAGGCGGGTGCGATAGGTGTCGATGCGCCAGTTGCGCAGCGTCGCGCCGGTCGCAAACGCGCGGATATCATCGGCATCGACCATGCCGGCATTCGAGAAATCGACATGGACGGTGGCGACGCCGCTGGTCTGCAGCCGCGCGGTCAGCGCCGCACCGGCGCGTTCGAGGTCCTGCTCCCCGCCTTCCCCGATGCCGACCAGCAGCAGCCGCTTGGCGACGCCGCCATCGACCGCCGCAGTTTCGGCGACCGCACCCGCGGCGCCGTCGAAGCGCGCCTGTGCCGCCGCTGCGGCAAGCAGCGCGTCGAGCGTGCCTGCACCGCCCTTGCGGACCGGGAAAGCGACGACGTCGGCAGACGCATCGATTTGCGCGACAAACTGAATGTCCATCTTTTGACTCTCTTATGCGGTGATTGATTGGAACGTGCCGGACCGATAGGGGTTTCGCTTGCGAGTTGCAAAAACAAAGCTGTGGGTTCAAGCGGGCCGCAGGCTCCAGGTGACGGGACAAAGGGAACAGATGACGGGGACTTTGTTCCAAGGGGGCAACCGGCCGCTGTGGCTTGCGACCGCCAGCGCGCTGGTTTTCGTCGCGGTGCCAGCCGCCGCGCAGACCGGCGCCGAACCACCGTCCGTTGCGGCGGCGCAAGGTGAACCCGACCTTCAGACGCCTGACGTATCGGCCACGACAACCGATGCCCCCGACGTCGCGGGCGAGCAGCAGGTAGGCTTTGCCGCCGATAATCTGAATTACGACAGCGACACCGAGATCGTTGTCGCCGACGGCAATGTTCAGATGAACCGCGAGGCGATCCAGATGCGCGCCGACAAGGTGACCTGGAACCGCAAGACCGGCGAAGTCGTCGCCGAAGGCAATGTCGCGATCGCCAATCCCGAGGGCGACACCGCCTATGGCGATCGAATCGTGCTGACCGACAGCCTGCGCGACGGGGTCGTCGAGGATATGCTGGTCGTGCTCGACAACGGATCGCGGCTCGCCGCGGTCAAGGGCACGCGGTTCGACAATGGCAATATCGAGCTGGAGAATGCCGCCTATACGCCATGTCCCGTCGAGGATAATGCCGGCTGCGCCAAGAATCCGAGCTGGCAGATTCGCGCCGTCAAGGTGATGTACGACAAGGCGAAGAACAAGGTGCGCTACAAGGGCGCGCGGGTCGAGATTTTCGGGCTGCCGCTGATCCCGCTGCCGGGTCTCAGCCATCCGCTGAACAGCGAGGCGAGCAGCGGACTGCTCGTTCCTCAGATACGGCTCGATCGCAACAACGGCTTTGAAGTTGCCGTCCCTTATTATTTTCGCCTGGCTCCCGACCGCGACCTGACGATCACGCCACATATTTATACCAGCGCAGCGCCGATGATCGAAGGCGAGTTCCGCGCCTTGACGGATATCGGCGCGTTCCGGATCGGCGGCTTCGCGACGCGAAGCGCGGTCCTGCCGCTCAACGCGCCACCGACCGCGGTTCGTGACAACCGGTTTCGCGGCTATTTGGAGAGCGCCGGGCGCTTTCAATTCAATCCGCAATGGAGCGCTTCCTTTTCGGGACGGATCGCGAGCGACCGCACTTTCCTGCGCCGCTATGACATCACGCGCGACGACCGGCTGCGGTCGACCTTCGAGGTCGAGCGCATCGGCGGGCAAAGCTACCTTTCGATTGCCGGCTGGGCGACGCAGACACTGCGCGCGGGCGACAGCCAGGGCCAGCAGCCGATCGCGCTGCCGATCCTCGACTATCGCCAGCGCCTCACCGATCCCGTATTCGGCGGCCAGTTCGAATTGCAGGTCAACACTTTGGCGATCGGCCGCACCGCGGGACAGGACACGCAGCGCGCCTTTGCCGGCATCCGCTGGGACCTGCGCCGCCTGACGACGCTGGGACAGGAAGTGACCTTCACCGCGCTGGTCCGCGGAGACATCTATCACAGCGACGAGAATCTGCTGACCGCCATTCCCGGCTATCGAGGCAAGTCTGGCTGGGAAGGCCGCGGAATCGCCGCCGCTGCGGTCGACATGCGCTGGCCGTTCGTCGGCGAATTCCTGGGCGGCACCCAGACGCTGACTCCGCGCATCCAGTTCGTCGCAACCCCGCCGATCAAGAATCTCGACATTCCGAACGAGGACAGCCGCGCCTTCGACCTCGAGGACAGCAACCTGTTCGCGATCAACCGCTTCAACGGCTACGACCGGTTCGAGGATGGTGCGCGCGTCACCTATGGCGCCGAATGGAATTACAGCCGGCCGGGATTCAACATCAACAGCATCGTCGGCCAAAGCTATCGCCTGTCAGACAAGCCAAGCCTGTTCCCCGACGGCACCGGGCTGACCGACAGGACATCGGATATCGTCGGACGAACGACCGTAGCGTACAAGGATTTCCTGCGGCTGACCCACCGGTTCCGGCTCGACAAGGACGATCTGGCGATCCGTCGCAACGAGTTCGATGCCACGATCGGCAGCCGCCAGACCTATGCCATCCTGGGCTATTCGCGGCTGAACCGCGACATCTCGACGGTAGCCGAAGATTTGCAGGATCGGGAGGAATTGCGCGTCGGCGGGCGCGTAACCTTCGCCAAAAGCTGGTCTGCCTTTGGCTCGACGATCATCGATCTCACCAGCAGAACCGACGACCCGCTCAGTCTGTCCGACGGTTTCGAACCTATCCGTCATCGGGTTGGCATCGCCTATGACGACGATTGCCTGTCGATCGCGCTGACCTGGCGCCGCAACTATATCGATACGGGTGACGCGCGGCGCGGCGACAGCTTCTCGTTTCGTATCGCGTTCCGCAACCTGGGTTTCTGACCGTCGGCGCGGAGCCGGCCTGCGCCCTTCTCGCTCAGCTTGTATTCAGCGTTTGGCCGCTAGGCGGGGCGCCATTATGATGCGCTTGCGCGCGCTTTGCGCTGGACCATCGGGCGTTTCCGCTGATACGGAGCGAACCGGAACCTCTTTCATAGGGTAAAAATGACCAAATTTTCGACCTTGATCGGCCTGCTGACCGCCACCTCGCTGAGCGTTTCGCCGGTGCTGGCGCAGACCGTGCCCGACGGCGACGTGCCGACGACGAGCCTGAATATTCCCAGCCACGTCCAGATTTTCGGCGATAACAAGGGCAATGTCTATCGCCCGTCGGCGACGGTGAACGGCGAGATCATCACCGCGACCGACATCGAGCAGCGTATGGGTCTGATCCGCGTCGCGAACAACAATATGGACCTGCCCCCCGAAGAGGAGCAGCGGCTGCGCCAGCAGGTATTCAGCAACCTGATCGATGAGAAGCTGCAGATCCAGGAAGCCAAGGCCGCCGACATCACGATCGACGAGAATCTGGTCAACGACCAGTTCGCGCGGCTTGCGGCGCGCTACAAACAGACCCCCGACCAGTTTGCCGCCTATCTGGCGTCGAAGGGTTCGTCGGCGGCGGCGGTGAAGCAGCAGATTCGCGGCGAATATGCCTGGGACCGCCTGCTCGCGCGCAACATCCAGTCGACCACTAACGTGTCTACCGAAGAGGTCGAGGCGGTCGTCAAGCGGATGAACGACGCCAAGGGGCAGGACGAGTTTCATCTCGCCGAAATCTACCTCACCGCGACCCCGGAAAATATTCAGTCGGTCGCCGAAAACGCGCAGAAGATCGTCCAGGCGCTCCAGTCGGGCGGCAGCTTCCCGGCCTATGCGCGCCAGTTCTCGGAAGCCTCGACCGCAGTCGTCGGCGGAGATCTGGGCTGGGTCAAGGGCGGGCAATTGCCCGATTCGATGGCCGAAGCAGCGCGCCAGATGCAGCCCGGTCAGCTTGTCGGTCCGATCGAGGTGCCCGGCGGCGTATCGATCATGCTGATGGTCGACCGACGCCAGGTGCTGACCGCCGACCCGCGCGACGCGGTGCTGAGCCTCAAGCAGATTTCACTCGACTTCCCGGCCGGCACCACCCCCGCCAAGGGCGCCGAACTCGCCGGCCAGTTCGCCGAGGCGACGCGCAGCATCGCCGGTTGCGGCGCTGCCGATGCGATCGCGCAGAGCCTGGGCGCACAGGTCGTCGCGCGCGACGGCATCGCGATGCGTCAGCTGCCCGCCCCGCTGCAGGCGACCTTGATCGACCTGCAGGTCGGCCAGACCACCCAGCCCTTCGGCTCCGCCAACGAGGGCGTCAGCGTCCTCGTGCTGTGCGGCCGCGACCTTCCGAACACGGCAACGGCGCCCAATCTCGAGGAGATCGAGGGCCGGCTGCTCGAAGAAAAGGTCAACAAGCGCGCCCAGCGCTATCTGCGCGACTTGCGCCGGGACGCGGTGATCGATTTCAGCTGATGCCGGATAGCACAAACCGGCGCCCGATCGCGGTCACCCTGGGTGACCCGGCCGGCGTCGGACCCGAAGTGACCGCCCGCGCCTGGGCGGCGCGTCAGGACCATGACCTGTCTCCCTTTGTCGCGATCGGCGACATCGCGTCGATCGCCGCGGTATGGGACGGCCCGGTCGCACGCGTCGGCGACATCGCCGAGGTCTCTCTGATCTTCGAAGAGGCGCTGCCCGTATGGCACCTTGAGGATTCGGGACCTGTGGTTCCCGGATCGCCGAGCAAGGCCGGCGCGACCTGTGCGCTGCATGCGCTCGAAACCGGCATCGGCCTGACCCGCGGTCAGGCATCGGGCGCGCTGGTCACCGGGCCGGTATCGAAGGCGCAGCTTTACGGCGTCGGCTATACCCATCCGGGGCAGACCGAGTTCATCGCCGAGCGCTGCGGCGTCACCGCGACCAACGCAGTGATGATGCTGGCGGGGCCGAAGCTGCGCGTCGTGCCGCTGACGGTGCATGTGCCGCTCGCCGAGGTGCCCGAGCGACTGACCAGCGAACTGATCGTCGCCAAGGGGCGGATCGTCGCGCGGTCGCTGAAGCGCGATTTCGGGATCGACAAGCCCCTGCTCGCGGTCGCTGGGCTCAACCCGCATGCGGGCGAAAGCGGCGAGATGGGCGACGAGGAGCTGCGGATCATCCGCCCTGCCGTCGAGCAATTGCTGGCCGACGGTATCGCGGTCGAGGGACCGCTCGCCGCCGACAGCCTGTTCGCGCCGCATGTACGCGCGCGCTATGACGCCTTGCTTTGCTGCTATCACGACCAGGCGCTGACGCCGTTCAAGGCGCTGCATTTCGACGACGGGGTCAACCTGACGCTCGGGCTGCCGATCATCCGCACCTCGCCCGACCATGGCACCGCATTCAATATCGCGGGCACCGGCGTGGCCGATCCCGGCCCGACGATCGCCGCAATCCGCATGGCCGCCGCGCTGGCGGCGATGCGCGAGCGCAACTGCGCCCCCGCAACGTGAAGCCGGCGCCCACCCTGCCCCCGCTGCGCGAGACGGTGCGCGCCCATGGGCTGCAGGCGAGCAAGGCGCTGGGGCAGAATTTCCTGTTCGACGAACAATTGCTCGACCGTATCGCGGCGCTGCCCGGCGATCTGGAGGGGGCTACGGTGTTCGAGGTCGGCCCGGGTCCGGGCGGGCTGACGCGCGCACTGCTCCGCGCCGGCGCGAAGGTGATCGCGGTCGAGCGCGACGACCGCTGCCTGCCGCTGCTCGGCGAGCTCAGCGAGGCGTTCGGCGGCGCGCTCACCGTCATCGCCGACGATGCGATGGCGATCGACGCCGATGCGCTCGCGGGCGGGCCCTATCATATCGTCGCCAACCTGCCCTATAATGTCGGCACCGCGCTGTTCACACGCTGGCTCGAGCCCGCCGAATGGCCGCCCTTATGGTCGTCGCTGACTTTGATGTTCCAGCAGGAGGTCGCCGAGCGCATCGTCGCCAAGGTCGACACATCGGCTTATGGCCGGCTGGCAGTGCTCGCGCAGTGGCGCTCGCATGCGAAAATCGCGATGAAGGTCCACCGCTCGGCCTTCACCCCGCCGCCGAAGGTGATGTCGGCGATCGTCCATGTCACGCCCGCCGAGCAGCCGGCGGGGGTGAACCCTAAGATCCTCTCGAAGCTGACCGAGCATGGTTTCGGCCAGCGGCGCAAGATGCTGCGCCAGAGCCTGAAGGGCATGGCGGGGGCGATCGAGGCGCTGGATGCATGCGGCATCGACGCAACGCGACGGGCAGAGACCGTGACGGTCGCGGAGTGGGTCGAACTGGCGCGGGTACTCAGCCGCTAGGTCAATTCTGGCTGGTCGTTACCACGGTCTTGGGAACCAGCGCCTCGGCGGCGATGACGCGCTTCTCGGCGCTCGCCCCGATCGTCTTTTCGAGCGCGGCGACCTGCGGGCATTTCTCGGCGCACAGGCGCTTCGCCTCGGCGAGCTTTTCGCGTGCGAGTTCGAGCGCACCCTTGTCGGCGAGCGCTTCGCCCTGCCCGGTCAGCGCGACGATGTCGGTGGGTTCGAGCAGCAGCGCCTCGCGATAAAGGCCGATCGCCTTGCCCGGCAGCCCCTGCGCTCGCGCGACCTGCGCCAGTGCAATGATCGCGCTGCGGTTGCGCGGATCGGCGGCGAGCGCCGATTCATAAAAGTCGGTGGCTCCCGCCAGATCGCCCGCGCCCTGCGCCTTCACGCCCTGTTCCTGCAGCGCGAGCGAGACCGGCAGGATGTCATTGTCGGCGCGCTGCGCGTCCGACGCGGTCGGCAGGCTGGCAAGGACAAGACCGGCGCCAAGGGCCAGGAAACTGATGCGCATCGCATTCTCCCATCGCTTCATCGCCGGCGAAGCTAACATGGCGCGGACAATCGGGCGAGGAAAAATCCGTCGCACCGGTCCTGCCCCGGGGTGAGCAGAAAACCGCCGCCCGCGGCGCGTCCGATGCCGTCCGGCAGGATGCCGGCATCGGCGGTCCAGCCGGGATTCTGGCTCAGGAATTCGTCCACCTGGGCGCGCCCCTCGCGTGCGATGATCGAGCATACCGCATAGAGGAGTTTGCCGCCGGGCGCCACCAGCTCGGCACCGAGCGCAAGCAGCTTCGCCTGATCGGCGACATGGCGGTCGAGCCGTGCCGGGGTGAGCCGCCAGCGCAATTCGGGGCTGCGGCGCCAGGTGCCGCTGCCCGAACAGGGGGCATCGACGATGACGCGGTCGGCCTTGGCCATCGATTCGGCGAGCATCGCGGCTTCCTGCCCCGGGTTGAGGAGCAGTGTCTCGATCCGCGTCGCACCGGCCCTTTCGGCGCGCGGCGGCAGTTGCTGGAGGCGGGCGCGGTTGGTGTCGCAGGCGAGGATGTCGGCGTCATTGCCCGTCAGCGACGCGATAGCGAGCGTTTTGCCGCCCGCGCCGGCGCACAGATCGACGATGGTCTGGCCCGGTTCGGCGGCGAGCGCCGCCGAGGCGAACTGGCTCGCGGCATCCTGCACCTCGAAGGCGCCGTCGGCATAGGCGGCGTGCTGCACGGCGGCGGTTTCGGACGGCAGGCGCCAGCCGTCGGGCGCGCCAACGATCGCCTCGCCATCGGGAAAGATCGCTTCCAGCGCCTCACGGTTTCCCTTGATCCGGTTGGCGCGCAGATCGACCGGCGCGCGGGCGAGCATCGCTTCGCCCTCGCCTGCCCCGACGAGCGGATCGAACAGGTCGATCAGCGCCTGCGCGGCAAGCCCGGTGTCGGCGCGCACGTCGTCGGCGGCGATCGCGGCGGGGCCATAAGCGCTGCCGTCGAACAGCGCCGCGATCTCGGGGTCGGCATCGGCGAGCACGAGCATCGCGGCGCGCCCCGAAACAGGCGCCGAGCGGATCGCGCGGATCGCGTCATAGACATGGCCGCGGATCGCACGGCGATCCTTCGACCCCGCATAGCGGCGCGCGCGCATCGCCTCGGCAAAAATCGCGTCGGCGGGCGCACCGCCCTCGCGCGCAGCGAGCGCGATGGCGTCGAGGATTTCGATCGCGGTCTGGATACGCGCGGCGGGGGTCATCGCCCCGCCTCAGCCGACCGGATAGTTCGGCGCCTCGCGGGTGATCGCGACGTCATGGACATGGCTTTCGCGCAGCCCCGCGTTGGTGATGCGCACGAATTTCGCACGCTCGCGCAAATCCTTGAGGGTGCGGCTACCGGTATAGCCCATCGCCGCCTTCACGCCGCCGACGAGCTGGTGGATCACGTCCTTCGCCGGACCCTTGAACGGCACCTGGCCCTCGATCCCCTCGGGAACGAGCTTCATCTGGTCCTTGATGTCCTGCTGGAAATAGCGGTCGGCCGAGCCGCGCGCCATCGCGCCGACGCTGCCCATGCCGCGATAACTCTTATACGTCCGGCCCTGGAACAGAAAGGTTTCACCCGGTGCCTCGGCGGTGCCCGCGAGGAGCGAGCCGACCATGACGCTCGAGGCGCCCGCCGCGAGCGCCTTGGCGATGTCGCCCGAGGTGCGCAGCCCGCCATCGGCGATCACGGGAACGCCGAGCTTCTGTGCCGCCTCGACGCTGTCGAGGATCGCGGTGAGCTGCGGCACGCCGACGCCCGCTACGACGCGGGTGGTGCAGATCGAGCCGGGGCCGATGCCGACCTTGACGCCGTCGGCGCCGCAATCGATCAGCGCCTTGGTCGCGTCGCCGGTGGCGACATTGCCCGCGAGCACCTGGACGCGGTTCGACAGCTTCTTGATCTTCTCGACCGTCGCGCCGACGCCCTTGCTGTGGCCGTGCGCGGTGTCGACGACGATCAGGTCGCATTCGGCGTCGAGCAAAGCCTCGGCGCGTTCGATGCCGCTGTCGCCGGTGTTGGTCGCCGCGGCGACGCGCAGGCGGCCGCTGGCATCCTTGGTCGCATCGGGGAAATTGACCGCCTTTTCCATATCCTTGACGGTAATCAGCCCGATGCAGCGATAGTCATCGTCGACGACGAGCAATTTCTCGATGCGGCGCTGGTGGAGCAATTTGCGCGCCTCGTCCTGCCCGACGCCGGGGCGCACGGTGGCCAGATTCTCGGCGGTCATCAGCTCGCGCACCGGCTGGCCCGGATTGTCGGCGAAGCGCACGTCACGGTGGGTCAGGATGCCGACCAGCTTGCCGCCGGGCTCGACGACCGGGATGCCCGAAATCTTGTGCTGGTCCATCAGCGCGGTCGCGTAGGAGAGCGGCGCGTCGGGGGTGATGGTGATCGGGTTGACGATCATCCCGCTTTCGAAGCGTTTCACCTGCCGCACCGCCGCCGCCTGTTCCTCGATCGTCAAATTCCGGTGGAGCACGCCGATACCGCCGATCTGCGCCATCAGGATCGCCATGTCCGCCTCGGTCACCGTGTCCATCGCCGACGACAGGATCGGGATGTTGAGCGTGATGTCGCTGGTGAGCTGGGTCTGCAGATTGGCGTCCGAAGGCAGGATGTCCGACGCGCCGGGCACCAGCAGCACGTCGTCGAAGGTCAGGCCGGTGATGATTTCCATGGAGTGCCACTTTCTGCTTTTGGCGGTGCCTGCGCCCTTGGCGGGGCGGCGCGCGCGAGTCGATTGGTGGCGGCCCATGTAACCAGTCGGCGCGAAACGCGCCAGTGGGGGCACCATGATTATTTCGGGTGGCGATCCGCGGCCGGTTGGCGGGGAAGATAGTATACTAACTGAGGGTTGCAGAGTGCCGCACTTCGGTGCATCGCCGCCGCGACGAACGGGATGATCGAATGAGCGATTTGAGGCCGGCGCTGGCCGCCGCACAACAATATCGCGCCGCAGCGCAGGCGGCGCTCGCGGCGCGGCTGGAACGGGCGCCGATCGACGCCGAACAGCGCGCCGCGCATGGTTTTGCGTGGGTCGCCACCACGGTCGCGGCGCTCGAAGCGACGCTGACATGGCAGGAGGCGAGCGGCGGCCCGCGTGTCGATGCGCTGGTGACCGAACTCGCCTTTGCCGAGGGCATCGGCCAGCTCGTCGGCGGGCTGCCGATGGGACAGAATGAGATTTTCCGCGCTGCCGACCTGGGGCTGGCAGAGGCGGCGTCGAAGCTGGCGGCGGAATGCTCCCCGATACTCGATGCCGACCATGCGGCGGCGCGCGCCGAACTGACCGCGCTGCTCGCCGCCGGGCAATGGCCGAGCGAAACACTGCACGACGCCGATCTCGACGCGATCCGCGACCAGTATCGGCGGTTCACCGACGCCGAGATTTTGCCGCACGCGCATCGCTGGCACCTCACCAACGCGCTGATCCCCGATGCGACAGTGGCGGCGATGGCCGATCTCGGCACCTTCGGCGTGTGCATTCCCGAAGAATATGGCGGGCTGGGGCTCGGCAAGCTGGTGATGTGCATCGTCACCGAGGAATTGTCGCGCGGCTGGATCGGCACCGGGTCGCTGGGCACCCGGTCCGAGATTGCGGGCGAGCTCATCGTGCTCGGCGGCACCGACGCGCAAAAGGCCGAGTGGCTGCCGAAGATCGCGAGTGGCGAGGTGCTGCCGACCGCGGTGTTCACTGAGCCCGATGTCGGATCGGACCTCGGCTCGCTCCAGACCCGCGCACGCCGCGACGGCGACCATTGGGTCATCGACGGGGCGAAGAACTGGATCACCCACGCCGCGCGATCGGACCTGATGACGTTACTCGCGCGCACCGTTCCCGATGCGAAGGGCTACGCGGGCCTGTCTATGCTGCTGGTGCCGAAACCGCGCGGCAGCGAGGACGCCCCCTTCCCGGCCCCCGGCATGAGCGGCAGCGAGATCGAGGTCCTCGGTTATCGCGGGATGCGCGAATATGCGCTGCAGTTCGATGCGATGCACGCGCCCGCCGACGCGCTGCTCGGCGGCGAGGAGGGCCAGGGCTTCAAGCAATTGATGCGCACCTTCGAGGGCGCGCGCATCCAGACCGCCGCGCGCGCGGTTGGGGTCGCGCGACGCGCGCTCGAACTGGGTATCGACTATGCGGTGACGCGCAAGCAGTTCGGCAAGCCGATCATCCACTTCCCGCGCGTGTCGGACAAGATCGCCATGAGCCTGGTCGATTTCGTCACGGCGCGCGAGCTCAGCTACGCCGCCGCACGCGCCAAGGACGGCGGCAAGCGCTGCGATATCGAGGCGGGCATGGCGAAACTGCTCGGCGCACGCGCGGCCTGGTCGAACGCCGACGCGAGCCTGCAGATCCACGGCGGCAACGGCTATGCGATGGAATATGAGATCAGCCGCGTGCTGTGCGACGCGCGCATCCTCAACATCTTCGAGGGTGCAGCCGAAATCCAGGCACAGGTGATCGCGCGCGGGCTCGTCGGGGGTCGCAACTGATGGCCGATGGCGGCGAACAGCGCCCAGCGCCCGTCTCGCCGCTCGCACCGTTTCAGTTCCCCGCTTTCCGCGCGATCTGGATCGCCAACCTTGCATCGAACATGGGGTCGATGATCCAGTCGGTCGGCGCCGCCTGGCTGATGACCGAGCTGACGCAGTCGCACCTGCTGATCGCGCTGGTCAACGCCGGGGCGACGATCCCCATCCTGTTGCTCGGCGTGTTCGCAGGGGCGATCGCCGACAATTATGACCGGCGGCGCGTGATGCTGTGGGCGCAGGCCGGGATGCTCGCGGCGTCGGCGGCATTGGCGACCGTCACATGGGCCGGCGCGATCGGGCCATTGTCGCTGCTCTTCTTCACGCTCGCAGTCGGCTGCGGCACCGCAGTCAACTCGCCCGCCTGGCAGGCGTCGGTGCGCCAGCAGGTCGGCCATGCGCATCTGCCGCAGGCGATCGCGCTCAACAGCATCGCGTTCAACCTCGCGCGCAGCGTCGGACCGGCATTGGGCGGACTGCTCATCTCGCTGACCGGGCCCGCCCCCGCCTTCGCGCTCAACACGCTGAGCTATCTCGCGCTGATCGTCGTGCTGCTACGCTGGAAACCCGAAACCGAGCCGCCGAAGCGCAGCCCGATGCTCGCCGCGATCGCGACCGGGCTGCGCTTCTGCGCGCAGTCGGACCCGGTGCGCCGCGTGCTGATGCGCGGCTTTTCCTTCGGTTTCGGCGCCGCGGCCTTTCAGGCTTTGCTGCCATCGCTCGTCCGCGACCAGCTCAAGGGCGGCGAACTCGATTATGGGCTCTGCCTCGGCGCCTTCGGGCTGGGGTCGATCGTCTGCGCTTTATGGGTTGGCGCAGCGCGGCGGCGCTGGGGCAGCGAGACGGTGGTCAGCGTCGCGACGCTCGCCTTTGCCTTGGCGCTGGTCCCCGTTGCGCTGACCGACCATGTCGCTGCGGTGCTCGCCGCGGCGTTCATCGCGGGCATGGCGTGGGTCGGCACGCTCACCTCGCTCAACGTCGCGATGCAACTCCGCTCGCCCGACGCGATCCTCGGGCGCTGCCTGTCGATCTATCAGGCGGTGACCTTCGGCGCGCTGGCGCTCGGCGCGTGGATCTTCGGGATGATCGCCGATCTGTGGACGCTGCCCGCCGCCGTCCTTGCGGGCAGCGGCTGGCTCGCGCTGTCGGTGCCGATCCTCCACGCCGTCGCCCCGATGCCGGGGCGCGACGAGGGACGGATCGCGCCCTGACCCTTAAGCCTGCGCGTTTTTCCAGTCGCGCTTGATCTTCTTGGCGAGGCTCCATTTGTGGACCTCGGTCGGGCCATCATAGATGCGGAAGGCGCGGACTTCGCGGAACACCTGTTCGACGATCGTCTTGTCGGTCACCCCGGTGCCGCCCATCACCTGGACGCAGCGGTCGGCGATGCGCATCAGCGCCTCCGACACCGCGACCTTCGCCATCGAGCTTTCGGCGGTGCCGAGGTCGCCGGTGTCGAGCACTTCGGCACACCAGCGGATCATCAGTTCGGCCTGCTTCAGGTCGATCAGATTCTCGGCGAGCATGAAGCCGACGCCCTCATGGTCGATCAGCGGCTTGCCAAAGGCGGTGCGGCGGTTGGCATAGTCGGCCGCGATCTCGTGCGCGCGCTGGCAGGCGCCGTGCCAGCGCATGCAATGCGACAGGCGCGCCGGCGACAGGCGGACCTGTGCATATTTGAACCCCTCGCCCGCCTCGCCGAGCATCTGGTCGGCGGGCACGCGCAGATTTTCGATCACGACGGTGGCGTGGCCGCCGGGCATCGAGCTGTCGATCGTGTTCGGCACATGCTCGATGCGGATCGCGGGATCGGGCAGATCGACGAGGAACATGCAGGCGCCGCCGCCCGCCGCGACATCCTCGGCCTTCGCCATCACGATGCCGACCTTGGCGCCGTCGGCGCCGGTGATGAAGCATTTGCGGCCGTTGATGACCCAGTGATTGCCGTCCATCCGGCACGTCGTCTTCATCATCGACGGGTCGGAACCCGCGCCGCCTTCTTCGGCGGGTTCGGTCATGAAGAAGGCCGAGCGGGCATGGCCCTGCACCAGCTGGTCGAGGAAACGCGCCTTGAGTTCGGGGCTGCCGACCTTGCCGAGCAGATACATATTGCCCTCATCGGGCGCGGCGGTGTTGCACGCGAGCGGGCCGAGCGGCGACAGCCCCGACTTCTGGAGGACATAAGCCGTCTCGACCTGCGTCAGATGGTCGCCGTCGCCCAGGATATGCGGGGTGAGCACGCCGGCAGCGCGCGCCTTGGCCTTGAGTTCATCGACGAGTTCGTCGGTCGGGGCGCCATGATGGTCGCGGCGCGGGTCGCTCTCATAAGGGGCGACGACGGTACGGACGAAGGTTTCGACGCGGGCGCCGATCTCGAGCGCGCGATCCGAGACGGTCGCGGCGGCGGCATGCTGATGGCTCATTTCCTGGCTCCCCAAATATGGTCGGGGACCCGTTGGATCATTTGGGCTGCGGGGGCAAGCGCCGCGCGGGCCGATTGACGGAAAACAGTGAACGCCCCGGCCGTGGGGGGCCGGGGCGTTCGATCAGGCTAATTAAGGGACCAACCAAATATAGCCTGAGTCTCGGGTACTCTGTGTCTTAGCGCAGCAGGTTCATCACGCCCTGCTGGCTCTGGTTCGCCTGGGCGAGCATCGCGGTCGATGCCTGGGCCAGGATGCCGGCAGCCGCGAGCTTCGTCGATTCCGCCGAAAAGTCGGTGTCTTCGATGCGCGACTTCGAGTCCGCCAGATTAACGACGGTCGACGTCAAATTGTCGACAGTGGCTTCGAGGCGGTTCTGCTGGGCACCCAGGTTGGCGCGTTCGGTGGCGACCGTCTGGATCGCGGTGTCGAGCGTGGCGAGCGCACCCGACGCGCCGGCGGCGGTCGAGAAGTCGAGGCCGTCGACGCCGAGGCCGGCCGACTGCATGTCGGCGATCGTGACGTTCACGACTTCGCCGTCATTGAGGCCGGTCTGGATGTCGAGCGCGGCGGTGCCGTCGAGCAGCGCGGTACCGTTGAAGGTGGTGCGCGTCGCGACGTCGTCGATCTGCGCGATCAGCGCGGTGACTTCGGTCTGGATCGCTTCGCGGTCGTCGTCGCCGAGCGTGCCCGTCGAGGCCTGGACGGCCAGTTCACGCATACGAACGAGCATGTTCGAAATGCCGCCCATCGCGCCTTCCGCCGTCTGCGAAAGCGAAATGCCGTCGTTTGCGTTGCGGATTGCCTGGTTCAGGCCGCGGACGTTGGCGTCCATGCGGGTTGCGATGGCGAGGCCGGCGGCGTCGTCCTTCGCGCTGTTGATGCGCTTGCCGCTCGACAGGCGTTCCATCGCCTCCGACTGCATGCGACCCGCAACACGCGAGTTGTTCTGGGCGCGGAGCGCGCTCACGTTGGTGTTGATAACAGTCATAAGTTCCCTTTCCGGCCCCCCAAGGGCCATTCCCGTGGTGTAAGGCTCGGCGAGCTTCACGATTGCAGTAACGGCAGGGCCCGGCGGGGCTTAAGCGGGGCGCGTCAAAAAAACGCCGAAAGCGCGAAATGAGCGGCCCGGCGTTCCATTAATTGTCTGTTTTCTCTCACAAAAAATTTTTGGCACGCGCTTTGCATCGTTCTTGGCGTGCGGCGCGATGCTGCCTCGAGGACAGAAGATTATGAGCACGATTGACCAGAGCCGGCTGCTGCAGATGCGCAGTTCGATCCTCAATCAGAACCAGGCGCTGCAACGCGCCGCGGGCCGCGGTGCCGCCGGCGGTATCGACGGCGCCGACACCGGCGTCGGCGGCGCGAACCAGAGCGCCGACTTCGGCGCCGCGATCAGCAATGCGCTGCAGCAGGTGAACAACCAGCAGGCCAAGGCGGGCGAGATGACCGAAGCCTATGAACGCGGCGACACGCACGACATCGTCAGCGTGATGATCGAGCGCCAGAAGGCCTCGCTCGGTTTCGAGACGACCCTGCAGGTGCGCAACAAGCTGCTCTCCGCGTATCGCGACATCATGAACATGCCGGTGTAATCGACCATGGCCGAAGCACAGATCCTCACCCCCGTGAACGACGGCAGCGCGAACCGCCTGCCCGTCCCCGCCATGGGCGGCCGCCTGGCCCCCGTGCAGCAGTTCATCCGCCAGCCCGCCGTCCAGCGCGCGCTGCCCGCTATCGCCACCACCGCCGCGATCGGCATCGCCGCGCTTGCCTATTTTGCGACCGCTGCGGCGCCGCAGACCCAGCTGTTCGCCGGCCTCGCCGATGCCGACAAGGCGGCGGTCGCCGACGCGCTGACCGCGCAGGGCATCGCGCATACCATCGACCCGACCACCGGCGCGCTCACCGTCGATGCCGACAAATTGCACCAAGCGCGCATCGCGCTCGCTGGCCAGGGCCTGCCCAAGGCATCGGCCGACGGCAGCGACATGATCGGTTCGCTGCCGATGGGCGCAAGCCGCGCGATCGAGGGCGAGACGCTGCGCGGCGCCCGCGAAGCCGACCTCGCGCGCACGATCGAGGCGATCGACGCGGTCAAGGGTGCGCGCGTCCATATCGCCGCCGCCGAGCCCAGCCTGTTCGTCCGCGACGACAAGCCCGCAACCGCTTCGGTGATGCTGACGCTGCAGAACGGCCGCACCCTGTCCGACGGGCAGGTGCAGGCGATCCGCTTCCTCGTCGCATCGTCGGTGCCGGGCATGAACGCCGAGCAGGTGTCGGTGATCGACCAGCGCGGCGCGCTGCTTTCGGACTCGGCGACGTCGAGCGACATGCAGGCGTTCCAGCTCCAGACCCAGATGGAAGACCGCTTCCGTCGTTCGCTCGACAGCCTGCTCGGCCCGATGCTCGGCGCCGGCAATTACAGCGTCGAAGTCCATGCCGACGTCGACATGTCCGAAAGCCAGGCGACACGCGAAAGCTTTCCCGAGAACGACCGCGCGCTGACCAGCGAAATGGTCACCCGTTCGACCAGCGGCCAGGGCAATGCCCCCGCGGTCGGCATTCCCGGCGCGCTGTCGAACCAGCCGCCGCCGGCCTCGACGCTCAACCAGACCCCGACCGGCACCGCGCCAGGCGCCACGACGACCGAAACGCAGAGCAACGAAAATGCCCAGCGCGCCTATGAAGTCGGCCGCGAGATTTCGGTGACGCACCGCCCGCAGGGCCAGCTGCGCCGCGTATCGGTCGCGGTTGCGCTCAATCAGGGCAGCAAGGCGCTGACGCAGGCCGACCTCGCCAAGATCGACCGGCTGGTCAAGGGCGCGGTCGGTTTCGACGCCGCGCGCGGCGACCAGGTCGCGATCGGCCAGCGCCCCTTCGCCAAGATCGAAGACGCCTCGCCCGCCTTTTACGAACAGGGCTGGTTCCTACCGCTGATCAAGCAGGTCGGTGCCGTGCTCGCCGCGATCCTCGCCTTCTTCTTCATCGGCCGCCCGCTGATCCGGTCCGCCAAGGCAAAAGCCGCAGCGCGTGCCGAACGCGAAGCCGCGCTCGAAGAATCGCTGATGGCGTCGACCGGCGCGCCCGCCGCCCCCGGCACCCCGCGCGTCGGCCGCGAAATCACCCTCGAGATGATCGAGGCGGCGCCGAGCTACGAAGCGCGCGCCAACCTCGTCCGCGAATTCGTCCGCCAGGACTCGGCCCGCGCCGCGCTCGTCGTGCGCCAGCTGATGCAGGAGGGCGCCCGTGCCTGATCTCGTCACCGAAGCCGGCGTTCCCGCGAAGCCCCCGGTCGAAGGTTCGGCCGCCGCCGCGATCCTGCTGATGCTGCTCGACGAAAGCGAAGCCGCGACGATCCTGAAGCATCTCGACCCCGATGAAGTGCGCCAGCTTGCCAAGGGCATGTTCGACGCGGCGAGCGCAACCGAAGGCCAGATCGAGCAGGCGCTCGACCGCTTCGTGACGCGCAGCCGCTCGGTCAGCGCGTTCAGCGTCGGCGCCGACACGCGCATCCGCACCGTCATCAACCAGGCGGTGGGCAATGTCCGCGCCGACAATATCCTCGCCGCCGTCGCGCCGCAGTCGAGCGCCGCGTCGCTCGAAATGCTGCGCTGGATGGACCTCGACGCCATCAGCGGCCTGCTCGCCAGCGAGCATCCGCAGGTCGGCGCGCTGATCCTGTCGGTTCTGGTCCCCGACATCGCCGCCCGCGCGATCGAAACGCTCGACGAAGGGCTTCAGGCCGACCTGGTGCTGCGCGCCGCGCAGCTCACCTCGGTCCCCGCCGCAGCGATCGAGGATCTCGAATCGGTGCTCGCCTCGGCCAATGTCGGCGGCCAGCGCGTCGCCAAGCAGCCGATCGGCGGCCCGAGCGACGTCGCCAAGATCATGAAGAAGATGCCGAAGTCGCT
>VFQO010000811.1_pt1 | contig 29299 bp, 31 predicted proteins | sample 3512331 | NCBI WGS metagenome assembly VFQO01 (sample SAMN10412371, study PRJNA504923) | tailings metagenome | isolation source: Replicate 3 from Balatoc abandoned mine | place: Philippines: Itogon, Benguet | collected 2017-08-28 | reverse complement strand
AAGGGCACCAGCGTCGATGGGGTCTATGACAGCGATCCCAAGCACAACCCCGATGCGGTCCGGTTCGACACCGTCACGTACGATCGCGTGCTGGCCGATAATCTCAAGGTGATGGACGCCTCGGCGGTGGCCTTGTGCCGTGACAACAAGATCCCGATTGTGGTTTTCTCGATCCGCGAGAAAGGCAATCTTGCCCGTGTGCTCGCGGGTGAGGGCGTTCAGACCATTGTTCAAGACAGCTAAGACAACCGAAGGAAACCCCAGCCATGCCGCAATATGACAAGGCCGATGTTGAGCGCCGGATGAAGGGCGCTGTGGAAGCGTTGAAGAGCGATCTGCAAGGCCTGCGTACGGGCCGCGCCAACACCAGTCTGCTCGATCCGGTCGTGGTCGAGGTCTATGGTTCGATGATGCCGCTCTCGCAGGTCGCGACCGTCTCGGCGCCCGAGCCGCGGATGCTGAGCGTACAGGTGTGGGACAAGTCGAACATGACCCCGGTCGAAAAGGGCATTGCCCACGCAAACCTCGGCCTCAATCCGATCATCGACGGCCAGACTCTGCGCCTCCCGATCCCTGACCTGACGCAGGATCGCCGCAAGGAGCTCGCCAAGCTGGCGGGTCAGTATGCCGAGAAGGCGAAGATCGCGATCCGTAACGTGCGCCGCGATGCGATGGAAAGCTTGAAGACCGACGAGAAGAAGAAGGAAATCTCCGAGGACGACCGCAAGCGTTCCGAAGAACAGGTCCAGAAGCTGACCGATCAATACGTCAAGGAAACCGACGAGGCTGCTGCCAAGAAGGAACAGGAAATCCTGACGCAGTGATTGCGGCTCCGGGATCGTAGGGAACAGGCTTGGACCAGTCGCGCGCCAGACATGTCGCCATCATCATGGATGGCAATGGCCGCTGGGCCAAGAAACGGGGCTTGCCTCGCGCGGTTGGCCATCAGCGCGGTGTGGAGGCGGTGCGCCGACTGGTACGCGCGCTTGAGCCGACCGGACTAGAGTGCCTGACGCTCTACGCTTTCTCGTCCGAAAACTGGAAACGGTCGGAGGACGAAGTTGACGATCTGATGAACCTCATGCGCCGGTTCATCAAATCCGATCTGCCCGAATTCGTCGCCAACAACGTCAAGCTCAAGATCATCGGCGACTGGCAATCGCTCGCGCCCGATATTGTCGCGATGCTGGAAGACGCGCTGGCGCAGACCGCGAATGGCCAGCAGACGCTGGCGGTGGCCCTTAATTACGGCGGCCAGCACGAAATCGCGCGCGCCGCGGCCAAGGCAGCGGCAGTAGGCGAGGTGACAATTGAGACCATCGCCGCCCATCTCGACACCGCCGATCTTCCGCCGCTCGATCTGCTGATCCGCACCAGCGGGGAGATCCGCCTGTCGAACTTCCTGCTGTGGCAGGCGGCCTATGCCGAGATGCTGTTTGTGGATACGCTGTGGCCGGATTTCGAACCGGCGCATCTCACCACGGCGCTTGACGATTTTGCCCGGAGGGAGCGGCGTTATGGCGGACGGTGAGGTGCGGGTGCGAGACACCAAGGCAGGCGTGACCGATTTGCCGGTGCGGCTGGCCTCCGCAATCGTCATGCTGGTGCTGGCCGGCGGGGCGCTGTGGCTGGGCGGGTGGTTCTGGACTGCCTTCGTGGCGCTCATCGCCTGCGGCGTGCTGTGGGAATGGAACAAATTGATCGGCCGCTTCCGGCTGGCCGGGCTGGGTGAGACGCTGTGGTTCTTTGGCGGAGTGGTCTATGTCGGCGGAGCGGCGCTCGCGATGGAGATCGTGCGCAACGGCCTCACCCATGTGTTCCCGGACTCGCCGATCAGAGGCTACGGCCCGCTTGAGGTGTTGCTGGTGTTCCTGCTGCCGATCGTTGCGGTTGACGTGGGGGCCTATTTCGCTGGGCGGGCCATTGGCGGGCCGAAGATCGCACCGCGGATCAGCCCGGCCAAGACCTGGGCGGGGCTTTTTGGTGGGGCGCTGTTGGCAGGGCTGGTGGGCATCGCGGTCGAACTTGCCGATATTGGACCGGCGGCGGTGCCGGGCTTCACTTGGGTCAGCATTGTCGGAGCAGTGATCGGCGGCTTACTGATCGCAGTCATCGCGCAGAGCGGCGATTTCTTCGAAAGCTGGATGAAGCGGCGCGCGGGCGTGAAGGATTCAGGCAGCCTCATTCCGGGACATGGCGGATTGTTTGACCGGCTCGATGGCTTTGTCGCGGTGTTCTTCGTGCTGTTTGTGATTGCCACGGCCACCACTTTGCTGGGATGATAGGGAGATGACGCGTGTCCTCACCCTGCTAGGCGCCACCGGTTCGATCGGCGCATCGACGCTCGATCTCGTGCGGCGCAATCGTGACGAGTGGCAGGTGGAGGCGCTGACCGCGCAATGCAGCGCGGCGGAACTGGCAGCCCTCGCGATTGAATTCGGTGCCAAGCTGGCGGTGGTCGGTGACGAGACCTGCCTGCCCGAACTGCGCGACGCGCTCGGCAACAGCGGGATTGAAGCGGCTGGTGGGCGCGCGGCGCTGGTCGAAGCGGCGACGCGCCCTGCTGATATGACGGTCGCCGCGATTGTTGGCTGCGCCGGCCTCGCCCCCGTCATGGCGGCGGTGGAGCGGGGCGGCACCATTGCGCTGGCCAACAAGGAAGCGCTGGTTTCGGCGGGCGAAGTGCTGATGCAGGCCGTCGCCAAGCACGGCGCGACTTTGCTGCCCACCGATTCCGAACACAATGCGATTTTCCAGTGCCTCAATGGCAACCGCATCGAGGATGTCGCCAAAATCACCCTGACGGCCAGTGGCGGCCCCTTGCGGACGTGGACGCAAGCGCAGTTAGATGCGGCGACCCCGGCTGAGGCCGTGGCGCATCCCAACTGGTCGATGGGCGCCAAGATCAGCGTCGATTCCGCCACGATGATGAACAAGGGGCTCGAATATATCGAGGCCTATCACCTGTTCCCTGTCGGGCTCGACCGCCTAGGGATCGTCATTCACCCGCAGAGCGTGATCCATTCGATGGTCGAATTCCGCGACCGGTCGACGCTGGCTCAGCTTGGCCCTTCTGACATGCGCGTGCCGATTGCCTCATGCCTTGCCTGGCCGCAGCGGATGGAAACGCCGCTCGCCCCGTTGGATCTGGCTGTGATTGGTGAACTCACGTTCCATGCGCCCGATGAAGACCGCTTCCCCGCGACGCGCCTTGCCCGCGAAGCAATCCGGGCGGGCGGCTCAGCGCCCGCGATCCTCAACGCCGCGAATGAAGTCGCGGTTGCCGCATTTCTTGCCGGTCAGATCAGGTTCACCCGGATCGCGGCAGTGGTGGAAGAGACGCTCGCACGCAACAATGACGCACCGCGCCCGACCAGCCTTGAAGAAGTGCTGGCCGTCGATCAGTCCGGACGGACGCAGGCTATGAACCTGCTGGAGACCAACGCCCTTGTTTGAATCGCCCCCTTTCTGGATGTACGTGATCGGCTTCCTGCTGCTGCTCGGGCCGCTCGTCACCCTGCATGAACTCGGCCACTTGCTGGTTGGCCGGTTGTTTGGCGTGAAAGCCGAATCCTTCTCGGTCGGGTTCGGCAAAGAGCTGGCGGGCTTCACCGACAGGCGGGGGACACGGTGGAAACTCTCGGCGCTGCCTTTGGGCGGATATGTCCAGTTTAAGGGTGACATGAACCCGGCGAGCGTGCCGGATGCGGATGCCCCCGTTGAAGAAGGCAGCTTTCAGCACGCCGACTTGTGGAAGCGCGCTTTGATCGTTGCGGCAGGGCCGGTCACCAATCTGGTGGTTGCCATTGCCATTTTCGCCGCCTTCTTCGCGGTCATGGGCAAGCCGGTCATCGTCGGCGAAGAGGATTCGCGCACCATCGGCGCTTTCAGCGAAGGCAGTGTGGCTGAGGCTGCGGGCCTTGAAGTAGGTGATGTTGTGGTCGCCATCGACGGCCGCCCGATCCGCGATTTCACCGATCTGAAGACCAAAGTGGCGCTCCATCCGGGCAAGCAGATGGTCTTCACCGTCGAGCGCGCGGGCGAGGAAATGGACTACAAGCTCACTACCGCACGTATCGAACGCAAGGATACTTTCGGCAATACCAGCACCGAAGGTCTGATCGGCGTGGCGCCTGCTGGCGGCAAGTACGAGCTTGAAAAGGTGAGCGTCCTTGAGGCGATCCCGCTCGGCGCAAAGCAGAGCTGGGACTTCATGGGCATGATGATCACCGGCATCCAGCAGATCGTCACGGGCGAGCGTTCGGTCAAGGAATTGGGCGGTCCGCTCAAGATCGCAAAATACAGCGGCGAGCAGATGAGCATGGGGGCTGCGGCCTTCCTCCATTTTGCCGCGCTGATTTCGCTTAATTTGGCATTCATCAATTTCTTGCCAATCCCCGCGCTCGATGGCGGGCACCTGATGTTCTACGCGGCCGAGGCGATCCGCCGTAAGCCGGTAGGGCCGCAGGCGACCGAATGGGCTTACCGCACCGGTATTGCGCTGGTGCTGATGCTGATGGTGGTGGTGACGGTGAATGACATTTTCTCGCTTCCGATCTTTGGAAGCTGATCGCGCGGCCGAGGGAGCCGCGCTTGACGCCTCAGTGCTTTGCCGGGGAAAGCGCGACCATCCGCGTTCTTCCGGCGACCACGCGGCTTGATTGCGCGGGGCACATGGGGCAGAGGCGGGGACCGTGGGGATGGAACCATGAGCGGGGGCGCATGGATCCAGGCACGAATGGTGACTGGCAAGGCTTGACGACGCGGGTCGCAGGGTTGGAAACGGGATTTTAGCTGCATGAACCGATTGAGCAAGACAGGCCTTGGGCCGGTCATTTGCAATCCCGCCCCCTCGCGCGGCCCGATCCGGCTGGCGAGCCTGCTGTGCTGCGGCTCGTTCCTCGCTGGCTTGCCCGCTATGGCCGGCGCACAAGAAGCGAGCCCGGCCCCCGCCGCGCAGCCCGCTGCTGCCCCGGCTCCGGCGCCTGCTGCGCGCAGCAACGTCATCCGCACCATCACCGTGGTCGGGGCAGAGCGGCTCGAGCCGACCACCATCCTCAGCTACATCCGTTTGCGGGTTGGCCAGGAATACACCTCGGCTGCCGCTGACGAGGCCCTGAAGGACCTTGGTGCGACCGAACTGTTCGCCAATTTTTCAATCCGCAACGATGCCGGCAATGTCGTCATTACCGTGACCGAGAATCCGGTGATCAACCGCATCGTGCTGGAAGGCAACGAACGCCTCAAAGCCGACAAGATCCTGCCCGAAATCAAGCTCTCGCCGCGCCAGATTTTCACCCGTTCCAAGGTGCGCGCGGACGTGGCGCGCATCATCGAGCTCTACAAGCGCCAGGGCCGGTTCGCCGCGCAGGTTGAACCGAAGATGGTGCAGCTGCCGCAGAACCGCGTCGATATCGTGTTCGAAATCACCGAAGGCCCCAAGTCCAAAGTCCGCCAGATCAACATTCTCGGCAACGAGAAGTTCTCTGACGGCCAGTTGCGCGGCGAAATGGTGACGAAGCAGGCGCGCCTGACCAGCTTCTTCAGTTCCAACACCAGCTATGACCCGGATCGTCTGGCTTTCGACCAGCAGAAGCTGCGTCAGTTCTACCTGACCGAAGGCTATGCCGACTTCCGCGTCGTCTCGGCCGTGGCGGAACTCACGCCCGACCAGAAGGACTTCATCATCACCTATGTGGTGGAGGAGGGCGAGCGCTACACGTTTGGCGACGTCAAGGTCGACAGCCAGCTGCGCGACTTCGACAGCGATGTGATGAGCACGCAGCTGCCGATGAAGGCCGGCGATTTCTACAACGCAAAGATCGTCGAAGACACGGTCGAGCAGCTGACCGAACTGGCAGGCCGGTACGGCTATGCCTTTGCTGACGTCCAGCCGCGCTTCAACCGCGATCCCGACAATCTCAAGATGAACATCACCTTCGTTCTTCGCGAGGCACCGCGCGTTTATGTCGAGCGGGTCGACATCAACGGCAACACGCTGACGCAGGACAAGGTGATTCGCCGCGAGTTCCGCTTGGCCGAAGGCGATGCGTTCAACTCACTGGGCGTTCAGCGCACCACCGCCCGCATCAACTCGCTCGCCTATTTCCAGGAAAACTTCGAGGTCACCCAGACCGAAGGCAGCGCGCCTGACCGGATCATCCTTGAAGCCAACATCGAAGAGCGCCCCACGGGCGAATTGCAGTTCTCGGCCGGTTTCTCCTCGATCGAGCAGTTCATTCTGGCCGGTAGCATCCGCCAGCGCAATTTCCGCGGGCGCGGGCAGACGATCGGGCTGAGCGTCAATTATTCGCAGTTCTCGCGCTCGGCGCAGATCAGCTTCTCCGATCCGTACATTTTCGATCGCAATATCTCCGGCGGGATCGATATCTACCGGCGCGATTTCAACAGCTTCAACTTTACCGGCAACCAGCGCAATACGACGTTCGAACAGGCCACCACCGGCTTCTCGATGCGCGCGGGCGTTCCGTTGACCGAATACATGTCGTTGGTTGGTAGCTACACGCTCAATTACGAAGATGTGTCGCTGGACGAGAACCTGTTCTTCTCGGACGTCAACGGTGACGGGACGCTGGAATGCGATCCGCTGCGCGCGGGCCGCTTCTTGTGCGATGCGATCGGCACCCGGTTGAGCTCGATCGTCGGCCTTAGCCTCAACTACAACTCGCTCAATTCGCGCGTTCGACCGACGCGGGGTCGGACCGTTTCGCTCAGTGGCGAGTTTGCCGGGCTGGGCGGGGACGTGCGCTATGTCCGCTTCCGTGGCCGTGGGCAGCAGTTCTGGAATGTCGGCAACTCGGGCTTCATCTTCTCGATCCTTGCCGAAGGCGGCACGATCATTCCGTTGCAAGAACGCCCCGGCGCCGGTGTCGATGACGTTCTGCTGACCGACCGCTTCTTCCTGGGTGAACCGCAGTTCCGCGGCTTCGCGATCCGCGGCGTCGGCCCGCGCATCCTGACGCAGACATCGCAGCTCGATGGCACCGGCCGTCCGATCCTCGATGCCGATGGCAACATTACCTTCTTCACCGACCGCAATCAGGTCCGCGACGACGCCGTTGGGGGGCGCAATTACTACCTCGGCCGCGCCGAGCTGGAAATTCCGCTTGGCACTGGCGCGCGCGAGCTGGGTCTGCGGCCTTCGATCTGGGCCGATATCGGCGCGCTCTGGGGGGTCGAACAGCCGATCCTTACCGTCAATTCGGCGGGCATTCCGATTACGAATGCCGCAGGCGAGCCGCTGTTCCAGGTTCCGAACACCAATACTACGACCACCAGCCCGACCCAAGCTGACGGATCGCTCAATATTCGCCTGATTCAGCCCAATTCCAATATCCGCGAGCTGTTTCTGGGGAACTCGCCGAGCCCGCGCATCACGGCCGGGATCGGGGTCAACTGGAACTCGCCGTTCGGACCATTCCGCATCGACTTCGCTCAGACCATTCGCAGGGTCGAAGGCGATGACGAGCGGCGCTTCACATTCAACGTAGGAACCCAATTCTGATGACACGTCTCGCCAAGCTTCTTGCTCCGGCCGGCCTGGTGCTGGCCGCCACCGTTGCGCTTCCCGCACAGGCACAGGCACAGGTCGATGGCCGCATGGCCTCGGTCGATGTCACGCGCACCATCATCGGCACCACCGCCTTCCAGACCTCGTATGAGCAGGTCAACACGACTTACGCTCAGCAGAACGAACTGCGTCGCACCAAGGCGCAGGAGCGGCAGGCCATGCTCGCCAAGTTCGACAAGAACGGCGACAAGCAGGTCGACGATACCGAGCAGGCTGCCATGCAGAAATCGGCCGACTTCCCCAAGCTTCAGGCGTTGGAGCAGGAAATTCAGGGCCTTTCCAACCAGATCGATGGCGCGCGCGTCTTCGCAATCGAGCAGATCATCATGCAGTATGGCTCGGCCTTGCAGGACGTGACCACAGCTGAGCAGATCAAGGTCGTGTTGGATCCGGGCACGGTGCTGTTCGCGGTGCCTGAAACGGACATCACCCCCAAGGTAACGACCGCACTCAACGCCCGCGTTCCCGCCGTCGGCGTGGTTCCGCCCGCTGGCTGGCAGCCGAGCCGTGAAGGTGTGCAGATTTATCAGGAAATTCAGCAGCGCCTCGCGCTCGCTGCGCAGATGCAGCAGCAGCAGGCCGCTGCGCCGCAGCAGGGCGACACGGCCGCGCCGGTCGGCCGCTGATCCTGACGGAGACATAAGATGAGCGAAGCGGGTAGCGCGCCGGCCGAGGTGCTGGATTACGATATCGTCAAGATCCTCAAGGCCTTGCCGCATCGCTATCCGCTGCTGCTGGTTGACCGGGTGCGGTCAATCACGCTGGGTGAGCGCATTCATGCGGTCAAGGCCGTGAGCATGAACGAGCAGTTCTTCCAGGGCCACTTTCCTGGCGCGCCGATCATGCCTGGCGTGCTTCAGATCGAGGCGCTGGCGCAGGCTGCCGGTATCCTCGGGATCGAGACGATGGAACTGGCTGGCACCGGCAAGCTGGTGATCTTTATGGGGATCGAAAACGCCAAGTTCCGCGCCCCTGTGACGCCGGGTTGCCTGCTCGATCTGCACGTGGAATTCACCCAGAAACGCAGCCGCGTCTACAAGTTCAAGGGCGTCGCCAGCGTCGAGGGCAAGAACACCTGCGAGGTCGAATTCACGGCCATGATGACGGATCCGCCTGCCTGAGCGCAGCAATCTTCATCTAAGGTTGCATTGCGCTGCGTTCCTCACTAAGGCGCGCGCTTCCCATTCATAGCAGCGCCGGTCGGTACCGGCGCCACGCTGCAAAGGATCACGTCATGAAGGCCGAAGGTCACCCCGAATACCACATGATCACGGTCAAGATGACCGATGGTACCGAATTTCAGACCCGCTCGACTTGGGGCAAGGAAGGCGACACCCTGTCGCTCGAAATCGATCCCCTCAGCCACCCGGCCTGGACCGGTGGCCGTCAGCAGGCGTCGGAAGGCGGCCGTGTGGCCCAGTTCAACAAGCGTTTCGGCGGGCTCAGCCTCAAGAACAAGTAATCGGTCTTTTCAGCTTGCGGCCTTCGGGCCGTGCGAGGAAGGCGGCCCGACGGGGTCGCCTTTTTCGTTTCAGGCGGCACATTTGATACAGCGGGTGGCCATCGGCTGCGCTTCCAGTCGCGCGACCGGGATCTCCGCGCCGCAATTCGCGCAAGCCCCGTAGGAGCCGGCCTCGATTCGGGCGAGGGCCGCGCGAATCTGGCGGGCCTCGGCGCGCAGCACATCATCGACCCCTTCGAGGGCTTCGTCGTCAGCAAGGTCGGTCGCCTGCTCGGCGAAATCGGCGTCGAGAGGGCTACGCAAGTCCTCCTCGATTTCCTCGCTGCGTGCGACAATATCGGCGAGCCGCGCCTTCAGCTGCTGCTCGATGATGGTGTAGTTGTTCATCAACCCCTCCAAGGTTTTTCGCGATACCACTTGGTGATCACGTATTTGACGCCCTGCCTGACCTTCATCCCGTGATGCAGCGTCGCCGGATTGACACCTCCCTCCGGCAAGCGATTGTTCCAGCATAGCAATTTGCCCGCTTCCGGCTGAAAGGTCTTGTCGAGCATCTTGAAACGAGTAGCGCCGCCCGCAGCGACGTCATTGAGATAGATCATGAAAGTCCAGGTGCGGTTGCCCGATAGCGTACAGAACTTGGCAAAGTCGCGTCCGCCTGGAGTGAAGTAGTCGGTGTGCGGCTTGAACTCCTGCCCGATGGCATAGCGTTGACCCTGCAACGGCTCCCCAAAGACCGGGTCAAAACCGGATAATGATGCGAGCATCGCCTCGACCCGTTCGACAGCGGGCAGGCCCTCGGGTAGATCGCAGGTTTCGCTGGTGCGGAACACCGGATCGCCATTGTCGTCGGCGATGGTTGAGGGGCGGCGACCGGCATCGATCAGCGCGATCAGCTCGTCGCACAGGTCCGGACTGACAAAGCCGCGCAGCTGGAACAGCTCGGCCTTGGGAGTCGGCAGGCGTTGCACGCCGTCATGTGCAGCCAGCCGGGCGGCGATGGATTCGCTCGTCAGGGTCATGGGGCAAGGATAGTTGCCCATATCCCCAGCGCAACGCTTTCGGGGCTGGCGTAACAATCTTGCGTGAAGCCTTGCGGAAAACAGTTTTCGCTTCCCATCCGCAAGCCTTTGTGCAAGAGGCGCGCGTCCCTTACCAGCGCACTTGACGTGCGTCTGCCTTGCGTACACCGCGCCACTTCGCGCGGGCTTGGCAGCGACCGAAATGGTGGTATGCGGGCAGGGGCGTGTGGCGATCATAGCTCAGTTGGTTAGAGCGCCGGTTTGTGGTACCGGAGGTCGCGGGTTCGAACCCCGTTGATCGCCCCATCTCCCCCTTGCAGCAGGTTTGCACCGCGCCCGACAGGGGAGACGACATGACCGCATTCTGGGCCGAGCCCGATTTCGACGCGCATGAGCTGGTGCAACTCGTCCACGACCGGGCGAGCGGGCTTACGGCGATCATTGCGGTCCATTCGACCCACCTCGGCCCGTCTGCTGGCGGTACCCGTTTCTGGCATTACAACGACCCTGCTGGCGCGATGCGCGATGCGCTGCGCTTGTCGCGCGGGATGAGCTACAAGAACGCGATGGCCGGCCTGCCGATGGGTGGCGGCAAGGCGGTGATTCTCGCCGATGAACAACGGATCAAGACCCCCGAGATGCTTGCCGCTTTTGGTGATGCGGTCGAAGGTCTCGGCGGGCGCTATGTCACGGCCGAGGACGTTGGCATCTCTGAGGCGGACATGGTTGCCGTCTCGCAGCGCACCGCACACGTTTCGGGACTGCCGGTGGCGGGTGAGGGCAGCGCTGGCGGCGATCCCGGTCCGTTCACGGCTTATGGCATCTATCTCGGCATCAAGGCGGCGGTACGCCACAAGCTGGGCACGGAGAGCCTCGCTGGGGTCCATGTTGCTGTGCAAGGCACCGGCTCTGTCGGCGGCGGGGTTGCTCGGTTGCTGGCGCGCGACGGCGCGAAGCTAACGCTGGCCGATATCAACGCAGACCGCGCTGCGGCATTGGCGTCGGAGTTGGGCGGCGTGGCGGTTGCATCTGACAAGATCATGGCGACGGCTTGCGACGTGTTCAGCCCTAATGCACTGGGCGCAATACTTGATGATGCAGGCATCGCCGCGCTTGACTGTCCGATTGTGGCAGGTGGGGCCAATAACCAGCTCGCCCGTCCCGAGCACGGCGCGCTGCTAGCGGCGCGCGGCATCCTCTACGCGCCCGACTATGTCATCAACGCTGGCGGGATCATCTCGGTTGCGACCGAGTATCTCGCCCGCCGCGACGGCCGCACCGGCAATGTTGCCGAGGTCAATGCCCTGGTTGAGCAGATCCCCGGACGACTCGAAACGATCTGGCAGGAGAGCGAAAGCACCGGCATTTCGTCCGATGTGGTGGCCGACAGGATGGCGCAAAAGCTCATCGGCCGCGGCTGATGATGTTGGGCGCTGTGGGAACTATTCCACGCGCGCGTGATTTGCTCTCTTGTCCGGTTCGGGTGTAAGGCTACAAGCCCGGCCAGACGCAAACGATCATGCACATCTACGCCAACCCCACCCGTTTTCTGTCACTTGCAAAGTGGCTCATGCCGTTCCTGTTCTGGAGCGGTCTGGTGCTGTCTGTTGGCGCGGTGGGCTGGGGCCTGTTCATGGTCCCGCCCGACCGGCTGATGGGCGATACGGTGCGCATCCTCTTCATCCATGTACCTGCCGCATGGCTCGGCATGGGCGGCTGGGCGGGGATCGCGATTTCCAGCGCCATGCTGCTGATCTGGAAGCACCCGCTTGCCGCGCTCTCGGCGCGCGCAATTGCGGTTCCGGGGATGGTGTTCTGCGCGATCTGCCTTGCGACCGGCTCGATCTGGGGCCGACCGACCTGGGGCACCTGGTGGGAGTGGGACGGCCGGCTGACGTCGATGCTGGTGCTGCTGTTCCTTTACGCCGGTTACATCGCCCTGACCGAGGCTGCGGAGAAAGAAGGCTCCTCGACCAAGATCGCTGCAATTTTCGGCCTTGTCGGCGCGGTCAATGTGCCGATCATCAACCGGTCGGTGGTGTGGTGGAACTCGCTCCACCAACCCCCCAGCATCACAGCGGGCAAAAGCGCGATTGAGGCGACCTTCCTCGTGCCGCTGCTGATCGCAGTGGTGGGCTTTTCGCTGCTGTTTGGCGCGATTGTGCTGATGCGGATGCGTGCGCTGATTGCCGAACAACAGGTCGAAGCGCGCCTGCGCCGCCGTGCGCTCGATGATGACGCGCCGACGCCGGTAGCGCCCGCGATGGAGCAGGCGTGATGCGCGAAGAATTGAACCAATGGGACTTCGTGTGGCTTGCCTATGGCGTGGGCGCGATTGCTCTGGCGTTGCTGATCGTCTGGGCTTGGCGCGCGATGGTGCGCGCCGAAGCCCGGCGCGATGCGTCGCGGCGGCGCTGAACGGGACAATGCAATGAAGGCCAAGCACCAACGTCTGATCCTTGTGATCATCGCCCTCGTCGCGATTGTCGGCGCGGGGCTGCTGGCGGCGTGGTCCTTGCGCAATCAGGCGAACTATTTCTACCTGCCCGAGCAGATGGCCTCGGCCCCGCCCGAAGTGGGTCAGGCCGTGCGTCTTGGCGGAATGGTGAAGGCCGGCTCGATCACAACCGAAGCCGATGGTGTTACGGTGAACTTCTTGGTCACTGGCAACACGGCGGACGCGATCCCAGTGCGCTACAGCGGCATCCTGCCCGATCTGTTCGTCGAGAACTCGGGCGTGGTGGCAGAAGGTAGCCTTGGCCCGGACGGCGTGTTTATGGCGACCAATCTTCTCGCCAAGCATGACGAGAACTACGTGCCCAAGGAACTCGAAGGCATGGGCACCGATCAGGCGGCCAAAATGGCAGCCGAAACCACCGTCGGGCTTAAGTAACATCGTGGCACAGATGAGGGCCAAGCAATGATCCCCGAAATCGGACTGGCCGCCCTGTGGCTCGCCGCCGCGCTGGCGGTGTTGCAGATGGTTTCGGGCGCCTTCGCGCTGAAGGCGGCGGAAGGCGCGGTCAATCCGCTGGCGATCTATGCGCGCCCCGCAGCCGTGGTGCAGGCCTTTCTTGCGGTGCTGGCCTTTCTAATGCTGCTTTGGTCCTTCGCGATCACGGACCTATCGATCAAGCTGGTCGCTAGCAATTCGCACTCAATGAAGCCGCTGCTATACAAGCTGACGGGGACATGGGGGAACCATGAAGGTTCGATGCTGCTGTGGGTCGGCGTGCTGGCGCTGTCTGGCGGCTTGCTGGCTGGGTTTGAGAGGCGCCTGCCGGAACGCACTATGGGCGCGACTCTGGCGGTGCAGGGGTTTGTGGCACTGGGTTTCTATGCCTTCTTGCTGCTGTCCTCCAACCCGTTCGAGCGGCTTCCGGTTCCAGCGGCCGAGGGTACGGGCCTTAACCCGCTGCTGCAAGACATCGGCCTCGCGATCCACCCGCCGATGCTTTACGCGGGCTATGTCGGCCTGTCGGTAGCTTTTAGCCTTGCTATGGGCGCGCTGCTGACCAATCAGGTGAACCCGTCCTTTGCCCGCGTGCTGCGCCCTTGGGTGCTAGGCGCTTGGGTGCTGCTGACGTTCGGGATCACCGCCGGTTCCTATTGGGCCTATTACGAGCTGGGCTGGGGCGGCTGGTGGTTCTGGGATCCGGTCGAGAATGCCTCGCTGATGCCGTGGCTCGCTGCCACCGCGCTGATGCATTCGGTCAGCGTGCTGGCCGCGCGCGATGCGCTGCGGACGTGGACAATCATGCTGGGCGTGCTGGCGTTCTCGATGTCGATGCTGGGCACCTTCCTCGTGCGTTCGGGCGTGCTGACCAGCGTCCATGCCTTCGCTGTCGATCCTGAGCGCGGGGCGTTCATCCTCGGCCTGCTCGGGCTCTACATTGGCGGGGCGTTCACGATCTTCGCTCTGCGCGCCGGCGCCGTGGCCGAGGGTAAGCGCTTCGCCATTGCCAGCCGCGAAGGCGCTCTGGTGTTCAACAATGTGATGCTGTCCGCGATCCTTGCGATCGTGTTGCTCGGCACGCTCTACCCGCTACTGACCGAGGTATTCGACGTGCGCGTCTCGGTCGGCCCGCCTTACTTCAATCCGGCAGGCGCGATCTTTGCGATCCCGATGCTGCTCGTGATGGCGGTCGGCCCGCTGCTGCGCTGGAAGAGCGACAAGCCTGCACGGCTCCAGTTCGAGCTGGCCCTGATCGCTTCGCTGGTGATCGGCGTGATCGCACTGGTGAGCTTCTTTGGTCAGTTCCCACTGCTGCCGCTGCTAGGCCTTGGCCTTGCGGCCGCGCTGGCGGTTGCCGCCTTCCTCCCGCTGCGTGGGCGCAATATCGCGCGCGTGCCGGTCGCAACCTGGGGCATGGTGCTCGCCCATTTCGGCATTGCGGTCTCCTTGTTCGGCATGGCCTGCGAAGGTGCGTTCTCGCAGGAGCGCCTCGCTGCGGTCGCGCCGGGCGGCACCGAGCAGATCGGCGATTTCGCTGTCACGCTTGAAAGCGTCTCGCCGGTCGCTGGGCCGAACTGGACCGCGATCGAAGCGCGGCTGGCGGTCAGCAGGGACGGCGGCGAGCCGGTGATCCTCAATCCTCAAGCGCGCAACTTCTGGTCGCCGCCGCAATCCACCAGCGAAAGCGCGCTGCTGACCCGCTGGGACGGGCAGCTTTACGCGGTGATCGGCAATCAGGCCGAAGATGGGCGCTGGCAGATCCGGGTGTGGTGGAAGCCGTTTGTCACCTTCATCTGGTATGGCGGATTGCTGATCGCGCTGGGCGGCATTCTCGCGATTGCCGGCCGGGTGAAAGTCGATGTGAAGCGCCGTGCGGCTGTCACCAAGGGTGCGGAGCGCCGCGCCGATGTCGAGGCGCTTGATGCCGCCGCGCCGGTTCCGGCTGAGTAGGCCGATGCGTTCGCGTTTGTTCCTGTGGGTGCCTCTCGCCCTGTTCGCCTTCTTTGCCGGGGTCGCGGGCTATGTGCTCACGCAGGAGAAAGACGAGTTCGTCGAGAGCACGATGATCGGACAGCCTTTGCCCGACTTCGCGCTCGACGCTGCCTTTGGCGGACTGCCTGGGGCGGCCAAGGCTGACCTGGAGGGGGGCAAGCCGCGGCTCCTCAACATCTGGGCCAGCTGGTGCACACCCTGCATCGCCGAAGCACCGCAGCTCGAAGCGCTGCAAGCCCGCGGCGTCGAGATCGTCGGCATCGCCATCCGTGACCGGCCCGAAGACGTCGCTAATTTCCTCGGTCGCTATGGCAATCCCTATTCGCGGATCGGCAGCGACCGCATTTCCGAGGTGCAGCTGGCGATCGGATCGTCGGGGGTGCCGGAAACCTTTGTGATCGATGCCAAGGGCGTGATCCGCTATCAGCATATCGGCGACATCCGGCCCGAGCATGTAGCGGTGCTGCTGGAAGAACTGGAGAAGGCCCGATGATCCGCGCCGTCGTGGCTCTGCTGCTGGCTCTGCTCGCCATTCCAGCCTTGGCGCAGGATTCCATGCCTCCGGCGCCCTATGCTTATAATCAGCTCGACGATCCGCGGCTCGAGGCCGAGGCGACCACGCTGATGCACACGCTGCGCTGCCTCAAGTGCCAGTCGCAGTCGATTGCCGATAGCGATGCGCCGATGGCGGGCGATATGCGCCATCAGGTGCGCAGCCGCATTCTGGCAGGCGAAAGCCCCGACCAGATCCGCGGCTGGCTGATCGCCCGCTATGGCGATTACGTCAGCTACGAGCCAGAAGTCAGCGCGACCACTTGGCCGCTGTTCGCAGCGCCGGTGTTGCTGCTGCTGATCGTAGCGGGCGTGCTGCTGCGGCGGTTGGGCAAGCGGCGCAGCGATGCGGGGGATGCGGCATGATCGGCGGCTGGCTGGCGATCGGCGCTTTGGCGCTGGCAGCCTTTGCGCTTGCGGTGTTGCTGCTCAAGCTCCCGCGTGAAGGCATGACGCTGTTCGGCGCTGTGTTGGTGTTCGGGCTCGCGGGCTATGCTTGGCAGGGCTCTCCGGGGCAGGCTTCCGCGCCTAAGGGTGAGGCGGAAGCCGCATCGGGGCAGGGCGAGGCAATGGTTGAAGGGCGTGCGGCGCTGTTCTCTCGCACATTGCCCGCGCCTGACTACCTCATCACCTCTGACGCCTTCGCGCGCCGCGGCAAGTTTGCCGATGCGGCCAACCTCCTCCAGCGCGGACTCGCCGACAACCCGCGCGATGTTGAGAGCTGGCTGGCGCTGGGTCTGGCACTGGTCGGCCATGCCGATGGTTTCGTGACGCCGGCCGCTGTGCAGGCCTTCGGGCGAGCCAAGGCGATTGACCCGGGCCATCCGGGCGCGGAATATTTCCTCGGCTTTGCCTATCTCCAGAGCGGCGAAATCGTCGCAGCGCGCAATGTCTGGCAAGGCCTGCTCGCCAACTCCTCGCCCGAGGCACCTTGGCGTGAAGGGCTTGAGGCCGAAGTTGCCCGGCTTAACGACATGATCGCCCGCGCACCGATGCTTCAGGGCCAATGACGCCTTTCTCTCTGGCGCGCGGGACCTACGCTGATAATGTTGCAGGTGCGAATAGGCAGTGCTAGGCGCGCTCCCTCATCGGCCTGAATGGTTCCGGCAGGATGGGCAGTACCGCGGGATACGGGAAATCCGATCAAGATGAGCAGCACAGCCAATACTGATGAACCTGCGGCCGCGAGCGCCCATGGCCACGGGCACAGCGCTTCGACGCTAACTCTTGCGGTCGGCGCTGTCGGCGTGGTGTTCGGCGACATCGGCACCAGTCCGCTTTATGCCTTCCGTGAGACCTTCGCCGCGCACCACGGCGCAATCGGGATTACCCCCGATGCCGAGCATATCCACGGTGTGCTGAGCCTCGTGTTCTGGTCGATGATGATGGTGGTGACGGTCAAATATGTCCTCACCATCATGCGCGCTGACAACAAGGGCGAAGGCGGGAGCCTTGCCTTGCTCGCGCTGATCCGGCGCGCATCGGACAATCGCCGGTGGACTGCGCCGCTGATCCTGCTCGGCGTGTTTGCCACCGCGCTGTTCTACGGCGACAGCATGATCACTCCGGCGATCTCGGTCCTGTCCGCGACCGAGGGTCTGCAATACATCGTCCCCGGCTTCAAACCGTGGATCGTGCCGACGGCGGTGGCGATCCTGTTTGGCCTGTTCGCGATCCAGTCGCGCGGGTCGGGCAAGGTCGGGAAGCTGTTTGGCCCGATCATGCTGACCTATTTCGGAATGCTGGCGACGCTGGGTGTGATGCACCTGTCCGCCAATCCTGCGATCATTCTGGAAACGATCAACCCCATCAATGCGCTGCGGTTCTTCCAGGCGGATGGCTTTACCGCCTTCATCGCGCTGGGCAGTGTCGTGCTGGCGGTGACCGGGGCGGAGGCGCTATATGCCGATATGGGCCATTTCGGGCGCAAGCCGATCGGGCTTTCGTGGCTGACTTTCGTGTTTCCGGCGCTAATGCTCAACTATATGGGGCAGGGCGCGATGATCCTTTCGGCAAGTTCGCCAGCGGCTGCGGCTGCGCTCGTCAAGGATCCGTTCTTCCTGATGATCCCCGACCTTGTTCGCGTGCCGGTGATCATCCTCGCGCTCCTGGCCACGATCATTGCCAGCCAGGCGGTGATCTCGGGTGCCTTCAGCCTGACCCAGCAAGCGATCCAGCTCGGCTTCATCCCGCGCATGGAAATCCGCCACACCAGCGCTTCGGCTGCCGGGCAAATCTACATCCCCACGATCAACTGGGGTCTGATGGTGATGGTGATCCTGCTGGTGCTGTTCTTCCAGTCTTCGACCAACCTTGCCGCCGCCTATGGCATCGCGGTGACCGGGGCGATGTTCATCGACACGCTGCTGCTGGCGGCCGTCCTGTTCTCACTGTGGCGCTGGCCGGTGTGGAAGGCGCTTCCGCTGGTCGCTGCCTTCCTGATCGTCGACATTGCCTATTTCGGCGCGAACCTGATCAAGGTGCCGCAGGGCGGGTGGGTTCCGCTGCTGATTGGCTTCGTGATCTTCACCCTGCTCACCACTTGGTCGCGCGGGCGTGAGCTGATGCGGGCGAGCATGTCGGAAAGCGCGCTGCCGATAGAGATTTTCGCCAAGAGCGCGCAGAACAGCGCCACCCGCGTCGCGGGAACGGCGGTGTTCATGGCCTCGACCAACACCGGCGTGCCATCGGCGCTGCTGCACAATATCAAGCACAACAAGGTGCTGCACGAGCGCATCCTGATCCTGACCGTAGCGGTGCAGGACGTGCCTTTCCTGGAATCGATTGAGCGCTATTCGTGCAAGGATCTGGGCAACGGCTTCTACCGGGTCACGATCCGCTGCGGCTTCCTTGAAGAAACCGATGTGCCCGCCCTGCTGCGCACGCTCGACCTGTGCGGCGCGCCGTTCGACATGATGCACACCAGCTTCTTCCTGTCACGGCAAACCCTGCTCGCATCGGCCAAGCCGGGGATGGCGATCTGGCGCGAGAAGCTGTTCGCCTGGATGCTGCGCAACGCGGCAAGCGCGATGGAGTTCTTCCGGCTTCCTACCAACCGCGTGGTGGAGCTGGGGAGTCAGGTGGAAATCTGACCTTGCGCGCGGTCGCTCTTGCCCTTTTGCCGCTGTGCCTGATGGCGGCGGCGTGTGCGCCAGAGGTGGCTGACGAAGCTCAGGCATCCGGCAAGGAGCAGGCAGTGATGACGAACCCGGTCTTTCATTTCGAAATTCCCGTGACCGACTTGGACCGGGCCGTCGCCTTTTACGAAGACGTGTTTGGCTACCAGCTGACCCGCGCAGACGTCGACGGCTACGATATGGCGTTTTTCCCGCGCAGGGGCGATGCTCCAGGCGCAAGCGGAGCCTTGGCCAAGGGCGACGTCTACCGTCCGTCGCAAGATGGGCCAGTGATCTACTTCGATGTGCCCGATATCGACGCCGTGCTCGCGCGGGCGACGGCACGCGGATCGAAGGTGCTCTATCCCAAGAAGGATATCGGCGAGGCGGGCTTCGTTGCTGAAATCGAGGATAGCGAGGGCAACCGGATCGCCTTGTCGCAGGTCAAACCCTGATCAGCCCCCCGTCGGCGGCTCATCCTTCAACGGCTCGTCACGGTCCTCAAAGCTCAGCCCGTGCTTCAGCAGCATCGGGATCTGGCTGAAGGTGAACAGGAAAGTCAGCGGCAGGAACACCCACAGCTTGGCCCACAGCCAGCCTTCGAAATCCATCTGGGCGCGCAGGACTTCATTGAGCCCCGCCAGCACCAGGAAGAACACCCCCCAATTGCGCGACAGCTTGAGCCAGCCGTCGTCCGAAAGGCCCTCAAAGGCGGCTTCGAGCAGGATTTTGAGCATCGCTCGCCCCGCAACATACCCGGCCAGCAGCACCGCGCCGAAGCTCGCATAGATGATCGTCGGCTTGATCTGTACGAAGGTCGGATCGCCGAAGAAGATCGTCAGGCTGCCGAAGCCGACGATCAGCGCGGTCGAAAACCATAGCATCGGCGATACCTTGCCCAGCCGCCATTTCGATACCAGTAGCGCAATAACGGCGGCGACCATGAACGCGCCCGTGCCATTGATGATCGCGCCGAGCTCGCCGGTTGCACTCACCTTATCGGGCGCGCTCCAGCGATAGACGCCGAGGAAGACCACGAGCGGGCCATAATCGACTGCGACGTTGAGCCAACTCGATGCCGCCTTTTTGGTCTCGTTATCGCTCATCACGCCACTCCGGCAATCACGCGGGCGACCAGATCGGGGTCGAACGGGCGCAGGTCTTCCATCTTCTCGCCGACGCCAATGGCGTGGATGGGGAGGCCATATTGCTCCGCCGCCGCCACCAGCACACCGCCGCGCGCGGTGCCATCGAGTTTGGTCATGATCAGGCCGGTGACGCCCGCGACCTCCTTGAACACGTCAATCTGGGCGAGAGCATTCTGGCCATTGGTCGCATCGAGCACTAGCACCACATCATGTGGCGCTTCGGGGTTGAGACGGCCGAGGACGCGGCGGATTTTCGCCAGTTCCTCCATCAGCTCCTTCTTGTTCTGCAAGCGGCCAGCGGTGTCGACGATCAGCGCATCGATCCCGGTGTCAGTAGCTTGCTTGACCGCATCGAACACGATCGCTGCTGGATCGCCGCCTTCAAGGCCGCGCACCAGATCGACGCCGATGCGGCCCGCCCAGGTCGCCAGCTGGCCAATAGCCGCAGCGCGGAAGGTGTCACCCGCTGCCAGCAAGACGCCGTAATCGTCCTCCTGAAACAGGTGGGCGAGTTTGGCGATAGTGGTGGTCTTGCCGCTGCCGTTCACGCCGATCACAAGGATCACCTGCGGGCGCGGGAAGGCGGTGATTTCGAGTGGCTTGGCGACGGGACGTAGGATCGCGGCGATCTCTTCCGCCACGGCCTCCTTCAGCTCGCGCGTGGTAATCTCCAGCCCGAAGCGCTTGTCGGAAAGGCGCGCGCGGATGCGGGCTGCCGCGGCAGGGCCGAGGTCGGACATGATCAGCGCGTCCTCGACCTCGTCGAGCGTGGCGTCATCAAGCTTCGCGCTCCCGCCCACCCCGGCAAGGTTGGCAGTCAGGCGCTCTGATGTCTTGGCGAAGCCGCCGAAGAGGCGCTGGCTCCAGCTGGTTTCACTCATCCGAGCAGGCCCTCCCTGACCTCGCGCACATTCACTTTGATGATGTCGCCCGCGCGAGTGCCTTCGGGCAGAGCAACACGGGCATAGTTGGGGGCATAGCCCGTGCCGTCGCGTTCGGCGAGGACGGGGAGCGTTTCGCCCACAAGGCTGTCGAGCCAGACGGCACGGCGCGTGGTGGCGCGGGCGCGTAGGTCAGCGGCGCGGGCTTTCACCACGTCGCGCGGCACTTGCGGCATCCGTGCGGCGGGGGTGCCGGGGCGGGGCGAGAAGGGGAAGATGTGGGCGTGGACGATGTCGAGTTCGTCGATGATGCTGAGGTTATCGGCGTGATGCGCGTGCGTCTCGGTCGGGAAGCCGGCGATCAGGTCTGCCCCGACGGCAATCTCCGGGCGCAGCGCCTTCAGCTGCGCTACAAGTTCCATCGCATCGCGGCGCAAATGGCGGCGCTTCATGCGCTTGAGGATCAAGTCGGCGCCGTGCTGCAAGCTGAGGTGCAAATGCGGCATCACCCGGGGTTCGTAGGCGAGGAGGTCGAACAACCCCGCATCAATCTCGATCCCGTCCACCGAGGACATGCGCAGGCGGGGAAGGCCGGGGAAGGTCGCAAGGATCGCTGCGACGAGCGTGCCAAGCCGCTGCTCGCCCGGCAGATCATGCCCCCATGAGGTCAGATCGACCCCGGTGAGCACAACCTCCTTGGCCCCCACAGTAAGATGCGCTTCAACCTCGTGCAGCACGTCCGTCACGCTCAACGAGCGGCTCGCTCCGCGCCCCTGCGGGATCACGCAGAAGGTGCAGGCATGGTCGCAGCCGTTCTGCACCGCCACGAAAGCGCGGGTGCGGGCAGGCGCAACAGGCGGGGCATCGCCGCCGATGTTCCACGCACGCGGATCGAGCTTGGCCGCATTCGCCACCAGCCCATCAACCTCGTCCATCGCGCCAATCGCAGTGCGGTCGATCTCAGCCGCGCAGCCGGTCACCACCAGCCGCGCTGTCGGATGGTCGCGCCGCGCACGGCGGATGGCCTTGCGGGTCTGGCTGAGCGCCTCACCCGTTACCGCGCAGGAATTGACCACCACCAAATCGGTTTCGCCCGCCAGCATCGCCCGCATCCGCTCGCTCTCGGCGATGTTCATGCGGCAGCCGAGCGAGATAATTTGCGGAGCGTTCAAGCCCCTGCTCCTGCGGCGTAATCATCCCAATTGAAGGTGCCGCGAAAGCTTTCCGCCGCAGGGCCGCTCATCAGTATCGTGCCGTCTGGCTGCCACGCGATCATCAGGTCGCCGCCAGGCAGCGTCACGCGCACCGGGCTCGCCACCAGCCCGCGCCGGATCGCCGCGACCGCCGTGGCGCAGGCCCCGGTGCCGCAAGCACGGGTCAGCCCGGCACCGCGTTCCCACACGCGCAACTTCAGGTGATCCGGGCCGGCAAGGCTGGCGACGTTGACGTTCACTCGCTCGGGAAACAGCGAGTCATGCTCGATCACCGGGCCAAGCGTTTCCAACGGCACGGCATCAGCATCATCGACGAAGAAGATCGCGTGCGGATTGCCGACATTGACCGCCATCGGCCCTTCAAGGCTCTCCCACGCCACCGGCATCTTGAAGGTGTCCATCGGATAGGCCAGCGGGACCGCGTCCCACTCGAAGCGCGGCGCGCCCATGTCGACCCGTGCGCCGCCGTCCATCGGTTCGAGCGCAATCGGCCCGCCGCCCGTCTCGATGATTGCGGGCTCGCCGTGGAGCAGCGCCACCGCGCGCGAAGCATTGCCGCAGGCCTCGACCTCGCTGCCATCGGAATTGAAAATCCGCATCCGGAAGGCGTGTGTCTCGCTCGGCTCCAGCAGCACCAGCTGATCGAAGCCGATCCCGGTGCGTCGGTCACCCAGCGCACGTGCAATATGTGACGTCATCTGTGGCAGCGGCGTTTCGCGCGCGTCGAGCACTACGAAGTCGTTGCCGAGCCCGTGCATCTTGATGAAGGCAATCGTCTGCGTCACGGCTGCGCATCTATGCACGCAGGCCGTCCGCGTCCAGTCCTGCCCGCGCGCACGTGGCGCAATCTCAGGGTCGGGCGATGCGGTAGAGAGTTGAGCTGTCTTCGGTGCCCGTACGTGGCAGTGACGGTGCTTGGTCGGGAGCGCCGGTCAGCTTGCCCGCCGCTTTCAGCCGCGCACGCACGGCTTCGGCATCTTCGGGGAGGCCATAAAGATAGCCCTGCGCCTTCAGCCGGCCCATTGATTTCAATGCCTGGAGGATCTGTTCGTCCTCCACACCTTCCGCCGTAAGCGGCAGATCGAGCCCGCGACCGAGTGAGATGATCGCTTCGACAATCCGCGAACGCCGGCCCGGTTCGCGCAATTCGCTGACAAAGCTGCGGTCGATCTTAATCCGATCGAACGGCAGGTTGCGCAGCTGTTCAAAGCTGGAATAGCCCGTGCCGAAATCGTCGAGGCTGATCTGTACGCCCTGATTGCGCAGGCTCATGATCATCGAGCGCACCAGACCGATGTTTTCGTGCAGGCAGCTTTCGGTGATCTCGATTTCGAGCCGCTGCGGGGGGAAGCCTGCGGCGATCAACTTTTTCAGCAAGCGCTGCGCAAACCAAGGATCGCGCAACTGCACCGGCGAGATGTTAATCGACAGGGTCAGGCTGTCATCCCATTCGCGTGCATCAGCGAAGGCCTGTTCCATCAGGTGATCGGACATTTCATTTATGAGGCCGATTTCCTCGGCGATGGGCACGAAGATATCGGGGCTGATCACGCCAAGCTGCGGGGACCGCCAGCGCGCGAGCATCTCGAACCCGACCAGCGCACCGCTCTCGACATCGACCTGCTGTTCGTAGAACGGCACGAACTCGCCGAGCGCGAGGCCACGGCGGATGCCGGTTTCGAGTTGATTGCGGAAGCGCATCTCGCTTTCCATGCTCGGCTCAAACCAGAAGTAGCGGTTCCGACCCTGCTTTTTGGCGTGGTAAAGCGCCATGTCGGCGCGCTGCATCAGCGCGCCGGCATCGACCACCAGACCGATTGTGCCGTCCGCATCATGATCGGCAGCCAGCCCGATCGATAAGGTCAGCTCGACCGTGATTGTCGGCAGGCGGAAGGGCTGGGCCAGGCTTTCGAACAGGCGGATAACCAGATCATCGATCCGGTCGGCGTGACCTGCGGGGTAGGGCATCACGAAGGCGAATTCGTCCCCGCCGAGCCGCGCCAGGCGTGCTTCACGCGGCAGTATCCCGCGCACCCGCTCGCACAACATCACCAGCACTGCATCGCCCACCGGGTGGCCGTGCATGTCGTTGATCTGCTTGAAGTTGTCGAGATCCATCATGCAATAGGCTACAGCTTCACCACGAATTGCCGCGCGCGACCGCAGCTCCTCAGTCGCTTCGAGCATACTTCTGCGGTTGAGGCACTGGGTCAGTGGATCGGTGGCCGCGAGCACTTGAGCGCGCGCTTCGGCCCGGCGGCGCTCTTCGATTTCGCGGGTGAGTTCGCGGTAACGCCGCCAGCCGAAGATGATCAGCGCGATGTTCAGCAGCAGGGCATTGACCAACAGAACATCGGGACGTGCGCCATTGCCAAACAGTGCGTCCATGACCTTGGGCAGCACGGTTCCGCCGGTTCCGACCAGCATGATGATAGCCGCCACGGCAATTCCCAGCGCGATGATATCGCGCTCGGCTGTTTGCAGTGGGTTGTTGGGCTCGTGATCTTTCAAAATCGTGGCCTTAATCGTCCAGTGCACGTCGATTGGCAGGCACGCGATCAGTGCCCTCATGCGATTCATCGCAGATTGCACTAAAGAACGGGTTAACTCGCTCACTGTGGATCGGCACTTGGCGAGGCGGGGGTGTGCGGGCTACGTGGGCGCTGTTTGAGCAAGGGAGCGCGCTACCAGCATGGCCTATTGGCTGATGAAATCCGAACCGTTCAAGTACAGCTGGGATGATCTTGTCGCCGAGGGCGAGGGGACGTGGGATGGCGTGCGCAACTATCAGGCGCGTAATAATCTCGCCGCGATGCAGGTTGGAGACGAGGCGTTCTTCTACCACTCGCGCGAAGGGCTGGAGGTGGTCGGCATCTGCACCGTTAGCGTTGCCGGGATCACCGATCCGACGGACGAGACGGGCAAATGGGCAGCGGTGAAGGTGAAGGCGAAGGAGAAATTCGCCCATCCGGTCACCTTGGTGGCGATCAAGGCTGAGCCGCGGCTGGCCGAGATGCAGCTGATCCGCCAATCGCGCCTGTCGGTGTGCGGCGTAACCCCGGCCGAATGGCAGGTGATTTGCGAGATGGCGAAGGGCTAAATCAGCGGTTGCAATCGGGCTGCCGCGCCCGGGCCACCACTTGTCCCAGTCGCCGGAACGAACGTCACTGGCAACCGTAAGTCTCTTGAAAAGCCAATAAAGTCATTGGCTTAACCTAGGAGGCTATCATGGGTGAATTCATCGACAAGGCAAAGGGTACGGCCAAGGAAATCATTGGCGAAGCCAAGCAGCATTCCAGCAATCCCGAAACCCGCGCCGAAGGCACGGCCCAGAAGATCGAAGGCAAGACCGACAAGGTCAAGGGTTCGATCAAGGGCGCGCTCGGCGACAAGATCTGACCTCGCGTCAGCGCTGAGAAGCAGGAAAGGCCGCTCCGTTTGGGGCGGCCTTTTCGTGTCAGACGGTGGCTTTGGCGCGCGCGCGCAGGCCGGTGATGGTCGCACCGCTGGCGGCGATCCGGTTAAGATCGGTCACGGCGTGGATCAGGCGGATGCCGCTGCGGGCCTTCGCATCATTCAGCGCGGCGATGAAGTCCGCCGTCGTCTCGGCCCGCGTGCTCCACGCGCCATAGGCTGCGCCCAGCATCGCGAAATCGGGGTTGGCAAGCTGAGTCGCCGACACGCGGCCGGGATATTCGCGCTCCTGATGCATCCGGATCGTGCCATATGCGCCGTTATCGACGACCACCACGATCATGTTTGCACCATATTGCGCGGCGGTGGCGAGTTCCTGGCCGTTCATCATGAAGTCGCCGTCACCTGCGACAGCGACTACGGTCCGCTCGGGAAACCGCAATGCGGCAGCGATGGCGGCGGGCACGCCGTAACCCATCGCGCCGCAGGTTGGGGCGAGCTGGCCGGGATAGGCCGCATAGCGCCAGTAGCGGTGCCACCACCCGGCAAAATTGCCTGCGCCGTTGCAGATGATCGTGTCCGCCGGAAGCGCGGCGCGCATGGCTGCGACGCAAGCGGCGAGATCGATGGCCGCATCGGACGGCTGCGGTGTTGACCAGTCGAGCCATTCCGCATGAGCCTCGGCGCCCGCGTCGAAGGGGATGATCCCGGCATCCTCCCACAGCGCGGCACACTCGGCGAATTCATCCACTGAACAGCATAGCGCGAGATCAGTGCGATAGACCCTGCCCAACTCCTCAGGGTCGGGGTGGATGTGGACCAGGAGTTGCCCGGGATGTTCGAGGGTGGGGGCCTCGTAACCATCGGTCGTCGCCTCACCCAGCCGCGCGCCGACGGCGATGATGAGGTCGGCGTTCTTGACCCGCTCGACCAGCTTGGGGCCGGGGCCGTAGCCGAGGTTCCCGGCATAGACCGGGCTATCGGGCGCAATCGCGTCCTGACGGCGGAAGGCGGTCGCTACGGGAAGCCCGATCCGTTCGGCGAATTGCTGGAAGTATTCCCGCGCTTTGGCATTCCAGCCCGCGCCGCCGATGATCGTGATGGGGCTCGCCGCGTCCGCAATCAGATCGAACAGCGCCTGCATCGCATCCGGACAGGCGGCCTGCGCGGTGCGGGTGACGAAGGGGCGGGGCTGTAGCGATGCGGGAACCTGCTCCACCAGCATATCCTCTGGCAGAGCGAGCACCACCGGACCCGGGCGGCCATTGATGGCGACGGAGTAGGCACGGGCGATGTATTCGGGGATGCGCGCCGGGTCATCGATCCGCGCCGCCCATTTGCAGATCGGCGTAAAGAAGGCGGTAAAATCGACCTCCTGAAAGCCTTCGCGCCCCTGCATTCCCCGCGCGACATCGCCGACGAACAGGATCATCGGTTGCGAATCTTGATGCGCGACATGGACGCCGATGCTGGCATTGGTCGCGCCGGGCCCGCGGGTGACGAAGGCAACTCCGGGGCGGCCTGATCCGGCGGCGTTCATGGTGCCATCGGCGCATGCCATGAACGTGACGCCGCCTTCCTGACGGCAAGTGACAACGTCGATCTCGGGCCGGTCTGGCAAGGCATCAAGCACGGCGAGGAAGCTTTCGCCCGGTACGGTGAAGATCCGCTCACAGCCCTGCACAGAAAGGCAATCGACCAGCAGAGCAGCCGCGCTTCTGGCGGAATCTACGCGCGTGGAATCAGGCATCGAAAAGTCTCCCGTCGTCTTTTGCGGCCTCTACCGGCGTGGGCGGAGCGGTGCAAATCCGCCGACCTCGGATTGCCCCCATCACAGCCTGTCCCAGCTTGCGACAGCCTCATCGCAAGCGGTTTGCAATGGTAAAGAAAGTCTTAAAGCTAGCAGTCCTGCCACGGGAGAGTCGTAAATGCGCCGCAGCCTGGTTCTCACTGACGAGACCGCCCGCCATTGGTTCCGCGCGAGCCTGCCGCCGCATGTGAAGCGCGATCTCATCCCGATCCCGGCCGAAGCGCTGTGGCGCCTCACCATTGCGGATGTGCGCGGCGTCGCCAGCACCTACGTGGCCACGACGCTCGCGATTTTCGCCTTTATTATCTGAGGGATTCACCTTCGGCGTCACGCAGCGCTTCGGTGGCGTGCAGCTTGCGCGCGAGCTGGGCTGAGAACACGCACAGGATCAGGCTAAGCAGCAATTGTTCCTGCAAAGGGATGCCGAAGAACCCCAGTGCGCCCGCAACCCCTGCGCCGATCACCATAAAGATCGAGGAAATGAAGTTGTTGGCCGCAACCGAGCGGGAGGCCTCCGACTTGTCGACCCGCGTGGTGAGGAAGGCATAAAGCGGCACCACAAACATCCCGCCTGCCACGGCAATCAGCAGCAAATTGAACGTCAGCACCAGCGCCAGCGGTTGAGCGAGGAATTCCCACACGGTGAAAAGCTCGCCTTGCGGCTGAAGGTTCCACATCCGGCACACACCGTAAAAGGCGATCAGCAGCACGCCGAGCACCAACACGGAACGTGCCGAATATCGCGCCGAGATATCGCCTTTGAGCAGCGCATTGATCGACACCGACCCGATCGCGATCCCGGCCGAGAACGCCACCAGCAGCACCGCTGCGACCTGCTTGTCCGCCAGCAGCACGTTCTTGGCGAGCGGGATAAACTGCACCGAAAGGATCGCGGCAATCGCCCAGAAGTAGCTGATCGCCAGCACCGAATAGCGCAGTTCGAGGTTGCCCATCGAGAAAGCTATCAATGATTTCGATGCGCGGATCGGGTTCCAATCCACCTTCGTCTCGGCAGTTTGCGCAGGCGCAGAGGGCACCCAGCGACAGGTGACATAGCCGATCACCGCGATCACTATCACGCCAACAATGGAATACATGATCGGCATCGCGCCGCCCAGCATCATGCCGACGAGGATCGCGACGTAGGTGCCTGCCTCGACCAGACCGGTACCCGCCAGCACTTCATCCTTGTGGAGGTGCTGCGGCAGGATGGCGTATTTGATCGGGCCGAAGAAGGTCGAATGCACCCCCATCGCGAACAGCGCCACGAACATCAGCGGGATCGCAAGGCTTTCAATCTGAACACCGCGCGCCGCCAGCAGCAGGCCCGTGGCACCGACCGACATGATCAGGATTTCGGCAAACTTGATCCAGCGGATGATCTTGGTCTTGTCGCGCATGTCGGCGAGCTGGCCCGCAGTGGCCGAGAACAGCACGAATGGCAGCACGAACAGCGCCGTGGCCACACCGCTGATCAGCGTTTCCATCTCGGGCGAATCGTAGACCTGATAGACCACGAACAGCACCATCGCGTTCTTGTAGAGATTGTCGTTCAACGCATTGAGCAGCTGGGTCAGGAACAGCGGCAAAAAACGCCGCTGGCGCATCAGGTGTGTCGATGTGGTCATGCGATGATTACGCTGGCGCTTCCCTGTGAGTTACCGCGACATAGCGGGCGTGCAGGCTTTCACAAGAGCACAAGGGGAGCGCGTGCCAGAGCGCATCAATGTGGGGGAAGTCGGGACGAGGGGTTTTGCAGCGGGTCTTGCCGCGCTAGAGCGGGGATCAACCATGTCGAGCCTCCCAAATATCCTCACGCTCTCGCGCATCTTTGCGGTGCCGCTGCTAGCGTTCTTCCTGTGGTGGCCGGAATGGCGGCTGGGCTATCTGATCGGCTTCGGGCTGTACTGCATTATCGCTTTGACCGATTACCTCGATGGCTACCTTGCCCGCGCGCAGGGGACCGTGTCGAAGATGGGCACCTTCCTCGATCCGATTGCGGACAAGATCATGGTGGCCGCCGTTATTCTGGTGCTGACCGCGCAAGGATACCTGCGCGGACCCTATGCTGGCGACGTCCATGTGATCGCCGGGCTGGTCATTCTGGTGCGCGAGATTGCGGTCTCGGGCCTGCGCGAATT
>VFQO010000809.1_pt1 | contig 29317 bp, 31 predicted proteins | sample 3512331 | NCBI WGS metagenome assembly VFQO01 (sample SAMN10412371, study PRJNA504923) | tailings metagenome | isolation source: Replicate 3 from Balatoc abandoned mine | place: Philippines: Itogon, Benguet | collected 2017-08-28 | reverse complement strand
CTAAGAGACCATTGTAATTAAGTCACGCTGGATCGAAAAATCCGGGGCAGGTCAGGCGACGACATGCGTTTCAAGCCGGGTCAGCTGACAGTCAAAGAAGGGGAAACCATTCGTTTCGTAGTTCACAACAAGGGCGCGCTACTGCATGAGTTTGTGATTGGAACCAAAGCAGAAAACGCAAAGCACGCGGAGTTGATGTTGAAATTTCCCGGCATGGAACATGACGAACCTTACATGGCCCATGTGGACCCCGGTAAAACGGGCGAAATTGTTTGGACCTTTAACAAAGCAGGCAAATTTGAATTCGCCTGTTTGATCGCTGGTCATTTTCAGGCGGGCATGGTGGGCACAATCACCGTGGCGGCCAAATAACTTTTTGTAGGAGTAACACCATGAAAAATACATTGAAACTGAGTGCAATTACCTTGGCTTTGTTGGGCGCCAGTGCCGCTTACGCGGCCGACCACACGGTACATGTCATTGAAAACGAGAATCGCATGAAAGCTGAGGCCGAGGCCAAGGCGAAAGCTGCTTCCCAAGCTGAAATGGCCGATGGCGAAATTCGCAAAATCAACAAGAACACCGGCAAGATTACCGTGAAGCACGGTGAGATCAAAAGTGTTGAAATGCCACCCATGACCATGGTGTTTGGCGTGGCTGACAAAGCCATGTTGGAAGGCCTGAAAGAAGGTGACAAGGTAAAGTTCAATGTGAAACAGGAAGGCTCGAACTACACTGTGACCGAAATCAAGAAAGCACAGTGAGTGCTTGATTCTTATCGGTAAGAAATCAGGCCATTGGGTTTGGCAGCAAATGCTTCCAGCCCGGTGGCCTGGTCTGCCAGTACACCTGCTATTTCACCTTCAAAATGGGCTTGCTCGTTGAAGCTGGCCAGGCTTACACCACGTTGCCCAAACAACAGTTTGCTCACACTGCAATTGGTAATCATCCAGTTCAGCTTGAATGCATTGGCGTCAGGCAATTGCAACAGGTTTTGCGCAACAGCTGTAATTGGTCCACCTGAAGTGAACACCGCGACATTGGCCGAGCCTGTTCCTTGTTTTAACTGCATGGCCTGCGCCGTAACAGCACCCAAACCACTCATCACCCTGGTTTTGAAGCCACGCCAACTTTCCGGGTAGTCGTTGTCGTGTTCACCGCTCACCCAACGCGCAATCGCTTTCTCGAAAATTTGTTGAAAGGCCTTGCGAGGGTCGGCGTTTTGCATCACCTGCTGTTCGAATGCATCGGGGTCGTCGTACTGCCCGATCAGCGCCTGCAAAATGGCTTCATGGTCGTACTCATTCAAACCCGCATGCTGCACCGGTTCTTGAAACACACCGTAGGTGCCTGCAAAAGCCTGTGCGGTTTGCAGGTGCCTATTCATGCTGCCGCTAAAAAAACCATGCAGTCGAATTTTGCGCGCTTTGAACCAGGCACCCAATTGGGCTGCCTGAAGTTGCCCAAGATCAGACAATTGGTCGTAATCGGCACTGTCGAAACTGGCTTGACCGTGTCGGATCAAATAGATGGTTCCCATGCGTATTCAACCTGCTTTCTTGATGAGCGATTTACATCGCCAATCAAAATAATTCACCATAATCCAGAAGTTTTTAAATGCCGGATTGCGTGTTTGCTTGTGGTGGTAGCGGTAATAAATTTGTTGCGCAATCACGGCGATTCGGAACAAGCCAAACACCTCGTAGAAGGTCCAGTTGTTGGTGTGTATTCCAGTTTTCTGCATGTAGTAGTCCACCATTTCACGGCGCGTCATCATGCCGGGCAGGTTGGAAGGTTGTCGTTGCAGCATCTTCATCAAGAAGTTGTCGTCACTCTGCACCCAGTAGGTAATCACACTGCCCAAATCCATCAGCGGGTCGCCTACGGTGGCCAGCTCCCAATCCAGAGCACCAATGATTTCGGTGGGCTTACTGGGGTTCAGCACCACATTGTCCAGCCGCCAGTCGTTGTGAATCATGCACAGTTTCACATCGTCGGGGCAATTCAAATCAAGCCAGCGCCGTACCTTGTTGAATGAACTTACATTCCAGGTGCGTGCCTTGTCGTAGCGCTGGTTCCAGCCGTCAAGCTGGCGTCGCGTGTAACCACTGCCTTTGCTCAACGCATTCAGTCCGCTGGCGTGAATGTCGATCTGGTGAAGCTCAATCAACCGATCCAGAAAGTTGATGCTGAGTTGTCGGGCTTCATCGCGGTCAAGCCGCACGCCGCGCGGCATGTACTTGCGCGGAATAATTCCCTCGATTCGGTGCATCACGTAAAATTCACTGCCAATCAGCGACTCGTCGGCGCAATGCCCCACCATATTGGGTACATAGGGGTACACGGGTTTTAACAGGCTTTGAATGCGAAACTCACGGCCCATGTCGTGCGCACCTTTGGCTTTGGTGCCTTTGGGTGGACGGCGCAGAATCAAATCGGCTTCGGGGTACTTCAAACGGTAGGTCCAGTTGGAAGCTCCCCCAGAATATTGTGTTAACTCGGGCTTGTCGCTCAGCGTTAAACCTTGCGTGCGAAGCCATCCTGTTACCACATCGGTATTTAACTCTTCGCCCTGGCGAACCGCACCACCTGTGTCGATGACCGATTTTGTGGACTCGGTCATTATTTGAAACCCCGCTTCATCATTTCAATGCGGGCAATCACGCCTTTGTGAACTTCGTCGGGGCCATCGGCTAGGCGCAGGCTGCGTGCCTGAATGTAAAAACCGGAAAGCGGTGTGTCGCGGCTAACACCTGCGCCGCCGTGCATTTGAATGGCCATGTCGACCACCTGTTCCAGCACGTTGGGGGCCACTACCTTGATCGCAGCAATCTCAGTCATGGCTTGCAGTGCACCCACCTGGTCCAGTTTCCAGGCTGCATACAGGGTTAACAGTCGAGCCTGGTCGATGGCCAATCGAGCCTCGGCCACCCGTTCACGGTTACCACCCAAATTAATCAGGGGCTTTCCAAAAGCGACGCGACTCATGCCCCGTTGAATCATCAGGTCCAGCGATTCCTCAGCCGCGCCAATGCAGCGCATGCAGTGGTGGATACGGCCCGGGCCCAAGCGGCCCTGCGCAATCTCAAAACCCTTGCCCAGACCAGCAATGACATTGCCCAAAGGGACGCGCACATTCTTGAACTCCACCTCGCCGTGGCCGTGCGGCTCATCGTAAGTGCCGAACACTGGCAACATGCGTTTGACAGAAACACCAGGGGTATTCAACGGTACCAGCACCATGGTGTGTTGGTGATGACGATCCAAATCCGGATTTTCTGTTCGGGCCATGACAATGGCAATTTTGGCACGCGGGTCACCAATGCCGCTGCTCCACCACTTAGTGCCGTTGATGACTACTTCATTGCCCTCCAGGGTGGCTGTGGCTTGCATATTGGTCGCGTCGCTGCTGGCCACATCAGGCTCTGTCATGCAAAACACAGACCGAATTTCACCTGCAAGCAGGGGCTCCAGCCATTCCTTTTTTTGCTCGGCATTGCCGTATTTCCACAGCACTTCCATGTTGCCGGTGTCGGGGGCGTTGCAATTGAACACCTCGGGTGCCATCAGGCTGCGGCCGGTTTCTTCGGCAATCAAGGCGTATTCCATGGTGCTCAGGCCTGCGCCAAGTTTGTCATCGGGCAGGAACATATTCCACAGGCCTGCCTCGCGCGCCTTGCTTTTCAGGGCTTCCATTTCTGGGGGAATGCGCCAGTTGTTCCACTCGCGGCCATTGCACTGGGCCTCTATTTTGTCCCAGTAAGCAGCCTCTAGCGGTGCGATTTCGTTTTTCATGAAGGCGCGAACGCGCTTTACAAAGTCTTGCGCTTTGGCGCTGGGTTCAAAATTCACAACCGGTCTCCTGATTATTTTGATGGTTCGGCTTGTTTCCTCCGATATCATCCATGCTAACGGAAATTACAAGGTGTCAACAATATGCGTGCTTTGGGCAAAGTTTTGATTGCAGTGGTCCTGCTGCCAGTGGCGGTTATTGGTGGCGTGGTGGTGTTTGGTTCTACGCCTGTGGAGCCCGTGGCCTGGAAGCCGGCACCCATGCCCAGCCTCACTTCGGGGCCCTATGCCAGCAACAATTTGCTGGACCAAGCCGAGGTATTTGGCACGTACAACCTGCTTCAGCCCGAGTCAATCGAACCTGGTCCTGATGGCTTGTTGTACACCGGCATGAACACCGGTGAAATTGTTCGGTTTGACCCAGAGAATCTGCAAGTCAAAGAAAGCCCCCAAACCACGCCCTTTGATCTGATTGCCAACACCAAAGGCCGCCCCTTGGGTTTGGTGTTCCATCCAGAGGGCTTTCTGGTGGTGGCCGATGCGATCAAGGGCTTGTTGAAAGTGACCCTGCAGGGCGAAGTCACAGTGCTCTCGACTGAGTCGGAAGGTGTGCCATTCAAGTTTGTAGACGATGTGGCGGTGAGTGCCGATGGCCGCTATGCCTATTTTTCGGATGCTTCCAGCAAGTTTGATTTCAACAATTATGTGCTCGATGTGCTTGAACACGGCCCGAACGGACGATTGCTTCAATATGATTTCCAAACCGGCGAAACAAAAACATTACTTCGTGGGTTGCAATTTGCCAACGGTGTAACAATTTCAAAGGCTGGCGACTATGTGTTGGTGAACGAAACTGGCGAATACCGAATTGTGCGGTATTGGTTGCAAGGTGAGAGGGCCGGAACTCGCGATGTGTTTGTCGATGGCTTGCCCGGTTTCCCGGACAATATTCGCACGGATGTGGACGGAAACTACTGGGTTGCCGTACCCAGTTTACGTGACCCCCTGCTCGATTCCCTTGCCGATCAACCTGCTGCTCGAAAAGTAATGGCAAAATTATTGAACTACGTTCAATTCCCGATCAAGCCCAAGGCCATGGCGCTGGCAATCAACCCGCAAGGCACCGTGATTGCCAATCTGCAGGCGGAGAAGGCGGGTGCTTACTATTATTACGTCACGCAGGTGACGCCCTTTAATGGCAAACTGTACCTCGGGTCAGTGCATATCAACGGAATTGCAACTATTTCCAATCCACTGGGTCAGTCACCAAGCGAATAAAACAGGAGAGAAGAAATGGCCAAAGCAGCAAAGAAACCCGACATGCCCTCAATCAATATTGGAATCCCAGATGCCAAGCGTGCCGCGATTGCCCAGGCGCTTAGCCGTTTGCTGGCCGAGACCTACACCTTGTACCTGACCACGCACAATTTCCACTGGAACGTGACCGGAAAAATGTTCAACACCTTGCACACCATGTTCATGGGTCAGTACACCGAAATGTGGAATGCTGTCGATCCAATCGCAGAGCGTATTCGGGCGCTTGGTTTTCATGCGCCAGGTTCGTATGCCGAATTTGCGAAGTTAAGTACTTTGAAAGACGCGCCCGCCAAGCCGCCCAAGGCCATGGAAATGGTGGAAATTCTTGCCAAGGGTCACGAAGCGATTGCACGCACCGCCCGCGAAATTTTTCCAATCATCGAAGACGGCGATGATCAGCCGTCTGCTGATTTATTGACTCAACGCATGGACATTCACGAAAAAACTGCCTGGATGTTGCGTGCCTTGCTGGAGGATTAATTCAGGTAATTGGTTTTAACCCAAGCGGGGGGCGACTTGTTTTGCCCCCCCATTTGCATCTGTTTTATCTTGCAGCGAGTAGTACTAACGTGACTGAAAAAAATTCCCCAGACCCAAGTGACTTTGACTATGAGGCTGCGCTTCTGGCCTGCGCGCGAGGTGAAAAATTTGCGCTGCAAGCTATTTATGCGCGAGACAGCCGCTGGCTGTTTGCGGTGGCTTATCGGATTGTGAAGCGGCGTGAGCTGGCTGAAGAGGTTTTACATGATGCCATGGTCAAGGTCTGGAACCGATCTCGGTTATACTCCCCCGCCTTGGGTTCAGCGCGTGGTTGGGTGTACACGGTGGTTCGCAACCAAGCGTTAAATACGGTGCGTAAACGGTTAATGGAAGTGTCTTCCGAAGAGCACGACGTTCCCGAGCTGTCGACCAACGACAACCAGGAGCTGGCTCAGGAAGCCGAAAAACTCAGTGTGTGTTTAGGCAAGCTGGATGAAACCAAACGCAACGCGATTGTGCTGGCTTTTGTCGATGGATATACCCACGAGCAAATTGCAGAACGATTGAATTCGCCCCTCGGTAGCGTCAAAAGCTGGATACGCCGGGGATTGTTGAAATTGAAGGAGTGTTTGTCATGACAGAGACGACGCAGACAGAAGCCAAGATTGTTGAGGCTGGCGAGTACGTGCTCGGCGTAATGACAGACGCTGAGCGACAGGATTTCGAGCGACGCTTGAACCAGGACCCCGAGCTGGCCAAAGAAGTGAGCAGTTGGACAGAACACTTCGCCGCCATGTCCAGAAAGTTTGAGCAAGAACCCGTGAATGCCAAAGTGTGGGCCAAAGTAGACCGTTCAATTGCCATGGCGGGAGAAAAAACCTCAGCATCGGCGGTCTCGCCTTTTGCCTGGTTGTGGAAGGGATGGGCGGTGGCAGCCAGTGCTGCTGCGGTGGTACTGGGAGTGCAGCTGTTGGGTGCCAGCCAGGAACTTAACGATGGTCCTCGGTATGTGGCGGTGATGAAAAGCCCCGACAAAACCACGGAGTGGCTTGTTGAGGCGCGACCCAACGACACCATTCGCGTGTATCAGATTGGTGGTTTGCCCATTGAAGGCAATCCCGCCAATATGGGCAAAAGTTTGCAGCTTTGGACCAAAGCCCCCACCGACGCTGGCCCTACATCCTTGGGTTTGATGGAATTGGGCAAACCGCTGGAGTTGCCTGCGGACATGTTGCCTAAACTGGTTGAGCAGCAGTTGTTTGAAGTGACGCTGGAGCCAGCAGGTGGATCACCTTTGGGCAATCGCCCATCGGGTGAAATCATGTTCATCGGTACGGCGGTGGCGTTGAAGTAAGTGAATGAAAAGTTTATGGCGTAAAAAAACCCGGTCTTTGGAACCGGGTTTTTTGTAATTGCCAACCAGTTATTTCTGGTTGTAGATGATTGCTAAATCACGAAGATCCGATGGTCCTGTGGTGCCACCAATTTGATTGGTGGCACCTGCACCAATCAATGCGCCTGCAGCAGTTGCCCCACCAGTGCTCAGGTTGAGGTCAAACAGGCTGTACGGACCAGTCAAGCCCACACGCCCGGCGATCACCCTTGCACCATCATCGCCACCTACTACATCAAAGCCGGCGAAGTTGTCCAAGCCACCTCCGATCGCACCAATCTGTCTCAACAAGCCGGTGTTGGGAGGCAGTTGTTGCAGCAATGTTGAATTGGTCGAATCAATATCAAACATTTTTGTAGGCGGTGTTGGGCGAATGGTCGATGAGAAATTTCGGGTATACGCAATTTGCGTCACACTAAAATCTGCTGCTGCGGGTGTTGGTGCACCAGTGTCTGGTTGAAGGTCTCCGCCAGCTGCATCGCCCCCGGGTGCAGCCAACCGATCACTTTCGATGATGGTTGCGCCTGTGTCCACGTTGATGCGGTAGTTTTCGCCATCCCCGGTGCCGGAGCTAACAATTCGCAGGCGGTCAGCCGCCGGGTTGAAGTCGATGCTGTAATTTTTGCCTGCATCAAATACCAATGCGGGGCCCATGGCGATGGCATTGGTTAAACTTGATTCCAGCGTAGCTGCGCCGGTATCTGGGTTAATTGTGTACAACTTGCCGCTCGTACCATTGCGCACGAAGCCGTACAGCTCTCCGGTTGCTGGGCGCACATCAATGCCCAATAGCTGATCGCCCATGGCGAGCCCAGTCACAGCTACCGGGCTGCTGATCGTGTTCGGAGTACGCAAAGAGAAGCTGAACAGGGTTGGCGCAGTCAGTGTGCCGTTCAAACCAACAACCGTTGGGTTTTCGTTCAATTCAACAGCTAGACCAATCACGTTGCCGCTGATGTTGACATTGCCCAACAATGCTGCTGCGTTGGTTGTGAGGGGTAAGGTTTCGGCTGGGTCAGGAATACGCACTGTGTACAAGCCTTTGCTACCTCCCACTGTGAATAGCGCATAGCCCACATTGGTTTCGGGATCAATGTCGAATCCGTTTACTTCAGTTGCATCAACGCCCAGCGGGGCAATATCCGTCAGGGTGCCTGGATTGGCGTTCTGTTGTACCAAGCGATTGTTCACCGTGTCGATATCGAAAAGTCTGGTGCTGCTGGTGCCATCAAATGAGTTAGTGTAGGCAGCCCCTGTTGTCTCAGCGTTCGCAGGCCCACCGTTAATTTCCAGATCGGTAATGGTTTGCCCAGCTGTCTTGGTGGGGCGGCGATCATCATCCAGGAAGATACGCAAGTTTTGGCCCGCATCGCTGACAACACGTAGCGCGTCGGCGGCCGGGTTGAAGTCCACACCAAAGTTGTCGCCCAGCAAAGTAGTGTAAGCCGCATTTCCGGGAGAGTCGTCGGCAGGGTCAGCTACCAAAGTCGCTATGAAAGTCAACGCACCCGTGGTTGTATTCGCGGTGTAAACACGCCCTACATCACTGGCGTCCTTGGTGACCACATAAAGATTGCCATTAAAGGGACGGAAGTCCATGCCAATGGCTACTTCGCCGTTGGTCATGAAACCACTTAGTTGCGTGCTGGTTCTCAGCTGAGTGGGGTTGTCACGGTTAAGCGAGGCCAATTGGTTTGCATCAGTCAGAATGAACACATCCCCGGTACTTAAGTTCAGATTGTCATCATCCGAAAAACAACCACCCAATACCAAACTGGACAAAGCCAGCGCCACAAATTCTTTCTTGAATTTCATTTGAATCCCTCTGTCGTTGATGCTTAAAACAGGTGTCAAACTACATGTCGACACAGAGGGAACACTGGGTGGGGTGTTTTGGATGCAGCTAGTTGATCTGTCCTTTCTGCTTCAGGCCTTCAAGATTCAGAATTTCAATATTGCCGCGCCCCAGCAACAGCAAGCCTTCATGTTCCAGTTCTTTGAGCATCTGGTTCACTGTTTGCCGTGAAATCGACAGCATGGCCGAGAGCTTCTCTTGTGACACGTGCAGGGTGCGTGCGCTTACAGTGCTGCTGTCCGATCGTATGCCATAGCCTTCGGCCATTTGGAGCAGGCGGCGTGCAAGGCGCGTGGGGGTGGGCAGAAGCGCTGCGTCTTCGATGGCGCCGAATATCAGTCGAACCTTCTGAGTCAACAGCAGGCCAAATTCGCGCCAGTAATTTGGATTGTCTGAAATCAGTTGATCGAGCAGGGCTTGACGCACATGAAACACAGTGGCGGGTCCATCTGCCAGCGCATCGTGGGTACGGGGTTGGCGATCAAACAGGCAAATTTCTCCAAACCAGTCTGGTGGGTCAATCAGGGTCAGGATCACGTGCTTGTCCTCGGCGCCGTGTTTGCTCGCGCCCACAATTTGAACCGACCCACTGAGCACCGCGTACAAGCCGTCAGCACAGTCGCCTCTTGAAAACAGCCGTTGCCCGTTTTGAAACTGTCGCAAGACGCCGTGTTTTAGCAGGGCCTGTTGCAGGTTAGCGGGCAAATTGGCAAACCATTTTCCACGGTTCAATATTTGTTGAATGTTGTGTGTTTGCATTGTTTTTTGGTATGTCTCCACCTGTCCCATTAAATTAGCATCAAATGTCAGGCAATTGACAGACCTTTCAGCCTTGATTTGTAACCATACAAGCTCAAAATCAAACATTTAGAGTATTTCCCGCTTCAAGGAGAACAAGCCATGAGAACGTTGGTCGACCAACTGGCAACTTATGCCACGTATCATCGTGACCCGCGCAATATTGCCACGCACTTCGTCGGTGTTCCCATCATTGTGTTGTCGGTGCTTATCCTGTTGTCTCGCGTGTCGGTTGACGTTGCTGGTATTGCAGTAACGCCCGCGCTGGTGGTGTTTTTGCTGTCCAGCCTGTTTTATCTCAAGTTGAGCCTTGGCTATGGTTTGGCCATGTTTGTGATTCACGGGGCCTTGCTGCTCGCCGCCGGGCATTTCGCAACCCTGAGTACTGCGGCTTGGTTAGGTGCTGGCGTGGGAATTTTTGTGGTGGGTTGGATTATCCAGTTTGTGGGCCACTATTACGAAGGTCGCAAGCCCGCCTTTGTGGATGACTTGATTGGACTGGCCATCGGCCCACTGTTTGTAGTAGCCGAACTGGGTTTTCTAATTGGCTTGGGCAAGAAAACCCAAGCGCAAGTTGAGGCCATTGCCGGCCCGGTGCGCCGACGCGAAACGGCCAGCGCTTAAGTCAACACCAAGTGTCGCAGGGGGTTCATTAGAACCCCCAATGCACATCCACCTCTTTTTTCGCGGCTTCTTCCAGCATTTTTAACAAAGGGTAAGCCCTTTGTTCAAGGCCCACATGATTTTTCAGGGCGATTTTTTCTTCCGCGCTCAGCTCATCTTCATTAATCGGGTTTTCAGCTCGAGCCATGCGCTCAGCATTCACTGCCGCCACCAGCTGTGCATGGGCATGGTTTAGGTCTCGTGGTTCAATCACGCCCCTCTCACTGGGTTCAATACCCATAATCCGGAACAGTTGGTCTGCATTGGATTTGAACATCACAATGTCGCCAGCTGCTTTCGATTTGAATTTCACAATACCCATTCTGTCCACACTCTGGTTATCACTGCTATTGATCTGTATCAAGAGCCCCTACAATGGAGCACCTGCCTAATTTTCGCCTCAAAGCGCCTCATGAAAACAGCCTTCGCTCAAAGCCGCGCCATTTTCGTCTATCTGCTTGCATTATGCGCCCTGGTTGCATGCTCGCCCCAGTTCAATTGGCGCGTGGTGCCCAATACCGACATCGGCTATATGGCTACTTTTCCCGACAAGCCGGCGCAGGCCACCCGAACCATGGATTTGATCGGTTTGCAGGTGCCTTTGACTTTGCAAGCCGCGCAAATTGACGGTCTGTATTTTGCTGTGGGCACGGTGCCCCTGCAGGGCGAACTGGCAGCGCAAGGCCCAGCTCTGCGCGATGCGTTGGCCCAGGCGGTTGCCAACAACATTGCAGCGGGCCAGGCCGAGGTAAAGCCCATTCAATGGTTGGGCAAAACTGTTTATGAAATGTCGATCCAAGGCAAGTTGCCAAGCGGTGAAGAAGCTTTTGCGCAAGCCCGGTTCTTTGAGCACCAAGGTACATTGTATGAGGTGTTGATGATGGGCCCTGGCGAGGCTGCCAATCCCGATTCAGCCACTTCCTGGTTCGGCGGCTTTTCCCTTCTGGGGCAGTAATGCAGTACAACCCGGAAAACGTCTCACGCGAGATTGGGCCAGATGGTGTAGAGCACATGTATGTGAATGGCAGCCTTGCCATGCGCATGTTCATTATTTTCGCGGCCGCCTATGTGATGTCCTATGCGTTCAGGGCCATCAATGCGGTCATCGCCCAACCTTTGGTTCAGGAACTGGGACTCACTGCCGGGCAGTTGGGTTTTCTGGCCTCGGCGTACTTTCTGTCGTTTGCCATCATGCAGTTGCCCGTCGGAGTCATGCTCGATCGCTACGGCCCAAGGCGGGTTGAGGCTGTGCTGATTGGTTTTGCGGCCTTGGGCGCGCTGTTGTTCGCGGTCGCCGATTCTTACCTGGTGTTGTGGTTGGGCCGAGCCTTGATAGGTGTGGGCGTTTCGGCCTGTTTAATGGCGGCTGTAAAGGCCTACTCTCTTTATTTTAGGCCACACATGCAGGCCAGTCTGTCATCCTGGATGTTGGTAGCCGGGTCGCTTGGGGCACTCACCGTCACCACGCCCGTAGAGGCCGCCCTGCCTGCTTTGGGTTGGCGCGGCGTATTTGGTGTGGCAGCAGTGTTGTGTGTATTGGCGGGTCTGGCACTGTGGTTTGCTTTGCCCGCTTTGTTCAAACCCCAAAAAACCCAGTCGGTTGCCGACATGGCCCAGGGTTATCGGGCCATTTATGCACACCCTCATTTTTGGCGTGTTGCGCCTTTGGCCATGATCACGCAAGGTGGTTTCATGGCTTTTCATGGGTTGTGGGTGGGGCCTTGGTTCACCAATGTGATCGGGGTCAGCAATGCACAGGCCGCGCAAAACATGTTCTGGATTTCCGCAGTACTGATGCTGGGTTATCTCGCTTTGGGCTTTCTGACCAAACGGGTGTCCAAGGCAGGGGGCGACGAAGATCAAATCATGTTGATCGGCATGGGATTGTCTTTGCTTGTGTTTGCCGTTCAAATTGTGCAGGGTGAGCAGTCAAGCCTGTGGGGCTGGTTGGTCCATGCTTTCCTGATCTCGTCCGGCATCATGACTTACGCCACTTGCAACAAACCATTCCCCAAAAAACTCACGGGCCGGTCCAGCACTGCCTTGAATCTGCTGATCTTTATTGGTGCTTTCAGCATTCAATGGGGAATCGGCATAGGCATTGATACCTTTGTGGCATTGGGGTTAAACAGCACCGATGCCATGCGGTTATCGCTGACCATTTTATGGATTCTGCAATTGCTCAGCTGGATTTGGTATGCTCGACCTGGACGCAAGGCAAGTCATCTAATTCCGTTCGGGACAGGACAACAACATCGGGGGTGAGCATGGCTCAGGCTCTAGTGGAGGACAGTGGTCACGACACCTTGGGGCAGAGTGTTGGCTGGACCAGCCCTGACTACTTCAATGAGCAGGAATGCCTGAGCAGCATGGAGCGTGTGTTCGACGTGTGCGCCACCTGCCGGCTCTGTTTATCCCAGTGCAATACTTTCCCCTCCCTGTTCGATCTGATTGATGAATCTGAAGATTCAGAGCTTGGCAGTGTGCCTAAATCGCGCTACCTGGACTTGGCTGATCAATGTCACCTGTGTGATCAATGCCATCTCGGTCACTGCCCATACAGCGCACCCCACCCTCAGCAAATTGATTTTCCGGCGACCATGCTGCGGGCCAAGGCCATCAAGTTTGCCAAGGGCAGCATCGGTCACGCCAGCGCTGCAGGGCGGCACCATCCTTTCTCTCATCTGGCTGGTGTTCCGGTTGTCGCTGCGTTGGCAAATACAGTGGTGGGCAGCAGTGCCGGGCGCAAGTTGATTGAACGCAGCACGGGTATTGACGCACAAGCCTGGTTGCCCAAGTTGGCCAAGCAAACATTTCTTGCCCAGGAGCGCGCGCTGATTCTGGCACACCCCACGCAGGCGCCTGTGGTGGCAGATCACAGCCTGGTGCCCCGGCAAGTCGCAATTTACGCGGGCTGCTATATCAATTTGCACGAACCTGAAATTGGTCAGGACTTGATTCAGGTGCTGCAGCACAACGACATTGAGTGCGTGATCGCCAATCTTGAGGGCTGTTGTGGGCAAGCCAAACTGACCAAGGGTGACATTTCCGGTTTTGCGGCAGCGGCGCGGGCCAACATTCCGAGCTTGCTGGCCTTGGCTGAAAGTGGTTATGCGATTGTGTCCCCTAGCCCAAGCTGTGCGCGAATTTTTACTCACAAGTTGCCCGCTCTTTTTCCGGCAGATACAGACATTCAGCGGGTGAAGGACGCATTCTGGGCACCCACGGAGTATCTGGTCGCCTTGCACGGCGAAGGCGCTTTAAGAATTGATTTCGTCAATACTTTGGGCAAGGTGAATTATCACGAGCCATTCCTGGGCGGCGCCCATTTGGGCATTGCACGGCACACCGAGACGTTGTTGGGCCTGGTGCCCGACACCAAGGTGAATGTGGTCAAGGGCAGCCCCGGCTTTGGTAGTCATTGGGGCAATCAGCGCGAAGATTATCCTGTGGCGATAAAACTGGGACAGCGCGTGTTCAGGCAAATGGCTGAGCCGGCTGACTATTTGACAACAGACTGCCAGTGGACCGGGAGGCAAATTGCCTGGGGTATTGAAATCCTGGACCTTGTCCAGACCTCTGACAAAAAACCGGAGCTGGCCCACCCGCTGACCTTGCTGCGAATGGCTTACGGATTGTAAGTCGGCTGCTGAGCCACAGGCGATTGGCTGCCCGCCTCGCCTCCCAGCGTTTTTCTGTACTGAATGGCGGTGGCAATGTGTTTTTTCTCGATTTGACTGGCTTGGTCCAGGTCGGCCAAAGTGCGTGCCACCCGGCAAATCCGATGTAGTGCCCGTGCTGAAAGATGATTTTTTTGTGCATAGGCCAATAGTAGTTTTTCAGCGCCGCTGGCGGGTTTGCAATGCTTGTTGATTTGGCCCGCACTCATTTCGCCGTTCAGGCAGCCTTGGCGTTCAAGTTGAACAGTGCGGGCTTCCTCAACCCGCTTGCGTAGCCCTGCACTGCCGCCCAATTCGGTCGGTTCTGTTTCCCCTTGCAGCAGCGCGCCATGGTCAATCGCCTGCACTTCCACTGAAATGTCCAGCCGATCGGCCAACGGACCAGACAATTTGTTTTGATATTTCCTCACTTGCTCGGGAGTGCACCGACATTCTTTTGCCGGGTGTCCCAGCCAGCCGCAGGGGCAAGGGTTGTGGGCGCACACCCACAAAAACTTTGCCGGAAAAGTGGCTTGGTGACCCGATCTGGAAATATTCACCCGGCCAGTTTCAAGTGGCTCCCGCAGCGACTCCAGGCAACGTCGATCGAATTCCAACACTTCATCGGTGAATAAAATGCCCTGATGAGCCAGGGTAATTTCTCCCGGGGAGGGTGGGTTTCCGCCGCCGATCAATGCAGCCATGGTGCTGCTAGGGTGTGGGTTTCTAAAAGGGCGCTGCGGGCTCAGCATGTCGCTTTCGCCTTTCAGGCTTCGAATGGCCGAGATCTCCAGCGAGTCTTCAAAAGGCAAAGGTGGCATCAGGCTGCCAACGCGCTGCGCCAGCATCGACTTTCCACTGCCCGGTGGGCCCACCAGGCGAATGTGGTGTTGACCCGCCGTGGCGGTCAGTAAGGCATGTTTGGCGGTTTGGTGACCAATCACTTCGGCCATGTCCAGTGGGTTGGTCGTGCTCGAATGGTTTGATGCCAGGTGTGATTGTTGTTCCAGTGGCTGGCCATGCCCCACCAGATGCGCAGCCGCTTCAAACAAATTGCCGGCGCCGAATACTGCAAGGTCGGGCACAGTGGCTGCAAGCCTGGCTGGCGCTTTGGGCATCATCAGCTTGATCGTGCGCTGGCGTATGCAGGCCTCCTTTCGAGCAGCAACTGCCAGGGCAAAAGGACTGCGTACGCCAGTCAGTGCACCTGACAATGACAGTTCTCCAGCGAACAACCAGTCAGAAAGATCGGCTTTGGCCAATTGGCCCGAAGCACTGGCGATGCCCAATGCGACTGCAAGATCAAATGCCGCACTGCCCTTGGGAAGGTCAGCCGGCGCGAGGTTGACTGTAATTCGCTGAGAGGGAAACTCGAATCCGCTGTTGAGCAAGGCCGATCGTACTCGTTCTTTGGATTCACGGATTTCGGTATCGGGCAGACCGACCAGCGCGAAGGAAGGCAAGCCGGCTGACAAATGAACCTCAATTTGAACCGCGACAGGGCGAACGCCCACAAAGGTAAGACTGTGAAGGGTGGCTAGAGGCATGGTGCGGACAACAGTCAAACCCCGAGGATTATCCCCACGCCGCTTCTTTTTGCAAATGAGTGCTTCGGTTGGCGTCACCCGGTGGACGACGCCTGACAGAGGGCTCGATCAGGTTCGTTTCTCGAGCTCAGCCACGCGCAATTCGAGTGCATGCACCTTTTCGCGCAGCCGGTTAAGCACTTCCTTTTGGATTTCAAAATCTTCAAGGCTCACAAACTCCATGTCTTGCAAACCTTGGCGAATCAGCTGTGTGACTGGATTTTCCATGTTTTGAAGGCCTTTTGCGTTGAGCAATTCGCCTACTTTGGCCGTGATGGCATCGAAAGGATTGTTCGCCAATGTTTACCCCGAAAGAGTTTTATCGCGTCGCACCAAAACAGTGCACCAAATTGGTGCTGCGGCGAAAAATTCAAAAAATTGAATCCCTATTGTGCCCGAAAAAGGGGGATTTATCGTGAAATTACCGACGAGTTCATGGTTGGCACACTTCTCGCTAACAGACCCTTGCCAAAAAAACTTTACGGCATTCATCTATTTTTAGGAGAGTGAGATGAAAAAATTAGTACTGGTCGCTGCAATCGCCGCAACTACTTTCGGGGCTGTTTCAACTGCACAAGCTGTTGAAGTGACTACCACTGCAAACGCCAACCTCACCACCGACTATAAGTTCCGTGGTATTTCCCAAACCAATGCAGGCCCAGCTTTCCAGGGTGGTTTTGACGCCGCTTTCAGCAACGGTTTCTACATCGGTAACTGGAACTCCAACGTTTCTTTCACTGGCGCTACTGGTGCCGGTCTGGAAATGGACTTCTACGGTGGCTACGCTGGCTCTTTCGCCAACGGTATTGGATATGACGTAGGTGCTTTGTATTACTTCTACGAAGGCGCAGCTATTACCCCAGGTTTGCCCGAACTCAATACATTGGAAGTCTACGGTAAGTTGACTTACGGTGGTGCATACGCCAAGTTGTCAGTCGCTGCTTCCGAAGACTACTTCGGCTTCCAGGGCGTCAATAGCCAAAATGATCAGAGCGGATCAACATACCTCGACTTGGGTTACACATTCCCATTGTCCGATGCTTTGTCTTTGACCGCTCACTACGGTTTGACATCGTTCGACAAGGACATGGCCGACCTGCGTCCAGGTGCTACCGGCACAATCGACTCCTATGCTGACTACAGCATCGGCGCTACATATGCCATTAGCCCAAAGTACTCAATCACCGCAGCCTACATCGAAACTGATGACGATGCGCAAGCACTGATCAACAACGATGACTTGACCGACGGTTCTTTGGTAGTGACTTTCAGCGCCAAGTTCTAAATTGAATCCAGACAGCGCTCTGAAGAGGGGCGCTGTTTTTACCCTCTTCAAACTTAATTCAGGAGTGCGTAATGAAGCTAATTTCAGCAGTCATTAAGCCTTTCAAACTCGATGAAGTCCGTGAAGCGCTGTCTGCCATCGGCGTGCAAGGCATTACGGTTACCGAAGTGAAAGGTTTTGGTCGCCAGAAAGGTCACACAGAGCTGTATCGTGGCGCCGAGTATGTAGTCGACTTTTTGCCCAAAGTGAAAATTGAAGCAGCCGTGGACGACAGCCTGGTAGACCAGGCATGCGAAGCCATTGAAGCAGCGGCCAAGACCGGCAAGATCGGTGACGGCAAAATTTTCGTGTTTGATTTGTTGAGTGTTACCCGTATTCGCACAGGCGAAACCGGTAAAGACGCCCTTTAACCAGAGAGAAGTGAGGAAATCATGAGAAAACTTCTGACTGTCTGGCTTGCGGCCGCAGCACTGGGTTTCAGTGTTGCCAGTCCCGGTGTATTTGCTCAGGAAACCCCTGTAGCGCCTGCCACCGAAGCCACCGAAACAATGGCTGCTCCCGTCGAGGCAGCTCCTGCCGAAGCGCCTGCCGCTGAAGCTCCCATGGCCGCAGAAGCTGCTCCCGCAGAAGCTGCTCCCGCAGAAGAAGCTGCCCCAGCTGTTGAACAAACAGTGAACAAAGGCGATATCACCTGGATGATGGTCGCGACTATTTTGGTTATCTTCATGACCATTCCTGGCTTGGCATTGTTCTACGGCGGCTTGGTCCGCGCAAAGAACATGTTGTCTGTGCTGATGCAGGTAATGTCCGTGTTCTGTCTGATCGTGGTGTTGTGGGCTGTATACGGCTACAGCTTGACTTTCGGCGGTGGTGACAACCCGTTCGTGGGCAACTTCAGCAAACTGTTCTTGAGCGGCGTGACACCTGACTCCCTGTCAGCCACGTTCACTGAAGGCGTGATGATCCCTGAATTCATTTTCATCGCATTCCAGTCCACATTCGCGGCCATTACCTGTGCCCTGATCGTGGGTGCATTCGCCGAGCGCATCAAGTTTTCTGCAGTGTTGCTGTTCTGTGCAATCTGGTTCACTTTCAGCTACGTGCCAATCGCTCACATGGTGTGGGACGCTGCTGGTTTCATCTTCGCAGATGGCGCAATCGACTTCGCTGGCGGTACAGTGGTTCACATCAACGCTGCAGTTGCAGGTTTGGTGGGTGCTTACATGATCGGCAAGCGTGTTGGTTACGGCAAGGAAGCCATGACTCCACACAGCCTGACATTGACCATGGTTGGTGCATCCATGCTGTGGGTGGGTTGGTTCGGTTTCAACGCTGGTTCCAACCTGGAAGCCAACGGTGGTGCAACATTGGCCTTCATCAACACATTGTTGGCAACTGCTGCCGCAACACTGAGCTGGGCCGCTGCTGAAGCACTGCTGAAAGGCAAGGCGTCCATGCTGGGTGCCGCTTCCGGTGCAGTGGGAGGTTTGGTTGCGATCACACCAGCCTGCGGCACAATCGGCCCAATGGGAGCTCTGATCCTTGGCTTGATGGCAGGCCCAATCTGTCTGTGGGGCGTGACTGGTCTGAAGAAGATGTTGGGTGCAGACGATGCACTGGACGTGTTCGGTGTACACGGCGTAGGCGGTATCTTGGGCGCCTTGATGGTAGGTGTGTTGTCTGCACCTAGCCTGGGCGGCACCATGGGTGACGACTTCGTAATCGCTTCCCAGTTGGCAGTGCAGGCCAAGGGCGTGGTGATCACTATCGTTTGGTCTGGTATTGTGGCTGCAATCTCCTTCAAGCTGGTAGACCTCATCGTTGGTCTGCGTGTGTCTGAAGATGCAGAGCGCGAAGGTCTGGACATCACCTCTCACGGTGAAACAGCCTACAGCAAGTAAATACACTCTCCACTTAGGTGGAATCCTTCAGCCCGGGGTAAAGGGCTGATTCAAAGGCACCTTCGGGTGCCTTTTTTGCTTCACCCCCCGATTTTCCCTCCTCAATGTGGCGGTGCGGCGTTTTGGATTACACTTGGCGAAGTGTCTTACCCAGGGAATGTTGATGGTTCCACATCTTGTAACTGCTTTAACCGGTCCACTGTTGGATCTTGAAAAACGAATGCTCGACAAGACCACTGAAATTGAGCGGTGGTTTCGCATGGCCTGGAATGAGAACACGCCGCCTTTTTACAGTTCAGTGGATGTGCGCAATGCAGGTTTCAAGCTTGCGCCTGTTGACACCAACCTGTTTCCTGGCGGTTTCAACAATCTCGCCCCCGACATGATGCCGCTGGCCATTCAGGCCGCCGTGAGTGCCATTGACAAAATTTGTCCGGAAGCGCGCAGCATGGTGCTGGTACCGGAGAACCACACCCGCAATACCTTTTACCTCACCAATGTGGCCCGCTTGGCTGCCATTTTGAAGCAAACCGGTCTGGATATTCGTCTGGGTTCCGTGTCGCCCGACATCACCGAACCGACCCGTTTTGATTTGCCGGATGGTCAGCACATTGTGCTGGAACCGCTCAAGCGCTACGGTAGCCGGGTTGGTGTTGATGGGTTGGAGCCATGTGCGGTGTTGTTGAACAACGATCTTTCCGCAGGTGTTCCTCCAATTCTGCAAGGCATTAAAGACCAAATCCTGTTGCCCCCTTTGCATGCTGGTTGGGCCACCCGCCGCAAGAGTACGCACTTCAAAGCCTATGATTCAGTCGTTGAGGCTTTTTCTGAAATGCTGGAAATTGATCCCTGGTTGATCAACCCGTATTTCACGCACCGCAATCAGTTGAATTTTCAGGAGCGCGTGGGTGAAGAGGCCCTGGCGCAGGCTGTCGATGAGGTGCTTGCCAAAACACGCATCAAATACGCTGAATACGGCATAGACGAGCAGCCTTATGTGGTGGTCAAGGCTGATGCAGGCACCTACGGCATGGGCATCATGACTGTAAAGGACGCCTCGGAAGTGGTTGGCCTGAATCGCAAGCAGCGCAACAAAATGTCGGTGATCAAAGAGGGCCTGCAGGTGTCCGACGTGATTATTCAAGAGGGTGTGCACACCTTCGAGAGCATTGAAGACGCCGTGGCCGAGCCTGTGGTTTACATGATCGACCGCTATGTGGTGGGCGGTTTTTACCGAGTGCACACTGGCCGTGGCCGCGATGAAAACCTGAATGCCCCTGGCATGCACTTTGTGCCTTTGGCATTTGAAACGCCATGTAACACACCCGACTGCAGTGATCGCCCCGACGCCGCGATGAACCGTTTCTATGCTTATGGCGTAATCGGCCGTCTGGCCGCGTTGGCTGCTTCGCAAGAGCTGGAGGCTACAGCAGGTATGGAGTTGGCCGCATGAGCAGTCGGAGTTTTGTGTGCGTCATTGATCCGCTCACCAGCCTGAATTCGAAAAAAGATTCCTCCATCGCCATGATGGAATCGGCGCAATCGCGTGGCTGGAAAGTGGGCGTGATCGAGGATGGAGGCATGCATTGGGCTACTGGTGTTGGTGTTCGCGCCCAGGTGGTGTGGATTGCAATTGACCGGGCCAGCAAGCCTTGGTATTCCGAGGTGGGTCGTGAAGAGGTTGCATTGAAAGATCTTGATGCCATCATCATGCGCAAAGACCCACCGTTCGATGCCGAGTTTGTGACCGCTACCTGGCTTCTTGAACAGGGCGAGCGTGAGGGTGCGCGCGTGTTCAATAGTCCGCGGGCCATTCGTGATCACAACGAAAAATTCACCATTGCCCAGTTTGAACAATTTGTAGTGCCTACCCTGGTTTCGCGCAACGCCGCCCAGCTTCGGGGTTTTCTGGAACAACATCCTGATGCCATTGCCAAACCTCTGGATGGCATGGGCGGCACGTCAATTTTTCGCATGAAGAAAGGCGATCAAAACGTGGGCGTAATACTGGAAACCCTGACCGACTATGGCCGCAAAACCGCCATGATTCAGCGCTATATTCCCGACATTGTGGACGGCGACAAGCGTGTGTTACTCATCAATGGCGAGCCGGTACCTTATTGTCTGGCACGTTTACCCAAAGAGGGTGAGCACCGAGGTAACCTGGCTGCGGGGGGCACAGGCAGGGCACAGCCCTTGAGTGAAAGCGACTGGCACATTGCCCGCACATTGGCACCCGAATTGAAAAAGCGAGGGCTATTGCTGGTGGGACTGGACATCATCGGGCAGAACCTCACCGAGGTGAATGTCACAAGCCCCACCTGCTTTCGCGAGATCATGGATCAAACCGGATTTCCCGTGGCAGACACTTTCGTGCAAGCCGTTGAAACAGCCTTGCAGGAGAAGCACTGATGTTGGGCTTGGTGCTGGTGACTCATGCGCCTTTGGGTGACGCCATTGCCCAATGCGTGAAACACGTGATGGGTTCTTTGCCTGATGGACTGGCTGTGGTGGATGTGCCCGCGGATGAAGACATTGAACAGTCTGTGCAGCGCATTCAAGCCGCTGCGCGGCAGGTTCATGCGGGTGAAGGTGTGGTGTTTTTGACTGACCTGTTTGGTGCAACTCCTTCCAATGCCGCGGTGCGTGCTGGCGTGGAATCGTTGAATTTGCCGACTGTGCTGGTCTCGGGCTGCAATCTACCCATGGTGCTGCGTGCACTTGGGTTTCGGGATTTGCCCATCAATGAAGTGGCCGAACGTTTGGTCATGGGCGGCCGAAACGGTATCGTAAGCACTGGTGCAACAGCGCCACAACGTCAAACCTTTAACCCGGCGAAGAACGATGATTCAGCAAGAAATCACCATCAGCAATAAACTGGGCCTGCATGCACGGGCTTCGGTCAAATTGACACAGACGGCCAGCCGTTTTCAGTCCGAAGTGTGGATTGGCAAGGCAGGCCGGCGCGTGAATGCAAAAAGTATCATGGGTGTCATGATGTTGGCCGCAGGGAAAGGACACAATGTGCTTCTTGAAGCGGAGGGCAGTGACGAGGCTGAAGCCATCGCCGCACTGGTGGCCTTGATTGATGACAAATTTGGCGAAGGCGAGTAAACCATGACCCTGGCCTTGCATGGCATTGCAGTATCAAGAGGCATTGCAGTCAGCCGAGCCCTGGTTTGGGACACGGCGATGCGGGACATTCCCCGCAATCGCATTGAAAAAAAATCCGTTCGTTTCGAGAAAAAGAGATTCGACAACGCGGTCAAACGCGTCGCTGATGAGTTGGTTGAAATTCGCAGTCAAATTGCAGCTGACTCCCCTGCAGAGTTCGATGCGTTCCTGAACTTGCACAGCCTGATTCTGGCCGACCCGATTCTGTCCGAAGAGCCCAAAAACCTGATTCAAAGCAAGTTGATCAATGCCGAGTGGGCGCTGATCGAGCAAATGGAAGTGCTCTTGGAGCAGTTTTCCGCCATTGAGGATGATTACTTCCGCGAGCGCAACAGCGATGTGCGTCAAGTGGTTGAGCGCATTCTGAAATCACTGCGAGGTCATGCCACAGCTCTGCCCTTGCCTCCCGAGGGTGAGAATGAAGACCCCTGGCTGATTGTTGCGCACGATATTTCGCCAGCCGATATGGTGCAACTCAAAGGCCGCCGCGTGGGCGCTTTCGTGACCGAGATGGGTGGTGCAACCTCTCACACCGCGATTGTGGCGCGCAGCCTTGGCATACCTGCGGTCGTGGGTGTGCCGCGCGCGCTCGAGTATGTGCACAACGGCGATTTGGTGGTGGTCGACGGCAAGGTAGGTGCCGTGTTTCTGGACCCCGCTGCGATGGTGGTGGACGAGTACCAGCGCAAACAGGCCATTTTGGCTTTGTCGCGCCAGCGCCTGAAGCGGCTGATTACCACCGAAGCGCGAACCCAATGCGGCCGTCGAATTGAGTTGCTGGCCAACATTGAATTGCCCGAGGACGTGAAAGGCGTGGTGGATGCGGGGGCCGATGGTGTAGGCCTGTTCCGGTCCGAATTCCTGTTCATGAACCGCAAGGAATGGCCTTCTGAGGATGAGCAGTATGAGGCGTACCGAAAGGTAATCAAGGCCATGAAAGGCAAGCCGGTCACAGTTCGGACACTGGATTTGGGCGCTGACAAAACCCTGCAGTTTGATGGGGCCAACAGCAGTGCGCCACCCGTGTCCAGCACTTCAGCGCTGGGGTTGCGTTCCATTCGCTTCAGTTTGGCTGAGCCCGCCATATTTCTCACCCAAATTCGCGCCTTGTTGCGGGCTGCCAAGCATGGTCCAGTCAAAATCCTTTTGCCGATGCTCACCAACATTCGGGAAACCAAACAAGCTTTGGCCTACATTGATATGGCGCGTGAACAATTGCTCGAGCGCCGTTTTCAGGCCAATCAGGCCGTGCCAATCGGCGGCATGATCGAAGTGCCCGCGGCTGCGCTCAGCCTGCCGCATTTCTTGAATTATCTGGATTACGTGTCGATCGGCACCAACGATTTGATTCAATACACGCTGGCAGTTGACCGGGTCGATCACCAGGTGGCGCACTTGTACGACCCCCTCCACCCCGCGGTGTTAAGGCTTGTCTTTGAGGTCATCTCCAGCGCTGAAAAAGCGGGCGTGCCCGTGAGCGTATGTGGTGAAATGGCGGGCGATATTCGCCTGACCCGCTTGTTGCTGGGCATGGGCCTTACCCAGTATTCCATGCACCCGTCGCAGTTGTTGGATGTGAAAGAGTTGCTGCTGAAAACCGATTTTGAGGCCACGCAAAAATTGGTCAAAAAAGTGACTCGGTCATTTGACATCGATAAAATTGATGCCCTGATGCATCAATTGCACGAAGACTGATCCAGCAACCGGCCCGCCCTTAAAGCCCGTTTGCGATTTATACTCAAGGGCTTGCGAAAACCAACCACCAACCAAAGAAACGCCGTATTGTGTCTGCCAACCAGTCCGTGGGCTTCGTAAAGCCCGAGCTTATTGAATTTACTGCACCGCTGTTGCTGGAGTGCGGAAAATCCCTGCCCAGTTATTCGCTGATGGTTGAAACGTATGGCACACTGAATGCCGAGAAAAGCAATGCTGTGCTGGTGTGCCACGCATTGAATGCCTCTCACCATGTGGCAGGTCTGTACGAAGGGCAAGACAAGAGTGAGGGCTGGTGGGACAACATGGTGGGCCCGGGAAAGCCGCTGGATACCAACCGGTTCTTCGTGATTGGCGTGAACAACCTGGGTTCATGCTTTGGTTCTACCGGCCCCAGCAGCATCAACCCGGAAACCGGTAAACCCTATGGCGCCGACTTTCCGTTTGTCACTGTTCAAGACTGGGTGAATGCGCAGGTGCGGCTGGCAGATTACTTTGGCATCGAAAAGTTTGCTGCAGTCATGGGGGGCAGCCTGGGCGGCATGCAGGCCCTGCAATGGAGCCTCAGCTACCCCGACCGCGTGGGTCACTGCATGGTGATTGCCTCAACTCCAAAGCTGAGCGCACAGAACATTGCCTTTAACGAAGTGGCGCGCCAGGCCATCGTGACCGATCCCGATTTTCATGGCGGCAATTATTATGAGCACGGCGTGGTACCCAAGCGCGGTTTGCGACTGGCTCGAATGATCGGCCACATCACCTACTTGAGCGGCGACGACATGGCCGAAAAGTTTGGCCGCACCCTGCGCAACGGCGATTACAATTACGGGCTGGAGGTGGACTTCCAGGTGGAAAGCTACCTGCGCTACCAAGGCGACAAGTTTGCAGATTACTTTGATGCCAACACCTACTTGCTGATTACCAAAGCGCTCGATTATTTTGACCCCGCGCGCCACACGGGTGGCGACTTGGCCAAAGCGCTTGAAGCGGCCAAAGCCAAATTTTTACTGGTCAGCTTTACCACCGACTGGCGTTTTGCCCCCGAGCGAACCCGCGAAATCGTGGAGGCCCTCATGGCCAACCAGCGCGATGTCACTTACGCGGAAATTGACGCCCCACACGGTCACGATGCATTCTTGTTGACTGACGAGCGCTACCACAACGTGGTGCGTGGCTACTTTGAGCGCATTGCCAAGGAGCTTGCATGAAAACATTGCACGCTGTTCGCCAAGACATACAACCGTTGCCCATCGCAGTGCCCCGGGCAGATCTCGATTTGATCGAAAGCTGGGTACCCATGGGCGCACGTGTACTCGATTTGGGTTGTGGTGATGGCTCATTTCTGGCCCGTTTGATGAAAACCCGCAAGGCGACCGGCTATGGCGTCGAAATCGACGACACCAATGTGCAGCGCAGCGTCGCCAACGGCATCAATGTCATTCAGCAAGATCTGGAAAAGGGTCTGGCCATGTTCGAGGACCATGCCTTTGATGTGGTGATTTTGTCGCAAACCCTGCAAGCCATGCACAACACCGAGCGAATCCTCAAAGAGATCGCCCGGGTTGGGAAAGAAGGCATTGTCAGCTTCCCCAATTTTGGTCATTGGTACCATGTGTGGTCGATTGCCTTGGGTCGTATGCCGGTGTCCAAACAGATGCCTTATCAGTGGTACAACACCCCGAATATCCACCTGTGCACCCCCAAGGATTTTGAAGCGCTGGTTGCTCAAATCGGACATAAAGTACTGGGTAAACAACTTTTTTTAAACGGTGAGCCTGTTGAATTGTTGGGCAATTTGCGCAGCACTTTGGCGGTTTATCGTTTCAAGCCCCAGTTTGCCAACTAGGCCAATTTCATGAAAAGCCCGCAACCCACCCCGCTTGAAAACGAGTATTGGCGGCAGGTTAAACGAATCACCCGTCGATTACTGGTGGTGTGGATTGGGCTGATTCTTGGTGTGGTTCTGTTTATTCCCCAACTCGGTATCACGGTGTATGGGGTTCCCTTGACTTACTGGGTCATCTCCAGTGTGCTGCTTTTGAGTTTTTTAGGATTGGTGGCCTGCTACGCGTGGCGCATGGATAGGTTAGAATTGAAATTCAAACGAGCGGTGGAAAACAACCGCAACTATCTTGGAGACACGAATGAAGAGCAGCACCGGCGAGGTGGGAAAGCCCCTCACTGACACCAAAGGCACGCCACTGCGTTTTGTAACCGGTTCGTCCCTGTTTGACGGACACGATGCAGCAATCAACATGATTCGCCGTTTGTTGCAAAGCCAAGGTGCTGAAGTCATTCACTTGGGGCACAACCGTTCCGTTCAGGAATTGGTGGACGCCGCTATACAGGAAGATGCCGACGGCCTGGCCGTGAGCTCCTATCAAGGCGGGCACAATGAATTTTTCAAATACATGGTGGACGAGCTAAAAGCTCAAAACGCCGGCCATATTCAGGTGTTTGGCGGCGGCGGTGGTGTAATTTTGCCCGCCGAAATCGAAGCCCTTCAAGCCTATGGTGTGAATCGGATTTACAGCCCCCAAGATGGCCAGAAAATGGGCCTGGAGGGCATGATCGGCGACATGATCGCCCGCGCGGCACAAGTGCGCGATGCCCGCAAAAAGATTGACACGGCTTGCACACCTCAAAGCATCAAGGCCTTGGCCAACGACTGGCCGCTGCTGACCCAACTGATTACCCGCCTTGAGCGTGACGAAGTGCCTGCTGCCGATTTGGAAGTGATTCGCGAGCAAGCCAAAGCCAGTAAAACCCCAGTGTTGGGCATTACCGGTACGGGTGGCGCAGGTAAGTCGAGCCTGACTGATGAGCTGATTCGCCGCCTGCGCATGGACCATGGTGATGACCTGACCATTGGCGTGGTGTGTGTAGACCCTTCCCGCCGTAAAACCGGCGGTGCATTGCTGGGCGATCGCATCCGGATGAATGCCATTGGCCCTTGGGCTGGCAATGGCCCCAAAGTATTCATGCGCTCACTGGCCACCCGCGATTCCGCTCAGGAAGTACCTGCTACCCTGCCAGATATTATTGCCTTGTGTCGCGCTACGGGTTTTGATGTGGTGCTGATTGAAACTCCGGGCATTGGCCAGGGCGATGCGGCCATCGTGCCGCATGTGGATTTCAGCCTGTATGTGATGACACCGGAATACGGTGCAGCCAGCCAGCTTGAAAAAATCGACATGCTGGATTTTGCCGATTTTGTGGCGGTGAACAAATTTGACCGCAAGGGCGCACTCGATGCCCTGCGGGATGTGTGCAAACAGGTGCAGCGTAACCGCATGGCTTTTACCAGCATGCCCGACACCATGCCTGTGTACGGCACGCTGGCCAGCCGGTTTAACGACGATGGTGTCAGTGCCCTGTATAAAGCATTGCGCGCAGCCCTGCCCATTGCCAAGCCTTCCAAAGGCTTGTTCAATTCAATCGACACCAAACATTCCACCACCCTGAAAGCCGTAGTGCCTTCCGAGCGCGTGCGTTATTTGGCTGAAATCGCACAGGCTGTACGCAGTTACAAGGCGCAAGTACAAAAAGACGTGGCTGCAGTGTACGACCTGGAATGCATGCAACGTGCCCAAGCCCTATTGCTTGAACACAAGCCTGACAAAACCAAGGCGGTGGAAGCGCTGGATGACATTGTCGAACTGACGAACACTCGAATCAGCATGGCTGCGCAAAAGGCCATGAAAGACTATTCAAAGCTGACTGAGGGTTACCAAGGCGACACGCTGACCTATGAAGTGCGCGGCAAGGCCCTGCAAGCACCGTTGACCGTGACTTCGCTCAGTGGCTTGAAAATCAATCGCGTCAGTCTGCCCAAGTTCACCAGTCGGGCCGACCTGCTGAAATTCGTGATGCTGGAAAACCTGCCGGGTTATTTCCCCTTCACCGCAGGCGTGTTCCCCGTGAAACGGGAAGGCGAGGACCCTACCCGCATGTTTGCCGGTGAGGGCGACCCCGCACGCACCAACCGCCGTTTCAAAATGCTCAGCAGTGCAAGCGATGCCAAGCGATTGTCGACTGCTTTTGACTCGGTCACCCTGTACGGTTTTGATCCCGACCTGCGCCCCGACATTTACGGCAAGGTGGGCACCAGCGGTGTAAGTGTGGCCACGCTAGACGACATGAAAGTGCTGTACAGCGGCTTTGATTTGTGCGCTCCAAGCACCAGCGTGTCCATGACCATCAACGGCCCTGCACCCAGTATTTTGGCCATGTTCCTGAACACCGCCATTGATCAGCAGGTGGACCTGTTCACAGCCAAAAACAAGCGCGCACCGAATGCGGATGAATATGCCAACATCAAGGCCAGCACCTTGAAGGCAGTGCGCGGCACCGTGCAAGCGGACATTTTGAAAGAAGATCAAGGCCAGAACACTTGTATTTTCTCGACTGAATTCAGTCTGCGCGTGATGGGCGACATTCAGCAATACTTCATCGACCACGAAGTGCGTAACTTCTACAGCGTGTCGATCAGCGGTTATCACATTGCCGAGGCCGGGGCCAACCCGATTTCGCAACTTGCCTTTACGCTTTCGAACGGCTTCACATTCGTGGAAGCCTATTTGGCGCGTGGCATGAAGATCGACGACTTTGCGCCGAACTTGAGCTTCTTCTTCAGCAATGGCATGGACCCCGAATACACAGTGCTGGGTCGCGTGGCCCGTCGCATTTGGGCCATTGCCATGCGCGACCGTTACGGTGCAAGCGACCGCAGCCAGAAGTTGAAATATCACATCCAAACCAGTGGTCGAAGCCTGCACGCACAGGAAATCGCATTCAACGACATACGCACCACCTTGCAAGCCTTGATTGCCGTATATGACAACTGCAATAGCCTTCACACCAACGCCTATGACGAGGCCGTGACCACGCCAACCGAGGAAAGCGTACGCCGGGCCATGGCCATTCAGTTGATCATCAACAAGGAATGGGGCTTGGCGAAAAACGAAAACTCAAGCCAAGGAGCTTTTATTATTGAAGAGCTCACTGAATTGGTGGAAGAAGCTGTGTTGGCTGAACTGGACCGCATCAGCGAACGCGGCGGTGTGTTGGGTGCCATGGAAACAGGCTACCAGCGCAGCAAAATCCAGGAAGAGTCGATGCATTATGAAATCCAGAAGCATGACGGAACCTTGCCAATTGTGGGTGTGAATACTTTCACCAACCCCAATGACAACGCCGATTCCTTGAACTCGCTCGAGCTTGCGCGTGCTACTGAAGAAGAAAAACAAAGCCAGTTGAAACGCTTGGCCGAATTCCAGCAAAAGCATGCCGCCGAAAGCGGGCCAATGCTGGAGCGTCTGAAGCAGACTGCCATGGACGGCGGCAACGTGTTTGAGGTGCTGGTGGATGCTGTTCGAGTGTGTTCACTTGGCCAGATTACTCAAGCGCTGTTCGAAGTGGGTGGAAAGTACCGCAGGTCGATGTAAAGTGCTGCGGTTTTGGCTCAACTCGGCATGGATTACTCGCGCTCCACGGGGCCCGTGAGTTTGGAGCCAAACTTGAATGGTCACCGCTGCCCGAAAACTTGGCATTTCGGCTTGTCGTCTTGAGCCTGCACTAAGCCAAGCCCTCCAAAAGTAACGGTCGGGTCTTGGCTTTCGCGCCAGGGCGCGATCGTTAGTCTCTGCGCGCCAAGCCGGCAAGTTTTCTGACTGGTCATCGTGCGACCCATTGCAAGTTC
>VFQO010000808.1_pt1 | contig 29331 bp, 26 predicted proteins | sample 3512331 | NCBI WGS metagenome assembly VFQO01 (sample SAMN10412371, study PRJNA504923) | tailings metagenome | isolation source: Replicate 3 from Balatoc abandoned mine | place: Philippines: Itogon, Benguet | collected 2017-08-28 | reverse complement strand
GCGACCTGCTGCCGAGCGACCCCGACTGGAGCGGCCACACCGTCTACACCGACCTGCGCGAGGTCGAGTGCGCGGCGCCGCCCAAGGCACTGTGGGCGGTCGTGGAGGGCATCGGCGGTGACAACGGCTGGTACTCGCTGCCGGTGGCGTGGGCGGCGCGCGGCTGGCTCGACAAGCTCGTCGGCGGCGTGGGCCTGCGCCGAGGCCGCCGTGACCCCGATCTGCTCATGCCCGGTGACGCGCTCGACTTCTGGCGCGTCGAGCAGCTCGACCGCGGCCGCTTCCTGCGCCTGCGGGCGGAGATGAAGGTGCCGGGCCGCGCCTGGCTGGAGTTCACGGTGCTGCCGCGCCCGGGCGGCGGCTCGACGCTGCGGCAGCGCGCGATCTTCTTCCCCTCCGGGCTCGGCGGGCGCCTGTACTGGTTCGCGATCGCGCCGTTCCACGACGTGATCTTCGCCGGCATGGCATCCTCGATGGCGAAGACCGCGGTCAGCGGGCGCGCACCGCGCCGCTGACCGTTCGAGGGGTGGGGGTCGCATGAGGGCGGATGCTCGACGCGCGCCCGCGGCGCTCGCCGCCGCGCTCGCCCTCGTGCTGGGGCTGCTCGTCGCGCTGGTCGCCCCGGCGCAGCCGGCCCGCGCGGACGAGGCCGGCACGCTGCACGCCCTGCTCAACCAGGCCCGCGCCGGTCAGGGGCTCGGCTCGCTTGAGCGGATGTCCGCGCTCGACCGGGCCGCCCTCGACTGGGCGCGGGCGATGGCGGCCTCGGGCACGCTCGCGCACAACCCGGCGGGCCCGGCCGTGCTGTCGGCCGGCTGGAGCCGCTGGGGCGAGAACGTCGCCGAGGGGTACCCGACCGCGCAGGCGATGCACGACGGCTGGTGGAGCTCGGCCGGCCACCGCGGCAACATGCTCGGCGACTTCACGCACGTCGGGCTCGCCTTCCTGAGCGCGGGCGGCACAACCTGGGGCGTGCAGGTCTTCGCGAAGTACGGCGCCTCGGTCGCGGCGCCCGCGCCTGCACCAGCCGCGCCGGCACCCGCAGCGCCGGCCCCCGCGCCGGAGGCCGCCGCGACGCCCGACCCCCAGCCCACCGTGATCGACCCGAAGCCGGTGCCCGACCCCAGCCTTCTGCCGAGCGCCTCGCCGACGCCGTCGGCGAGCGTCTCGGCGAGCGCGTCGCCCGATCCCTCGCCCTCGGAGCGCCCCGGCCCGTCAGCTGAACCGAGCGACGAGCGCGACGAGCCCGATGAGGCCGGTGCCGTCTCGCCGTGGACGTGGCTGTGGCTCGTGCTGCTGCTCGCAGTGGCCGCGATCGGGCTGCTGCCGCTGCAGCGGCGTCGCCGCGGCCGCCGCGCGGCGGACTGACCGCTACTCCTCGACCGCGCGGGTGTCAACGCCGTGGTCGCGCGGCCGCACCGGTGGGAGCGTCGCGACGTCGACCCCGTTCGGGGCCGGCGCTCGAGCCAGAGACGTCCGAGGAGGATGACATGCTGCGCACCGCTTCGCCCCGCACTCGCTCCACGACCCTGTTGACCCTGCTGCTGGCCCTGCTCGTGGGCCTCGCCCTCGCCGTCGTCGGCGGCGTCGCCTCGAGCGCGGAGGCCGCGTCGCCCGGTGGAGGTGTCTCGAGCCTCTCGGCCTCGCCCGAGCCCTCGCCGACGGAGGAGTCGGAGGAGACCGAGGAGCCGACCGAGGAGCCGACGGAGGAACCCACCGAGGAGGCGCCCGACGAGCCCGCCGAGGAGGACGACGACATCGTCGTCGACGGCGACGACGGCTTCCCGCTCTGGGCGACGATCCTGCTCATCGTGCTGGGCATCGCGCTCATCGCGGCGATCGCCTACGCGGCGACGCGCGACCGCGACCGCCGCGACCGCATCTGACGCGCGGCCAGCGCCGCGATCGGGGGCCCTCGCCTGCGGGCGGGGGCTCTGCGCGAGCTGGCCGAGAGCATCCCGCCAAGACGATCGCGATTCAGGTCACAGAACGGTAACGGGATGGGGTAGCGTTGCCGCACCCCCTGCAACGACGCAGGAGCACGACCCCACCGGAGCCCGTCGATGACGACTGCCCGCAGCCACCGGCGCTACTCGACCCGCCGCGTGCTGGCCTCGGCCGGCGCGACCCTCGCCCTCGTGATCGTGATGCTCGTCGACCACGACGCCGCGACCGTGCACGCCGCCAACATGTGGGGCACGCTGCGCGAGCCCGGCCAGCCCGCATTCATCGCCGGGCACCGCGGCGACCGCACGACGGCGCCCGAGAACACGATCCCGGCGATCCAGGCCGCGCTCGACTCGAGCATGGAGTTCGTCGAGCTCGACCTGCAGAAGACGCTCGACGGAGAGGCCGTCGTCATCCACGACGAGACCCTCGAGCGCACCACCGACGGGGCCGGGCTCGTCGCCGAAGCCACGTGGGCCGAGCTGCAGACCCTCGACGCGGGCAGCTGGTACGCCGAGGCGTTCGCCGGCACGCGCATCCCGCATTTCGACGACTTCGTCGACGTGTTTCAGATCTCGCGCAAGAAGGCGCTCGTCGAACTCAAAGGCATCTGGAGCGTCGACGAGCTCGAACCCGTCATCGCCGAGATCTACGCCGCCGGCGTGCAGGATCGCCTCGTGTTCGCGAGCTTCGAGGTCGGCACGCTGCACAACCTCATCGAGGCCGCCCCGAACCTGCCGCGCGTCGTGCTGCGCCGCGAACTGCCGCTCGACCCGGTGCGGCTCGCGCACTACTACGGCGCCGCCGCCGTCATGACGCGCCTGGCCGAGGTGCGCGAGCGCCCCGAGGTCGTCGAGGCGATGCACGCCGCCGGGCTCGGCATCATGCTCTACACCCTCAACTCGGAGGAGCGCTGGAGCGAGGCGCTCTCGTACGGCGTCGACGGCATCATCACCGATGAGCCGAGCGCGCTCGACGACTGGCTCGCGGCAACCGCGCCCGGCACCTGATCGTCGGCGTGCCGTCGCGTCAGGCGGGGCGCGACCGCCCGACGATCGCAGCGAGCCCCGCGATCTCGTCGGCGCCGACGCGGCAGCAGCCGCCCACGAGCGAAGCTCCCGCCTCGAGCCAGCGCTCGACGAGGGCCGGCGGGAAGCCCGGCTCGCCGACCCAGGTGCGGTTCTTCGCGTCCCACTCCTCGCCGCTGTTCGGGTAGACCACGACGGGCTTGTCGGTGACCGCGCGCGCCGCGGCGATCGCACCGAGCACCTCCGAGGGGTGCGAGCAGTTGATGCCGACGGCGACGATCTCGTCGACCGAGGCGGCCTCGGCGAACGCCTCGGTGAGCGACTCGCCCGTGCGCAGCGCGCCGTCGTGCACCGTGAACGACAGCCAGGCCGCCACGCCCGAGCCGCGCAGCAGGTCGAGCAGCGCGAGCGCCTCCGCCCGGCTCGGAATCGTCTCGAGCGCGAGGAGGTCGGCGCCGGCCTCCGCGAGCACGGCGAGCCGCGGCGCGTGCCACTCGCGCAGGCCCGCGCGGTCGAGGGCGTAGTCGCCGCGGTACTCCGAGCCGTCGGCGAGCATCGCCCCGTACGGCCCGACCGAGGCCGCCACCCAGCCCTCGCCGGCGTCGTCGCGAGCCGCCGCGGCGAGCTCGACGCTCCGGCGCAGCAGCGCCTCGGTCTCCCGACGGTCGAGGCCGACGCTTGCGAAGCCCTCGAACGAGGCCTGGTACGAGGCGCTGATCGCCACGCGCGCCCCGGCGGCGAAGAACGCCTCGTGCACGGCGCGCACCTCATCGGGATGCTCGAGCAGCAGCCGCGCGCTCCACATGCTGCTCGACAGGTCGTGGCCGCGGTGCTCGAGCGAGGTGCCGAGGCCGCCGTCGAGCACGACGGGCGCGTGCGCGGCGAGGTCGGGGGAGGGCATCCCCGTATCGTCGCGCACGCCCGCGACCCTCGCCAGGATGCTCGTCGCAGAGCGTCACGAGCGCTAGCGTCGAGCCGTGCCCCGGCCCGCAGCCCTCGCCCTCCTCACCGTCGCCCTCGGCGGGATGCTCGCCCTCGCGCCCGTCACGCTCGCGCCCGCCGCCGCGCAGGCTCCCGCGCCAGCCGGCGCGCACGCGGCCGGGCCGCTCGCCGCGGGCGTCGACGACTTCACCTTCGACTCCTTCGAGGTCGAGTACCGCCTGGGGCGCGACGCCGAGGGGCGCGCGACGCTCACGACGGTCGAGACGCTCGTCGCCCGGTTCCCGGAGTTCGACCAGAACCGCGGCATCCGCCGCTCGCTGCCCGCCAGCTACCAGGGGCGCACGACCGACCTCGAGGTCGTGAGCGTCACCGACGAGCGCGGTGTCGGCCGCCCGTTCGAGGTCGACCGCTCCGACGGCGTCGTGAGCGTCATCGCGGCGGTGCCGGAGGGCAGCTACGTGCGCGGCGTGCAGACCTACGTCATCACGTACACCCAGCGCGACGTCGTCGACGCGTTCGCCGACACGGGCGCCGAGGAGTTCTACTGGAACCTCACCGGCACCGACTGGGCGCAGCCGTTCGGGCTCGTCCGCGGCACGGTCGTGCTCGACGACGGTCTCGCCGACGCGCTGCTGCCCGGCGCGCTCGCCTGCTACCGCGGCGCCGCCGGGTCGACCGACGGATGCACGATCGAGCGCGACGGCGACGTCGTCACGGTGCAGGCCGACGGCCAGGGCCCTCACGAGACGGCGACGATCGCGCTCGGCTTCGCACCGGGCACCTTCACGCTCTTCGACCGCTCCTACCTCGCCAGCCCCTTCGCCTGGCTGCAGCTGCTGGCGGCCGTCGCGGCGATCGCGGTCGGCGCGTGGGCGCTCGCGCTGCGCCTGACCCGCTATCGGGATGCCCGTGGGCGGCCGACCATCATCGCCGAGTACCTGCCGCCGAAGGGCGTGACGCTGCTCGAGGCGGCGGTGCTGCTGAAGCGGTCGACTCGCGCCGTCGCGAGCCAGCTCATCGACCTCGCCGTGCGCCGCCACCTCACGATCATCGAGGTCGACGCGCGGTTCTCCTGGCGCAGCCAGTGGCGCCTGCGGCTCGAGTCGGCCGAGGGCACGCACGACCGCGAGCGACAGCTGCTGAGCATCCTCTTCGCCGGCGGCCTCACCCCGGGGGAGGAGCACACGCTCGCCAGTCGCGACACCTCGCGCGGCGGCGCGATCGCCTCGCTGCTGACGCGGCTCGGCACCGACGTGCGGAACCGGGGATGGCGCTCGAGCATCCCCGCCCGGCACGGCGGCGGGCTCACGCTGCTCGTGATGGCGGCGACGGCTGGCGCGTTCGCGGCGGGCATCGCCGTGGCTGACGAGGGGCGAGGCGGCGTCGTTCCGGCGGTCGTCACGGCGCTCGCCATCGCCGCGGTCGTTGTGGTCGCCGTGTGCCTGTGGCGCGCCCCGCTCACGCCCACCGGAGCCGAGCTGCGCGATCACCTGCGCGGGCTCGAGCTGTACATCCGCCTCGCCGAGGCTGACCGCATGCGGGTGCTGCAGTCGCCCCAGGGGGCGCTGCGCGACCCGGTCGACGTCACCGACCGCGACGAGGCGCTGCGGCTCACCGAGCGACTGCTGCCGTGGGCGGTGCTCTTCGGGCACGAGAAGGAGTGGGCGCAGGAGCTCGGCCGCTTCTACGACGAGCAGCACCAGCCGGGCTGGTACTCGGGGCACTCGGCGTTCTCGGCGGCGGCGTTCTCGTCGGGCATCGGCGCGGTCGCCTCGAGCGTGTCGTCGAGCTACTCCGGGTCGAGCTCGTCGGGCGGCTCGAGCGGGGGAGGCTCGGCCGGGGGTGGCGGAGGCGGCGGCGGGGGCGGCGGAGTGTAGACTGAGCACGGCTCCGCACGCTCACCGCGTCGTTCTCGACCGGGTCAGGGCGCCGGGGTCAGGACTCGTGCTCGTTGCGGGTCCTTCGGTCCCGTGCGAGACGGCGGGGCCAGCGCTCACGGCACCTCGTGGGCGATGCAGTCACAGTGAGCGTCGGCACGGTGCGACGTCGCGTGGTCGGCACCGATCATGGCGGCGGATGCCCGGCTCGCGCTCGTCGTCACCGGCGGCACGCCGCCGGCTTCCTCGAGGAGGGGCATGGCCCAGACCGGCCAGCGTCAGCGTTCCGCAGCGCGCAAGGGAGGGGGTTCGACGACCCGTCGTCGGCGCCCGCTCGATGAGCAGGGCATCATCCCGATCCTGGCGCGCGCCGTGCGCGAGGTGGAGAACGCCGCCGAGCGCGGCGGCAAGGTGAGCGCCGCGAACCGCACGAAGTTCCAGGTGGCGGCGCTGCTGGTGCGCGAGGAGCGCGCGCGCGTGAAGGAGGACCGCGAGGTGCCCGAGGGCGAGCGCGCCGAGGTGCTCAAGCGCCTCGACGGCCTCGCCGGCATCATGGCGAAGACCGCCGCGCGCGACACGACGCTCATCCAGCTGCTCGCGCCGGAGGCGAAGGTCTCCGATGCCGCGAAGCTGCTGCGTCGCGACATGCTGCTGGCCTCGGGCGCCGAGCTCGAGCCCGACGACCTCATCATCGTGACCGAGCCGGAGCCGGTGAAGCCGGAGGCCGCCAAGCAGGTGCTGCCGGCCTCGGTGAAGCGCGCGCAGCTGGCGAACCCCTTCCTCGCGCCGGACTTCTCCGCACTGGTGTCGGCGCCGAAGCCCGCCACGAACCGCCTGGCGAACTGGGAGCTCATCGAGCCGCTGTTCCGGTCGTTCGAGTACGGCGCGGGCGGGCAGGCGGCGACGATGGACCTGCCGGAGGCGGGCTCGCTCGTGACCCCCGGCGGCATGGAGCTCATGCGCCATCAGGCGCGCCTCATCGAGGCGGTGCGCGCCGGGCACCGCACCTTCCTGCTCGCCGACGAGCCGGGTCTGGGCAAGACGGCGCAGGCGCTCATGGCGGCGAACGTCGCGCAGGCCTTCCCGCTGCTAGTCGTCGTGCCGAACGTCGTGAAGACGAACTGGGCGCGCGAGGTGCAGCGCTGGATCCCGCAGCGCACGGCGACCGTGGTGCACGGCGACGGCGACGACCTCGACGCCTTCGCCGACGTCATCATCGTCAACTACGAGATCCTCGATCGGCACGTCGGCTGGCTGGGCCGGTTCGGCTTCAAGGGCATGGTCGTCGACGAGGCGCACTTCATCAAGAACGCGACCTCGCAGCGCTCGCGGCACGTGCAGTCGCTCGCGTCGACCATCCGCACGCTCTCACCGCGCGCGCTGCTCATGGCGCTCACGGGCACGCCGCTGATCAACCAGATCGAGGATTTCCGGATGATCTGGAAGTTCCTGGGTTGGATCGACGACAAGAAGCCGCTCGGCGAGCTCATGGTGAAGCTGGAGGAGACGGGGCTGACTCCGGTCGATCCCGGCTTCTTCGCGGAGGCGCGTCGCTGCGTCATCGAGATGGGCATCGTGCGCCGCAAGAAGGTGGATGTCGCGGCCGACATCCCCGCCCGTCGCATCGCCGACATCCCGGTCGAGCTCGACGACGAGTACGGTCGCTCGATCCGCGCTTCGGAGCGCGCGCTCATCGCCCGCCTCGTGGAGCGCTACCGCCGCGCGGCGGCCGCGCGCGAGGTGCCGCCGGTCGGCGTCGACGCCGAGCTGGTGCGGCTCGTGGCGCTGTCGGAGCTCGAGGAGTCGAAGGGCTCGACGAACGGCGACAACGTCTTCACGCTCGTGCGGCGCATCGGCACGGCGAAGGCGGTGCTCGCGGCGGACTACACGGCGCAGCTCGCCCGCAACGTGGGCAAGGTCGTGTTCTTCGCCAAGCACATCGACGTCATGGATGCCGCGGAGGCGCACTTCGCCGCCGCGGGTCTTCGCTCGGTGAGCGTGCGCGGCGATCAGTCGTCGAAGGCGCGGCAGGAGGCGATCGACGCGTTCACGAACGACGAGGAGGTGTCGGTCATCGTCTGCTCGCTCTCGGCGGCGGGCGTGGGCCTGAACCTGCAGGCCGCGTCCAACGTCGTGCTCGCGGAGCTGTCGTGGACGTCGGCGGAGCAGACGCAGGCGATCGACCGCGTGCACCGCATCGGTCAGGAGCTGCCCGTCACGGCGTGGCGCATCCTCGCGGCGCAGACGATCGACGCGCGGATCGCCGATCTCATCGACTCGAAGGCGGGCCTCGCGGCTCGCGCCCTCGACGGTTCCGACGAGGCGGTCGCGCAGGAGGGCACCGTGCAGCTGCAGGCGCTCATCGCGATGCTGACGGAGGCGCTGAGCCGCTGAGCGCGCCGCGGCGCAGGGCCGCGTGCTCGCGCGCCCGTCGAGCGAGCACGGGGCGACAGTGCCGAGCCTGCTCGAGGGCCGCGTCGACGCTCACTGCGAGCCGGTCGCCACTGCGGAACGCGGCGGTGCTCCAGTGCAGGACGGGCGAGCTGGCCTCCGATCCTCCGGGGTAGCTCGCGATCGTGAGCGGACTCGGTCGTCGGGACGTGTTGGTGCGGAGCGAGACGTGTGGCCGCTCGCCGTCAGGTTCGAGATCCTCCCGGTTGAGCAGCTCGTGATGCACGAGCGCGCTGACGCAGGCGAGCGGCCCGCCGATGCGCCACGCCAGCATCGCCGCGGGTGAGACGGCTGGATGCGCGAACCACCCCTTGCGCAGACGCACGAGCTCACCCCGGAAGACATGGAAGCGGATGCTGTCGGCGTCAGTGCCGTCCGCGATGAGTTCGTGCGTCGCGACGATGCCGGCACAGCGATCGAGCGTGCGCTGGAAGGGCAGCCTCGCATCGCGCCCACGCGAGACGCCCATCAGCGGCGCGAAGTCGAGCAGCTCGTCTTCATCGACCTCGACGCAGGGGTCGAACCATGCCGCTGTTAGGCGATACACACCCGGTGGGACGGGCCAATGCTCCAGATCCATTCGGCCACCTTGCCGAGGTGTCCACGCCCGCGAGGATCCCGTCGACACCTCGAGGCATTCGTCCTCGCCGCCTCTCGATGTGGAGGAGTGACGAAATCGACTTTCGTCACTCCTCCACATCGAGAGTGCGCCGCGTGACAGGTGAGTTCGGAGGGGGTGACAGCGACCGTGGCGAGTCCTGCGCGGTCACAGGGAAGGAACGGGTGTGGCAGATCAGGCGGGTTCCACGGCCGGCGCGGCGGCGCCGCAGGGGTCGTGAGCTTCGGGGCCGCGCGGAGGCGCCGCGCGACGTGGCGGGCTCAGGGGCAGCGTCGCGGCGCCGCGCGACGTGGCGGGCTGATGGGCGGTGCGGCGGTGACTACTGCGGGCGAGCGCTCGCTCGCGCGTCGCTCACGAGGTGCTCGACCGCCGCGAGCGGGATCGGCAACCACGTGGGGCGGTTGCGCGCCTCGTACATCGCCTCGTAGACGGCCTTGTCGAGCTCGAACGCGTCGAGGAGGGCGCGGTGCGCGCGGAGATCCGTGCCGCTCTGGGCGATGTACCCGTCGAGGAAGGCGCGGCGGCAGCGGTGCGCCCACTCGGGGTCGACGGCGTCGCGAGCCGCGGCATCCGGCGCCGTGTTGCGACGCGCGCCGACGACGTAGTCGAACGAGCGCAGCATGCCCGCCACGTCGCGCAGCGGCGAGTCGACGCGGTTGCGCTCCTCCAGCGGGCGCAGCGGCTCGCCCTCGAAGTCGACCAGCACCCAGTCGCCCGTCGCGCGCCGCAGCGCCTGCCCGAGGTGGAAATCGCCGTGGATGCGCTGCAGCGGCGGCCACGGAGCATCCTGCGCCGCGTCGTACACCGCCTCGATCGCGGGGCGCAGCGCACGCAGCGCCGGCACGTCGGAGGTCGCCACCGCGAGCCGATGGTGCCACCCCGCCACGAAGCCGACGATGTCGCCCGGGGTCGCCTCGCGCGACGGCAGCGCTTCCGCCAGACCCCTGTGCACCTCCGCCGTCACGCGGCCCAGGCGCTCGGCCTCGCCGCTGAAATCCTCACCCGCGGCCGCCGAGGCGAGCGCGAGCTCCCAGCCGTCCGTCGCGTCCGTGACGAACTCCTGCGCGAACGCCAGGTGCCCCATCGCGGTGCGGCCGTCGTGGTGCGGGTCGTTCCAGTAGCCCGTGATCGAGCCAAGCATGCGCGGCACCTGCCGATATCCGCGCGAGGTGAGCGCCGACGGCAACACCACGTCGGGGTTCTCGCCCGTGTGCACCAGCCTGAACACCTTCGCCACGAGCGGCGCCTCGCCGCCACGATCGAAGATGATCGACGTGTTCGACTGCTCGCCGCCATGCACGCGCGCCGAGCGGTCGCTGCGGTGGATGTGCATGCGCTGCAGCAGCGCCGACGTGTACGCCGGGTCGTGCGCCCCGTCGAACAGGTAGTCGTCGTCGGCGTCGCGGCCGATGAAGTGCGGTCCGGTGCCCTTCGGGATGGTGCGGCGAGCGACGATCGGCACGTGGTACAGCGACGGCGGATTGTTCGCCAGGTCGCGCAGGATCAGCACGATCACCCGCGCATCCGGTTCATCGGTCGGCCACTCCTCGCGCGTGACCTCCACGAGGTTCGGCACGCGGCCCTTCCCGGCGTACCAGCGCTGCCGGGTCATCCAGTCGGTCAGGCACTCCAGACTGCTGCTCATGTCGCCACCCTACGCGGGCGCCGCAGCGCAGCGAGGGATCCTCCCGAAGGTCAGCGCGGCGCGTCGCCGACGCTGGGGCGACGAGCGGCGGATGCCCTATGCGCGTCGACCGCGCAGGAACCCGTTCATCGCCGCCGACAGCCCGCCGTCGACCGGCAGGCTGCAGCCCTCGACCGAGCGCAGGGGTGCGGCGTGCCGGACGCTCGACACGAGCCACGCGCCGTCGGCGGCGAGCAGGTCGTCCGGCGTGAGCGACGCCACGCGCCCGTGCAGCCCCCACTCCGGTGCCGCGGCGAACAGGTCGACCTGCGTCGTGCCGGGCAGGATGCCGTGCTCGACGGGCGGCGTCAGCAGCTCGTCGCCCCGCCGCACCACGAGGGTCGAGGTGGGGCCCTCCAGCAGCAGCCCGTCGCTCGAGACGAGCACCGCGTCGTCGGCGCCGCGTCGCGCGGCCTCGCGCGCCGCCGCGCGGTTGATCGCGTACGACAGGCTTTTCGCTCCCGCGAGCAGCCAGGGCGACGTGCGCATGACGTCGCTGCGCAGACCCCGGTCGAGCAGCACCACGTCGATGCCCTCGGTGCGCTCGCGCCGGAAGTCGGGCGACACCGTGCCGAAGGCCCACCCGGTGGGCATCGGCTGGCCCTCGACGCCGCGCGTGAGCACGATCTTCACCCAGGCCTCGTCGTGGTCGGCGAGGTGCTCCGCGAGCGTGCGCACAGCATCCGCCCAGATGCCCGCGTCGGGAACCGGGAGGTCGAGCATGCGCGCGGAGCGGGCGAAGCGCTCCAGGTGCGCGTCGAGCGCCTGCGGGTGACCAGCCCCGAGACTGATCGTCTCGAACACGCCGTCGCCGCGCGTCGCCGCGACATCCGTCACGCGCAGCTGCGGAAGCTCCGGGTCGGCCTCGACGAAGCCCGTCGCGTGCCCCTCGACGTCGTGCTCGACGATGACCAGATGCTGCGGGTCGCTCATCGTCGCGCCACCCGGTGGTGCAGGCGCGTGACGGCGACGGCGAGGGCGGCGAGCGCGATGATGAGCACCGCGATGCCGACGACGTACTGCACGACGCCGGGCACGCCCGACGGGCCGAAGGGCTCCAGGAACGGGTACGGGTACCAGCCGGTGATCGCGCCGCGCACCATCGTCACCCCCACCCAGATGAGCGGGAAGCTCACCGCGAGCCACATGGTGCGCCACTGCAGTCGCGCACGCGTCGGGTTCAGCAGCCAGTCGAGGGCGATGTAGATCGGGATCCACACGTGCAGGTTCTCGTTCGGCCACGGCGGGGCGACGTAGCCGTCGTCGTTCGGGATGCCGCGCAGCAGCAGGTTGTACACCACGCCCGTCACGACGGCGTAGGCGAACACGCTCGCCCGGATCGCCGAGTACAGCGGCGGGTCGATCGGCGTGCGGAAGGCCAGCAGCCCGCCGACGACGAGCACGACGATGTTGATGAGCGCCGTCTGGATCGTGAAGTACGCGAAGTACTCGGTGGGCTGGAAGCGCCCGGCCGCGACCTGGTCGGTGACCTGCCACACGATGCTCGCCAGCACGCTGAGACCGGCGACGAGGCTGAGCGCCCCCGCGATGCGCCGCAGCCGCAGGATCACGACGCTCGGCGTCGGCTCGGCGGCGCCCGGAGCGGGTTCGTGGTGAGGGTAGGCGGCGGGGGAGGACTCGGCAGACGTCGTCGTCACGCGCACACGCTACCAAGCCGGGCGCCCGCCTAGGCTGGCCGCGTGCCGATGTTCGACGTGAGCGTGGTCTACCTCACGCGCGAGGTCGAGAGCGCAGACGGGCCGCGCACCGAGGTGCTGCTCGGCCGCAAGCGCACGGGCCTCGGCGTCGGCCGACTCGTCGCCCCCGGCGGCAAGCTCGAACCCGGTGAGACCGCGGCGGATGCGGCGGTGCGGGAGGTGCGCGAGGAGGTCGGCCTCGAGGTGCGGCCCCGCGACCTCGTGCCGATCGCCGAGATCGCGTACCCGTTCCTCGACCGGCCGCAACTCTCGCAGTTCTCGTGGGCGTTCACCGCGAGCGTCTTCACGGGGGCCGTCAGGGAGAGCGCCGAGCTCGAGCCGGCGTGGTTCCCGCTCGCGAGCATCCCCTTCGATCGGATGTGGGCCGATGCGGGCCGGTGGGTTCCGCGGGCGCTGCGCGGCGAGTACGTCGCGGCGACGCTCACCTTCGGCGTGGGCGATGCGCTACTGCACGAGGACTGGAGCGGCGCTCGCCGCAGCTGAGCCGGGCGTCGGCGGCAGCGGACCCTGAGCGCCCGCTCCAGGTGCGCTGGGTAGCGTCGCTCGCATGACGACTCACGACTTCGGACCCCTCGTGCTCGGCGGCAACACCTTCGGCTGGACCAGCTCGAAGGAGGAGAGCTTTGCCGTGCTCGACGCCTTCGTCGCCGCGGGCGGCCGTGCGATCGACACCGCCGACGTGTACTCCTCGTGGGCGCCCGGCAACGCCGGCGGCGAGTCCGAGACGGTGCTCGGGGAGTGGCTCGCCCGTCGCGGCCGGCGCGACGATGTCGAGATCCACACGAAGGTGTTCGCGCTGGAGACCCGGCCGGGGCTGTCGGCGGCGAACATCCGCGCCGCCGTCGACGACTCGCTGCGCCGCCTGCAGACCGACCACCTGGACCTCTACTACGCCCACCGCGACGACCCCGACGTCGCCCAGGAGGAGTACGTCGCAGCGTTCGGCGAGCTCGTCGCCGCCGGCAAGGTCCGCGCCGTCGGCGCCTCGAACTTCAGCGCCGACCGCCTGCGCAGCGCCGTCGCCATCGCCGCCGACCTCGGCGTGACCGGCTTCACCGTCAGTCAGGATGGCTACAGCCTCGTGCGCCGCGACTACGAGGTCACGCTGCGCGACACGGTCGCCGAGCTGGGTCTCGTTGAGCTGCCGTACGGCGCGCTGCAGGGCGGGTTCCTCACCGGCAAGTACCGGCCGGGCGTCGCCGTCGAGTCGGCGCGCGCGGGCAACGCGTCGAAGCTGCTCGACGACCCGCGCAACATCGCCCTCCTCGACGCGCTCGATCGGGTGGCGGATGCTCGGCGCGTGTCGGTCGCGGCCGTCGCGCTCGCCTGGCTGCGGCAGCAGCCCACGGTCGGCGCACCGATCGCCTCGGCGCGCACGACCGAGCAGCTGCCGCAGCTCGTGGAGTCGTTCGACCTCGAGTTGAGCGCCGAGGAGCTCGCGCTGGTCGGCTCGCCGACCGCGCCCTCCGCCTAGCGCGCGCCGCGATCGCGGGCCGGCCGCGCCCTACGGGGCGGTGTCGGCGCGACCGAGCACGTCGAGCATCCAGGCCAGTTCGATCGCGCGCTGGTTCCAGGCGCTGTACCGGCCTGAGACGCCGCCGTGCCCGGCCTCCATCTCGCAGCGCAGCAGCACGTCGGCGCCGACCTCGCGCAGCCGTGCGACCCACTTGGCTGGCTCGACGTAGAGCACGCGCGTGTCGTTGAGCGAGGTGACGGCGAGGATGCGCGGGTACGGCTGCTCGCGCACGTTCTCGTACGGCGCGTAGCCCTTGATGTATGCGTACACCTCCGCATCGTGCAGCGGGTCGCCCCACTCGTCCCACTCGATGACGGTGAGCGGCAGCTCGGGCATGAGGATCGAGGTGAGCGGGTCGACGAAGGGCACGTCGGCGAGGATGCCCGCGAAGAGCTCCGGCGCGAGGTTCGCGACGGCGCCCATGAGCAGGCCGCCCGCGCTGCCGCCCTCGGCGACGAGCCGGTCGGGCGCGGTGATGCCCGCCTCGACGAGGTGCCGGGCGCTCGCGACGAAGTCGGTGAAGGTGTTCGTCTTGTGCGCGAGCTTGCCCTGCTCGTACCAGGCGCGGCCCAGCTCGCCGCCGCCGCGAACGTGCGCGATCGCGAAGACGACGCCGCGGTCGAGCAGCGACAGGCGGGGGATCGAGAAGCCCGGGTCCATGCTCGCCTCGTAGGAGCCGTAGCCGTACAGCAGCAGCGGGCTCGGCTCGAGCGAGGCGCCCGCCGCGCCGCCGTCGCCCCCGCTCACCCCTTCGAGCGCCGGCACGAGTCCGCGCTTCCAGACGAGCGACAAGGGGATGCGCGTGCCGTCGTCGGCCACCGCCCAGTCGCGCCGCTCGGCGTAGTCGGCCGGGTCGTACCCGCCGAGCACCGGCTGGCGCTTGAGCACGATGAACTCGCCCGTCTCGACGACGTGGTTGGCGACGGTCGCCGGCTCGATGAAGCTCGTCCACCCGACCCGCAGCATCGGCTGGCGCCACTCGGGGTTGCCGCTCGCGCCGATCGAGATGAGGCCCTCGCCGACTTCGAGCTCAGTGAACGACAGCGCCGAGGCGCGGATGCCCGGCTCGAGCCGCGCGATCGCCGTGCGGGGCAGCCCCTCGCGGCGGGTGTCGAGCACGAGGAAGCGCTCGAACGCGTCGACGCCCTCGACTCGCCGGCCGGCCACGTGCGGCACGAGCGTCACGGGCGGCTCGAGCGCAGCATCCGCCCCGATCGGCACCGCATCGATCTGGAAGTCGGGGGCCGCGTCGTTGTGGGTGATGAGCCACAGGTCGCGGCCGTCGATGACGGCGTGCTCGACGTCGTACTCGACGCCCTCGACGCGCGGCCGCACGACCGTGAACTCGCCGTCGGGGTCGCGAGCGTCGAGGTACCGCACCTCGGAGGTGATCGAGCTCGACGACTCGATGAGCAGGAACCGCATCGAGCGCGTGAGCCCCGCCCCGACCCAGAACGCCTCGTTCGGCTCGTGGAAGACCTGCACGTCGTCGCCGCTGCCGCCGACCTCGTGCCGCCACACGGTGTCGGGCCGCCAGCTGTCGTCGACGGTGCAGTAGAACACGAAGCGGCCGTCGGGGGAGAAGAACGCGCCCGCGGCGGTCTCGTCGATGACGTCGGGCAGGTTCTCGCCGGTGATGAGGTCGCGGATGCGCAGCGTGTACCGCTCGTCGCCCTCGACGTCGGTGGCGTAGAGCATGAACCGGCCGTCGGGCGTGATGTCGAGCGAGCCGAGGCTGAAGAACTCGTGCCCCTCGGCTTCGACGTTCGCGTCGAGGATGACCTGCTCGCCCTCGCGTGGCTGCGCGGGATCCTCGAGCGGCGGCGGGGGCGTCCAGACGGCCGGGTCGGCGGGGTTCGCCGGGTCGATCGGCGCGGCCGGCACACGGCACTGGATCGCGTACTGCAGCCCCTCGACGGTGCGCCCGTAGTACCACCAGTCGCCTTCGCGCACCGGGATGCCCATGTCGGTCTCGCGCACGCGCCCCTTGATCTCGGCGACGATGCGCTCGCGCAGCGGCTGCAGGTGCGCCATGCGGGCCTCGCTGTAGGCGTTCTCGGCGCGCAGGTGGTCGAGCACCTCCTCGCTCTCCTTGTCGCGCAGCCACTCGTAGTCGTCGATGACGACATCGCCGTGGTGCTCGCGGCGGTGCGGCACGCGCTTCGCGACGGGCGGGGCGGGGATGCTCGGGGCGGGCTGCGCGGGGGTCTCAGTCACCCTGCCACCCTAGGCGGCGCGCCTCTCAGCACATTCCCACCTGCGTCGCTGCCGCCCGTGCTGACGCGGATGCGCGGCCCTCGCCGCCCCGCCCGCGAGCCCGCAGGGGGTGGCGCCGCGAGCGGAGGCTCGCCTAACGTGGCGGGCTGCACGACGACCCGTCCTGCCGCTCGGCGCTCTGCCGTGGGGTGCGACGGGGGGAGTCGTCAACGTCGCCGCCTCCTCTTCAGACCGAGGCTCCGCATCCGCTCGCGCGATCGGGGCACGACCGATGACAGAGAGAGACACCGCTTGAGTCTGCGCACGCTGCCGGGCACCCGCCCCGCCGCAGGTCCGCCCACGGCGACCCTGCCCGCTCGACCCTCCGTGCGATCGGGAATGCTCTTCGCCGGCGATCGGCGCCCGCCCGAGGCTCCGCTGCCCCGCGCCGTCGAGAACCAGTCGGTGACCTCGCCGACCCTGCTGCTGTTCGTGGTGCTCGCCCTGCTCGGCGTGCTGGCGTACACGCTCTTCCTCTTCAACCCCGCCAACCGCGGCGACTGGTTGCCGTACTCGCTCGTCGTCGTGGCGGAGGTCGTGCTCGTCACGCAGGCGCTGCTGTCGATGTGGACGATCCTCGCCGGGTCGAAGGATCCGCGCGACTTCCTGTTCCACCACGCGCAGGAGCGCCTGTTCGACACGGCCGCGATCCGCGCCGCCTCGCTCGAGGACGACCCGCGCTCCTGGCCGATGCTGCTCGACGAGCGCCGCGTGGAGGTCGACGTCTTCATCACCGTCTACGGCGAGCCGCTGGAGACGATCGAGCGCACCGTGCGGGCCGCGCTCGCGATGCGCGGCGAGCACGTCACCTGGGTGCTCGACGACGGCCGCAGCGACGCCGTGCGCGAGCTCTGCGCCCGCCTCGGCGCCCGCTACGTGCGGCGTCTCAGCAGCAACGGCGCGAAGGCCGGCAACGTCAACCACGCCCTCAGCATCACGCGCGGCGACTTCTACGTCATCCTCGACGCCGACTTCGTCGCCGAGCCCGACTTCCTGTACGAGACGGTGCCGTTCTTCATCGACCCGGCGGTCGCGTTCGTGCAGACGCCGCAGGCCTACGGCAACCTGCACACCCTCATCTCGCGCGGGGCGGCCTACATGCAGCAGATCTTCTACCGCTTCGTGCAGCCGGGCCGCAACAGCTTCAACGCCGCCTTCAGCGTCGGCACGAACGTGATCTTCCGCCGCGCCGCGATCGACGACATCGGCGGCATGCACACCGACTCGAAGTCTGAGGACGTCTGGACCTCGTACGAGCTGCACCAGGCGGGCTGGAAGTCGGTGTACATCCCGGTCACGCTCGCGATCGGTGATGCGCCGGAGACGATCGAGGACTACTCCAAGCAGCAGCTGCGCTGGGCGACGGGCGGCTTCGAGATCCTGCTCAAGGCCAACCCCCTGAACCCGATGCGGAAGCTCACCCCCGATCAGCGCGTGCAGTACTTCGTGACGGCGACGCACTACCTCGTCGGCATCGTGCCGCTGCTGCTGCTGCTCGTGCCGCCGCTGGAGATCTTCTTCGACCTGCGCCCGGTGAACCTCACGGTGACGTGGCTGACCTGGCTGCTGTTCTACGTCGGGTTCTACGGGCTGCAGATCATGCTGGCCTTCACGACGATGGGCTCGTTCCGGTGGGAGACGCTGATGCTCGCGAGCGTGTCGTTCCCGATCTACCTGCGGGCGCTCGTCAACGTGATCCTCGGCCGTGATCAGGCCTGGCACGTCACGGGCGGCAAACGCGACCGCTCGAGCCCGTTCAACGTCATGGTGCCGCAGACGCTGTTCTTCTGGTTCCTGCTGCTGACCTCGATCGTCGCGATCTACAAGGACGTCACCAACGGCGCCCTCACGCTCGCGACGGCGTGGAACGTCACCAACACGATCATCATGGGCGCGTTCATCCTCACCGCGAGCGCCGAGTCGCGGCAGATCGCCCGCGAGCGCCGCCGCCGCCGCGTCGCCGAGCGCGCCGAGCGCCGCGCCGCCCGGCAGCGCGCCCGCTCCGGTACCCGCGTCGGCGGCGGCCGGGCCTCGCGTGCCTCCTCCTCCACTTCGTCCCGAAAGGCGGTCTCCGCATGACCTGGGCCACCCGCTTCCGCATGTTCTTCGGCGTCATCGCCGTCTTCCTCCTCGTGCTCGCCCTCACCGTGGCGCTCTCGCACCGCAAGGGCGAGACCGACGCGAGCTCGGCGTCGATGGATGCCGTGTCGTACCCGGTCGGCACCGACTACGCCGGCACCGTGATCGAGCAGTTCGTGCAGCAGGGCGACGCCGTCGCGGCGGGCGACCCGATCGCGCGCATCCAGTCGACGCAGCTCATGCAGGATCTCGCCGACGACATCGCCGTGCCCGACAGCGAGGTGTTCGTCGTCAACGACGACGGCACCCTGACGGTGCTGTCGAGCGTGCAGGGCATCGTCGACGAGATCGGCGTGCAGCAGGGCGGCTACGCCGGCGGCGGCAGCACGATCGCGACGATCTCGGCGATCGAGTCGCTCTTCGTCTCGGCCGAGTTCGTGCTCGACCCGGCCGACTTCGAGCGCATCGAGCAGGGCGCCGAGGTCGAGGTGCGTCTGCCCAACGACGACGTGCTGCCCGGCGCCGTGGAGTCGATCGAGGTCGAGACGCGCGACGACAAGGCGCTCGCCACGGTGACCGTCGACATCGACGAGACCCGGTTCGGCCAGCACGGCGGGCTCATGACGCCCGGCACGCCCGTCGGGGCGACGATGCAGCTGCGCAACGACGACCTGCTGGCGACGATGGTGGGCGAGATGCGCACGGTGATCTCCGACGTGCGCGAGGCGCTGTTCGCATGACGCGGGCCCGACGCGGCATCGTGCCCCTCGTCGCGGCCTCCGCCGCGATCGCCCTGATCGCCGGATGCTCCTCCGCCGACTCCACGCCCCGCACCGCCGGCGACGCCCCGGCCTCGCCGTTCGGCACGACGGTGCTCGGTGACGAGCAGACCCGTCCCCTCGTGGAGGCCCTGCCGGAGGCGCCCGGCGTCGACCTCACCCTGGAGCGCCTCGCCGACGGCCTCGTGCCGCCCACGAACCGCTGGTTCAGCGGCCTCGTGCTGGGGCAGCAGCCGCAGCCGGTGTTCCCGCTGCCGCTGTCGTTCGCGCTCGTCGACGGGGGCGTGGCCTTCGGGGTGCCCGAGGTGATGGCGGCGCCCGGCGCCGTGAGCGCCCCGCACGCTCCCGCGATCACGCTCGACGCGGGCACCGATTCGGCGGTCGCGACTCGCTACGACGAGGTCTCGGTGACGCTCGCGCTGCGTGCCGGCGACGAGCCGCGCGCCGAGGTGACGATCGCCCGCGGCTCGCCCGTGGTGAGCTACACGGCGCTCGCCGAGCACGAGGTGCGGCTCGGCGCCCCGGTCGAGCCCGCGCCCAACGCCGGCGACGGGGTGCAGGTCGTGCAGACGCCGACGGCGAGGTTCGCGCTCGTCGCGCCGGAGGCATCCGTGAGCGATGACGGCGCGACCCTCTCGCTGCCGGAGGGGGCGAGCGCCAACTGGGTGGCCGTGCCCGAGGGTGGCGACGTCGCGGCGCTCGCCGCACTCGCCGAGGCGCCGCTGCAGCGCGTCGAGGTCTCGGCCGCCCTCGAGGGCGACACGGCATCGACGACGCTCGACTATCGCGCCGAGGGTGACGCCTCGACCGTGGTCGGGCGCCTGCCGCATCAGAGCGAGGGCGGCGGCGACTGCGCGCTCGGCACCTTCGCGACCGCGTACGGCGAGCTCGCCCTCTGCGCGGGGCCGACCCTGTCGTGGTCGGTGCCCGCGGTCGAGCCTGCGGGGGCGCTCGCGCTGGATCCGGCCGCGCTGAGCGACGCCGAGCGCACCGAGCTCGTCGAGGCGCTCGAGCAGGATGTCGCGGCGACCGCCGAGACCCCGCCCGACACGTACTTCGGCGGAAAGGCGCTGGCGCGGCTCGCGAGCATGCTGCAGCTCGCGCGGCAGCTCGCCGCGGGGGAGGGCGACGTCACCGCACGTGCCGCCGACATCGCCGCGGGGCTCGAGGAGCGCCTCGGCACCGAGCTCGCCGAGTGGGCCGAGCCCGCCGGCTGTGACGAGCGCGACGCGCGCTGCTTCACCTACGACGAGACCCTGCGCGGCGTCGTCGGGCGCGAGCCCTCGTTCGGCTCGGACGAGTTCAACGACCACCACTTCCACTACGGCTACTTCCTCTTCGCCGGCGCTGTGCTCGCCGGCGCGGGAGCTCCCTCCGGCGAAGTCGACGGCGAGGTCGTCGAGCGACTGCGGCCCGTGCTCGATCTGCTCGCGGCCGACATCGCCTCGAGTGGCGGCGAGCTCTTCCCCGCCTCGCGAGCGTTCGACCCGTACTCGGGCCACTCGTGGGCCTCCGGGGCGGCGCCCTTCGCCGACGGCAACAACCAGGAGTCGAGCTCGGAGGCCGTCAACGCCGCCAACGGCCTCGCGCTGTGGGCGCAGGCCACGGGTGATGCGGCGCTCGCCGACCAGGCGCAGTGGATGCTCGCCGCCGAATCACACAGCGCCCGCTCGTACTGGACGGGCTTCGATCGCGCGGCCGAGCCCTACGCCGGCTACGAGCGCGGCAGCGTCGGCATCGTGTGGGACGCCAAGCGCGACTTCGGCACGTGGTTCTCACCCGAGCCGAGCGCCGTGCTCGGCATCCAGCTGCTGCCGATGCCGCCCGTGACCGACCACCTCGTCGGCGGTGAGGGAGGCGAGCAGCGCATCCTCGACAACATCGCCGAGGTCGCGCCGAACGGAGCCGAGACGGCACCGCTGTTCGCAGAGTCGCTGCTCATGTACCGCTCGCTCGCGGGGCCGGCCGAGGCCGAGGCGGCGCTCGAGGCGGCGCGCGCCCTGGCGCCGACGAAGATCGACCCGGGCATCGCGCGGTCGTACCTGCTCGCGTTCATCATGAGCCAGCGCTGACTCGGGGCGCGGGGCGCGAGGTGCGCGGGCCTGGTGCGAGGCGCGGCCGGTCGGCCCGCCCCGCTTCGGGGCTGTTCGCAGGCCCCGCTCGGTAGGCTCGAGCCACTATGTCGGAATCCCCGCTCGCCGCGAACCCGTACGAGGTTCTCGGTGTGGCGCCGACCGTGAGCGACGACGATCTCAAGCGTGCCTACCGCCGGCGCCTCCGGGAGGCGCACCCCGACACCGGCGGCTCGAGCGCCGAGTTCGAGCGCGTGCAGCAGGCCTGGCAGCGGGTCGGCACGCCGGCCGCGCGGTCGGCCTACGACTCCGGCCGTGAGGCGGGGGCCGGCGGGGCGACCTGGAGCGCGGGCGGCGCGAGCAGCGGTGCCGGCGCACGGCGCGGAGACTCGCGGCCGAACGCGAAGTCGCACGGGCATCCGGGCGGGTTCTACCGCGAGCGGTACCTGGCGATGATGCGCGAGTGGGTGGGCCGCGGCGCGCCCCTCGACGACCCGTACGACGCGCGGCTGGTGCGCAGCGCGCCGCGCGAGATCCGGCACACGCTCGCCGCCGCCGTCGCCGAGGAGCGCACGGCGACCGCGCTCGCGACCCTCGGCATCGGCTTCACCATCTGGCACGACGTCGTCGCCGGCCCCGCGCCCGACGACAAGGTCGACCACATCGTGCTCGGCCCGACCGGGCTCTGGGCGGTGCTCAGTGAAGACTGGGGCGGGCCCGTGAAGGTCAAGCGCGGCGACCTCATCGGCGAAGGACTCGCGGCGGGGGAGCGCCCGCTGCATCAGCTGGGCATCCGCGCGAAGGCGATCGCACGGCAGGCGAAGGTGAAGTTCTCCGGTCTCGTGATCGTCGTGGAGGATTCGCAGGCGCCCGCCTCGCTCACCGAGCTCGGCTCCGTGCGCGGGGCGCAGGGGATGCTCGTGGAGCGCTCGCGGCTGGTCAACCTGATCCGCACCGGGTTGCCCGGCGTGGGCGTCGGCGGCACCGACCTGTTCGAGGTGCGCACGCGACTGCAGGCGAGCATCCGCTTCGTGTAGCGGCGGCGTCGCCGCTCGCGGGGGCAGGGGCGGCGCCTAGGCGCGCTGCGTGCCCGTCGCGAGGGCGCGCGCCTCGGCCGCGGTGCGACCCGTGAGCGCCCGCGCGGCCCGCTCGCGAGCCTCCTCGAGTGTGACCTCGAGCAGGGCCGCGCGCACCTCGGCGAGGGCGGCGGGCGTCATGCTGAGCGAGGTCGCGCCGAGCCCCACGAGCACGACGGCGAGGTCGGGGTCGGCGGCGGCCTCGCCGCACACGCCGACGGGCGTCGACGCGACGGCGCCGCCGGTGCCGAGCTGCGCGATGAGGCGCAGCACGGCCGGGTGCCACGGGTCCTGGTACGAGGCGACCGAGCCGAGCATGCGGTCGGCGGCCATCGTGTACTGCGTGAGGTCGTTGGTGCCGATGCTCACGAAGTCGGCCACCTGCATGACCTGGTCGGCGACGAGGGCGAGCGACGGCACCTCGGCCATGACCCCGGCGGTGCGGATGCCCAGCTCGCGGGCGAGCTCGACGAAGTACTGCGACTCCGCCGCGTCGGCGACCATCGGCGCCATGACCCACAGGTCGGCCTCGGTGGCCTCCTGAGCGAGGGCGAGCGCGGTGAGCTGGTCGCGCAGGACGCCCTCCTTCGCCCGCAGCGCGCGCAGGCCGCGCAGGCCGAGCGCGGGGTTCTCCTCCTCGGCGGCGGTGAGGAAGGCGAGCGGCTTGTCGGCGCCCGCGTCGAGCGCGCGCACGACGACCTTGCGGCCGGGGAAGGCGGCGAGCAGCGCGGTGTACTGCGCCTGCTGCGCCTCGACGGTCGGGGCGGCGTCAGAGGACAGGAAGAGGAACTCGGTGCGGAAGAGCCCCACGCCCTCGGCGCCGAGCGCGATCGCGCCCGCGGCCTCGTCGGGCGAGCCCAGGTTGGCCAGCAGCGGCACGGGGGTGCCGTCGGCGAGGCGGCCGTCGGTGATCGGCGCGGTGGCGGCGCGCCGCCAGAGGGCCCGTCGCTGCTCGGCGGCGTCGACCGCCGCAGGGTCGGGGGAGAGGGTGACGGTGCCGGCGGCGGCGTCGGCGACGACGACATCGCCGTCGCGCAGCTGATCGGCGCCCGCGACGCCGACGACGGCGGGGATCGACTTCGCCCTGGCCAGGATCGCCGTGTGCGACGTCGGCCCGCCGTCGCGCGTGACGAGCGCGAGCACGATGTCGAGGTCGAGCAGGGCCGTGTCGGCGGGCGCGAGGTCGTGGGCGACGAGGATGAACGGCTCGTCGGAGTCGGGAACACCGGGTGCCGGCACGCCGCGCAGGTGCGCGATCACACGCTGGGCCACGTCGTGCAGGTCGGCGGCGCGCTCGCCCAGGTAGCCGCCCATGCTCGTCAGCAGCACGCGGAACGACTCGAAGGCCTCGAACACCGCGCGCTCGGCGCTGCGGCCCTCGCCGATGCGCTTCACGATGTCGGCCGCGAGCGCGGGGTCGCTGGCCATCATGGCCTGCGCCTCGAGCACCTCCTGCGCGTCGCCGCCGGCGGCGGCTCCCCGCGCGGTGAGCCACTGCTGCACGGCGCCGAGCGCCGCGCGCGCCTCGGCCTCGGCCTCGTCGGCGGGGGTCGTGCGGGGCTCGGTCGTGGGCTCGGCGAGGGGCTCGGGCATCCGTCGCACGGGGCCGACGGCGACGCCGCGGCCGACGCCGGTTCCGGTGAGCTCGGTCATGGTGGTTCTCCTCGCTGGGGCTCGTGCGCCTCGCGGGCGCTCGCGCGCCGTGGTGGAGGGAGCGAGCCGGAGGACTGCGCACACTCTAGACCGACTCGGGTTGACAAACAAAAACAAACGGGAGTAGAAACAGACAAACAGACATGGAAGTGCGTGTGAGCCGCTTCCCCCACGACGACGGAGTCCGCGACGATGTATGCCCCCGAGCGCCAGCTCGCGATCCTCGAGATCGCCCGCCGCGATGGCAGCGTCGAGGTGCGGTCGCTGGCCGAGCAGTTCGCGGTGACGCCCGAGACGATCCGGCGCGACTTGACCGCCATGGAGCGCCGCGGTCTCGTGCGCCGCGCGCACGGCGGCGCGATCCCCATCGAGCGACTCGGCGTCGAGCCCGCCGTCGCCGACCGCGACGTGCTGTTCACGAGCGAGAAGGAGCGCATCGCCGCGGCCGCGCTCGCCGAGCTGCCCGACGGCGGCTCGATCATCCTCGACGCGGGCACGACGACCGCGCGTCTCGCCGCGCTCCTGCCCGCCGACCTCGAGCTCACCGTCGTGACGCACTCGATCCCGATCGCCGCGACGCTCGCAGCGAAGCCCAACATCAACCTGCACCTGCTCGGCGGCCACGTGCGCCACCGCACGCTCGCGACCGTCGGCGGCTGGAACCAGGATGCTCTGCGCTCGATCTCGGCCGACGTCGCGTTCCTCGGCATCAACGCCATCAGCGTCGAGCGCGGGCTCACCACGCCCGACCTCGAGGAGGCGCGCGTGAAGAGCTCCATCATCGAGGCGGCCCGCCGCACCGTCGTGCTCGCCGACAGCTCGAAGGCCGGTCGCGAGGACTTCGCGCTCGTGGCCCCGCTCGACCGCGTCGACGCGCTCATCACCGACTCGGGCATCGACCCCGAGCACGTGGCGGCCTTCAGCGCCGCGGGCCTCGAGGTCGTGACCGCGTGATCGTCACCGTCACCCCGAACCCGAGCGTCGACCTGACCTTCGAGGTGCCCGAGCTCGCCATCGGCGAGGTCAACCGCGCCATCAGCAAGCACCGCGACCCGGCCGGCAAGGGCATCAACGTCGCCCGCGCGCTGCACCGCAACGGCGTGGCGACGACGGCCGTCTTCCCGGCCGACGCCGACAACGGCGCGTGGCTCGCGCGAGCGCTCGGCGCCGCCGGCATCGCGGTCAGCACCACCCCGATCGCGCAGCCGATCCGCGAGAACATGACCTTCGTCGCCGCCGACGGCACCACCACGAAGATCAACGAGCCGGGCCCGCATCTCAGCGCCGACGAGGTCGACGCGCTGCTGCGCACCCTCGACGACGCCCTCGTCGCGAGGCCCGCGTGGGTCGTCGTCGCCGGCAGTCTGCCGCTCGGCGTCGCGCCCACGCTGCTCGCGCGCATCGGCGAGCACGCGCACCGCCGCGGCGCCCGCCTCGCGGTCGACACCTCGGGCGACGCCCTCGCGTCGGTCGTCGACGCGGGCATCGCCGACGTTCTCAAACCGAACCTCGACGAGCTCGAGGAGATCGCCGGTCGGCCCCTCGCCACCTACGGTGACATCGAGTCGTTCGCGCGCACCCTCCTGTCGCGCGACGGTGCCGAGGTGCTCGTGAGCCTCGGCGAGGGTGGCGCCCTGCTCGTCACGCGTGACCGGCTCCTGTGGGCCGGTCACGCACCCGTCGTGCCCGTGAGCACGGTGGGGGCCGGCGACTGCGCGCTCGCCGGCTACCTCCACGCCGACGTGTCGCTCGTCGGCTTCGACGACCCTGCACCGCTGCGTCTCGCGACGGCGGTGGCGTGGGGTGCGGCCGCCGTGCGCCTGCCCGCGACCTCCGTGCCGGGCCCCGCCGACATCCGCCTGGATGCCGTGCGCCTCGACCTCGACCCTGACCGTGCCACCAGCGTATTGGAGCTCACACGATGACCAGCCTGCCCCTGACTCCGGAGGAGGTCGTCATCGTCGGCCTCACCGCGACCGACAAGGCCGACGCGACCAGGCAGCTCGCCGAGCGCCTGCACGCCGCCGGCCGGGTGACCGACCTCGAGGGCTTCCTCGTCGACGTCGCCGCCCGTGAGGCGCAGATGGCGACCGGTCTGCCGGGCGGCATCGGCATCCCGCACGCCCGCTCGGCCCACGTGGTGGCCCCGAGCGTCGCGGTCGCCACGAGCGAGCAGGGCGTCGACTTCGGAGCGCCCGACGGCCCGGCGAACCTCATCTTCCTCATCGCGGCGCCCGACGGCGCAGGCGACGCCCACATGACGATCATCGCGGCCCTCGCCCGCAAGCTCGTGCACGAGGAGTTCCGCTCGTCGCTGCGCGCCGCCACCACCCAGGCCGAGATCTCGGCCGTCATCTCCCAGGAGGTCCAGGCATGAAGCTCGTCGCTGTGACCAGCTGCATCACCGGCATCGCGCACACCTACATGGCCGCCGAGGCGCTCGAGCAGGCGGCCAAGAAGGCCGGCCACGAGCTCGTCGTCGAGACGCAGGGAGCCGCCGGCTCGTCGCCGCTGTCGGCCGCGACGCTCGCCGAGGCGAAGGCGGCGATCTTCGCCGTCGACCTCGAGGTCAAGGGCCGCAACCGCTTCGAGCACCTGCCGTTCGTGCAGATCCCCGTGCAGAAGGCGCTGCACAACGCCGACGCGATCGTCGCCGAGGCGGTCGCGAAGGCCGAGGCCGCCGGCACCGGCACGGATGCTCCCGCCGAGTCGCCTGCCGCCGAGGCCGCCCCCACCGCGGCCGCACCGGCCGAGCCCGCGGCACCCGCCGCCACCCCCGCGAAGAAGGGCGGCTTCCTCGGCCGTCTCTTCGGCAACGGCTGAACCGAGCCGCATCACCCGGCCCCCTGACCTGCGCAGTCAGGGGCCACCCAACCCAGCGCAACGAAGCATTGGAGGCTTCATATGTCCACCACGCAAGGTGTGGGAACCCGCATCCGTCTCTGGCTGATGACCGGTGTGTCCTACATGATCCCGTTCGTCGCCGCCGGCGGCATCCTCATCGCCCTCTCGTTCATGCTCGGCGGCTACGACATCGTCTCCGTCGACCAGGGCGAGTTCCTGGCGAAGGGCTTCAACCCGCTCGAGATCAAGGACTGGGCGTACGTGATGTTCGCCGTCGGCGCCGCGGCCTTCGGGTTCCTCGTGCCGGTGCTGTCGGGCTTCATCGCCTACGCGATCGCTGACCGCCCGGGCATCGCCCCCGGCTTCGTCGGCGGCGCGATCGCCGGCACCGTCGGCGCCGGCTTCCTCGGCGGCCTCGTCACCGGCTTCATCGCCGGCTTCGTCGCCCTGTGGATCAGCCGCTGGAAGGTGCCCGGCTGGGTGCGCCCGGTCATGCCGGTCGTCGTCACCCCGCTGCTGGCGACCTTCGTCACGGGCGGCCTCATGCTCGTGCTGCTCGGCGGCCCGCTGAAGGCGCTCATGGACGGCCTCACCGCGTGGCTCACGGGCCTCTCGGGCGCGAGCCTCGCCCTGCTCGGCCTCGTGCTCGGCCTCATGATGGCCTTCGACATGGGCGGCCCCGTCAACAAGGTGGCCTACACCTTCGCCGTGACCGGCCTCACCGCCGCCGCCGGCGTGCAGGACCCGAGCGACTCGCGCTTCGTCATCATGGCGATCGTCATGGCCGCGGGCATGACCCCGCCGCTGGGCCTCGCGCTCGCCACCGTCCTGCGCAAGAAGGCGTTCAGCGACGCCGAGCGTCAGAACGGCAAGGCCGCCTGGCTGCTGGGCGCGTCGTTCATCACCGAGGGCGCGATCCCGTTCGCCGCTGCTGACCCGCTGCGCGTGATCCCCTCGATCATGATCGGCTCGGGCGTCACCGGTGCCCTCGTCGGCCTCTTCCAGACCGGCCTGCAGGCCCCGCACGGTGGCCTCTGGGTGTTCGCGCTCGTGCACAACTGGCCGCTCTACCTGCTGGCGATCGCCATCGGCACCGTCGTGACCGCGGGCCTCGTGCTCGTCGCCAAGTCAGTGGGCAAGACCGAGAAGACGGCCGACGAGCTGCTGGAGACGGCGAGTGTCTGAGGTCGTCCGCCAAGTCGTCGTCGCCTCGGGCGTCGGACTGCACGCACGGCCGGCCGGCCTGTTCGTGCGCGCCGTCACCGAGTCGGGGCACGCGGTCTCGATCGCGAAGGCCGACGGGTCGAGCGCCGACGGCGCGAGCATCCTCTCGGTCATCGCCCTCGGCGTCGGGCACGGCGATGAGCTCACGCTCACCGTCGCCGGCGACGACGCCGAGACCGTGGCCGACTCGCTCGAGGCCCTCCTGCTGACCGACCACGACGCGGCCTAGCCGCCGTCGCCAGCGGGCGACGATCACAGCGGCCCGTCCTGCCCCCTCGAGGGGCGGGGCGGACCGCTGCTCGCGTTCGGCGGCGGATGCTCGAGCCCGCGCTCGGCTCGCGCGCGAGCATCCCCGACCGCCGTTCTCAGCCTTTTTGGCACAGACCGCCAGTGAACACGCGGCGCCGTCGCAGTGGCTTCCCCGTCTGCGGGCGCACGCTCACTGCACGCGCAGCTCGTCGTCGACATGATCGGGTCGGCGGCGGGCTGCGCACCCGATGAAGGGTGGCGGCGATGACCTGGAAGTCGAAGTCGAGTGGTCCGGTGCGACGGCTGTGGGCGACGGATGCTGCGCCCCCGCCCGGCACGGCGACCAAGACCCTCAAGCAGGGCCCGTGGGCGCTGCAGCCGAAGCCGCGGTTCGAGCCCACGACGCAGGAGATCCCGGTGCTCGACGGCGCCCTCTCGGCCCGCGACCGCGACAAGATCGCCGGGCTCATGGATCAGATGCGGTTCGACCTGGGCCGCGGTCACCACCTCGAGGCGGAGGCGCTGCTGCGCGAGCGGCTCAAGGCCAGCCGCATCGCGCTCGACGACGACGAGGTCGCGCGGCTCGCGGAGTCGCTGCGCGACGTCGACCGGGCGCGGCGCGAGCGGGAGGAGCGCGAGGCGGAGGAGGCTGCGGAGTCGGCGGAGGCCGCGTCGGCTGCCTCAGAGGCTGCTCCTGGGAGTCGCCCGACCGTCTCCTGACTGCGCTGTGGGGAAACATCCAGGGCTCGCGCCGGTTGTCGGGCCAGGGTCGAGGCATGACATGGCAGCCGAATGAGAACTCGCCCCACCACCTCGACCCGCGCGACGTCGAGGGTGCCCCGCCCGCCGGCAGCGGCTCGGGTCAGTTCATCGAGTCGCCCGAGGGCGGCGCGATCGCGCCCGACGACTCGCGCGGCCGACTGACCGAGGCCGCGAGCGGCGCCGAGCGCGACGCCGCCGTGCGCTACCCGTCGAAGCCGGGCGAGCGCATCCAGACCGAGCCGATCGAGGATGGCGCGCTCGAAGCCACCGACGAGCAGAAGATCGCCGGCATCGTCGCCCAGACCAGGCAGGATCTCGAGCAGGGTCACGCCCGCTCGGCTCGCGAGCTGCTCGCGCAGCGCTTCGAGCAGTCGCGCATCGCCGTGGATGACCACCACCTCGACGAGCTCGCGGCCTCGCTGCAGCAGTACGAGCGCGGCAACCAGGGCGAGAACTAGCGGCGCTGTTCGGGGCGCGCGGGTGCGACGATCGTCGCGCGACGGCCCCGGGCATCCACCTCGCCCGTCTCGGCCCCGAGCACCTGCGTGCGCTCGG
>VFQO010000805.1_pt1 | contig 29381 bp, 31 predicted proteins | sample 3512331 | NCBI WGS metagenome assembly VFQO01 (sample SAMN10412371, study PRJNA504923) | tailings metagenome | isolation source: Replicate 3 from Balatoc abandoned mine | place: Philippines: Itogon, Benguet | collected 2017-08-28 | reverse complement strand
GTCGCATCCGATGCCGAGGCACGCAGGATCGTGACCGAGGCCAGCCGCCTGCGCGGTATGGCATTCCGGGCCTTGGACCCCGGTGATGCGAGACGGCTGCGTTACCGCGCCGCTTCGCTGGAGGCCCGGCTGGTCGATCCCTTCTGGCGCGAGACCGCGGCCGATCTGCTCCGCCTGCCGCAGGCCGCCTGAGCTTCACCCTTTCCATCCCATTCGGCTCGGTTTCACGCCGGGCCATGTCATGCCCGGAGACCATCATGGCCGACTATTTCACGCACTTTTCCTGCCTGCTCGATGTGGGCACCCCCGAAAATGCCGCCCGCGCGCTCGAGCTCTATAACGCTCTGACTGCTGAAAATGCTTCCGAAGACCCGCCCTCGGACGGCTTCCTGCTCTCCATCCAGCCAGAACATGGTGGCACACAGCTCTGGATGCGTGATGACGTCACCGGCGATCCCGAGCATGTCATCCAGTTCGTCAAACGCTGCGCCACCGAGTTCCGCCTGACGGGCTTATGGGGCCTTCAATACGCAAACAGCTGTTCCAGGCCGAGAATCGACGGCTTCGGCGGTGGTGCGCATGTCCTCGATCTTGCCACCGGCGAAACGGTGGACTGGATCTACACCGATGGCTGGCTTTCCTCGGTGCTCGAAGGGAGAGATCCCTATGAGTGAGATCATCGAAACCATCGTCTATCGCTTGGGCGAACTGTCCGATGCGGCGAAGGACAAGGCCCGTGCCTGGTATCGTGAGGGCGGCTTCGACTATGACTGGTACGATGCGGTCTATGAGGATTTCCAGCGCATCGCCGAAATCCTCGGGCTCAACCTCAAGACCCGCACCGTCCGGTTGATGGGCGGCGGCACACGGCAGGAACCGTGCATCTGGTTCCGGGGCTTCTGGTCACAAGGGGACGGTGCCTGCTTCGAATCTTTCTATTCCTACCGCAAACAGGCGCCGCGCCTTATCCGCGAGCACGCCCCGCAGGACACCGAACTGCACCGCATCGCCGACGCCCTTCAGGCGATCCAGCGCCGCAACTTCTATCAGCTTTGCGCCGAGGCCAGCCATCGTGGCCATTATTATCACGAATATAGCATGGCGATCTCGGTCGAGCGCGACAGCCCGACCTGGCGGGACATGACCGCCGATGCCGAGGAGACGATCATCGAGGCGCTGCGCGATCTGGCTCGATGGCTCTACCGCCAGCTTGAACGCGAATATGATTATCTATCCTCGGACGAAGTGGTCGATGAAACCATCGCCGCCAATGAATACACCTTCACCGAGGGCGGTCGCCGCTTCGGATGATCCTGAGATGACGCTGACAAGCGCCCCGCCGTCCGGTCGGGGCGCTTTTTTTCATGCTGCGGTTTGAGAGTCAGAGGCTGGCCGGAAGGGGTCAGGTCCGGGTGGTCGAGAGAGAGCGCTGCCCAGACTTGTCCTTCCCGCTCTCCTGAGGTTCCTGACATGAGCATGGTTTTCCCCGTGGCCGATCCGGTCACGCCGCTGGCGGCTGCGCCCGCGATCCTGGCTGCGGCCAATCTTCTGCTCCCCCATCTCGAACGCGGTCAGCGCGTCGATGCCGCCACCTTGCGCGGTGCTATGGAAACGGCCTTCGGCGCATCCGATGCTACTGGCGCCTGGGACTGGAAGCTGGCTTATGAGGCTTGCGAGGTCGCAACAGTTCTCTTCCTGCGCAAATACGGAAAGGCGCTTTTCCGTAAAGCCGCGTCTCCGGCTGCACGGATTTCAGTGCTGGCAAAGATCGCGGGGCTGTTGCCCACGCAGACCCGGCGTTCCGAGGAAAGCCAGAACTTCCAGCAGTTCAGCACGCCTCTGCCATTGGGCCTTGCCGCTTTGACAGCCGCTGCGATCACGCCCCATGACCGCGTGCTGGAGCCATCGGCGGGGACCGGCCTTCTGGCGATCCTGGCGCAAACCATCGGCGGTTCGCTGATCCTCAATGAAATCGCCGAGACCCGCGCCGATCTTCTGTCTTCGCTCTTTCCGGCCTTTGCCGTCACACGGTTCGACGCCGCCCAGATCGACGATCATCTTGCCGCAGATGCCGTCCCGTCCGTGGTGCTGATGAACCCGCCATTCTCGGTCATGGCCAATGTCAGCGGGCGTGTCGCTGATGCGGCCTACCGCCATGTTGCCTCGGCGCTGGCCCGTCTTGCCCCCGGTGGCCGGTTGGTGACGATCACCGGTGCAGGTTTTGGCCCCGAGGCCCCGGCCTGGCGGGACGCCTTCATCCGCTTGCAGGCTCGCGGCCGTGTGGTGTTCACCGCCGCCGTCGATGGCGCGGTCTATGCAAAGCACGGCACCACGATCGACACGCGGCTGACCGTGATCGACAAACTGCCCGCCGTCGATCCGGCCAGTTTCCCGGGCTCACCGGGAATTGCACCCGACGTTGCCACGCTGATCGGCTGGATCGAGGCGCATGTCCCGCAGCGTTCGCCTATCTCATTGCCGAAAATCGTGGTGTCCGCTTCGACCACCGCGCCGAAAACCGTGCGAGGCTATCTGGCCCGCGCGACAGCGGCGCGGCCTGCTGCTGCTCCTGCCAACGATCCCGAGGGCGTCGAACTTGCCTATGAGACCGTGGACTGGACACCACCGGAAGGCGCTCACCTGTCCGACGCTATCTATGAGGAATATGCGCTGCAATCGCTGCGCATTGCTGGTGCACAGCCGCATCCGACCAAGCTGGTGCAATCCGCCGCCATGGCCTCGGTCGCACCGCCCAAACCGTCCTACCGGCCCATGCTGCCCGCCGACATCTGCGCGCGTCTGTCGGACGCCCAGCTTGAAACGGTGATCTATGCCGGGGAAGCCCATGTCGATCATCTCGCTGGCGCATGGACCGTGGACGAGCATTTCGACAATGTGAGCGCCGCACCCGAAGATGCTACGGGATCGATCCGCTTTCGCCGGGGGTTCATGCTCGGTGACGGAACCGGCGCTGGCAAGGGTCGCCAGTCCGCCGCCATCATTCTCGACAACTGGTTGCGCGGTCGGCGCAAGGCAATCTGGATCTCCAAATCCGACAAGCTGATCGAGGACGCGCAACGCGACTGGTCGGCGCTCGGCATGGAGCGGCTGCTGGTCACGCCTCTGTCACGCTTCCCTCAAGGCGCAAAGATCGCGCTGTCGGAAGGCGTCCTATTTACAACCTATGCCACGCTACGCTCCGACGACCGGGGTGAGAAGGTTTCGCGCGTCAAGCAGATCGTCGAATGGTTGGGGTCCGATTTCGATGGAGCCATTATATTCGACGAGAGCCATTCCATGCAGAATGCCGGTGGCGGAAAAGGAGAACGCGGCGATGTCGCCGCTTCGCAGCAGGGACGTGCGGGCCTGCGGCTCCAGCACGCGCTGCCCGATGCCCGCGTGGTTTACGTCTCGGCGACCGGCGCCACTACCGTCCACAATCTCGCCTATGCGCAGCGCCTCGGGCTCTGGGGCGGTGAAGATTTTCCGTTCCAGACCCGCGCCGAGTTTGTAGAGGCGATCGAAGCCGGTGGCGTTGCGGCCATGGAAGTGCTGGCCCGCGACCTGCGATCCCTCGGTCTCTATACCGCGCGCTCACTTTCCTATGATGGCGTCGAATACGAACTGATCGAGCATCAGCTCACCGACGAACAGCGGCACATCTACGATTCATATGCTGCCGCCTTCGCCGTCATTCATGGGAACCTGGACGCGGCCATGGAAGCCGCCAACATCACCGGCAGTGAAGGCACGCTGAACCGGCAGGCCAAGTCGGCCGCCCGTTCGGCCTTTGAAAGCACCAAGCAGCGCTTCTTCGGCCATCTGCTGACCTCCATGAAAACCCCGACCCTGATCCGGTCCATCGACACCGATCTGGACGCGGGCCACGCGGCCGTCATCCAGATCGTCTCGACCGGCGAAGCCCTGATGGAACGGCGGCTGTCCGAGATCCCGACCGACGAATGGAACGACATTTCCGTCGATGTCACGCCCAGGGAGCATGTAGGCTCGTATTTGCAGCATTCCTTCCCGGTGCAGCTTTATGAACCTTTCACCGATGGCGAGGGAAACCTGTCGTCACGCCCCGTCTTCCGCGATGGTCAGCCGGTGGAATGCCGCGAAGCCGTGGCGCGGCGCGACGAGATGCTGGAGCAGCTTGGTTCGCTTCCGCCTGTCCCCGGTGCGCTCGACCAGATCGTGCAGCGTTTCGGCACGGATATGGTCGCCGAAGTCACAGGCCGTTCGCGCCGGATCGTGCGCAAGGGCGATGGGGCATCGGCACGTCTTGCGGTCGAGAACCGTGCGCCTTCTGCCAACCTTGCCGAGACGTCGGCCTTCATGGATGACCAGAAGCGCATTCTGGTCTTCTCGGATGCCGGTGGCACCGGGCGCAGTTATCATGCCGAACTCTCTGCGCGAAACCAGCGGCTGCGGGTGCATTACCTGCTGGAACCGGGCTGGAAGGCCGATGCCGCCATCCAAGGGCTGGGCCGCACCAACCGGACCAATCAGGCGCAGCCGCCGCTGTTCCGACCCATCGCCACCGATGTCAAAGCCGAGAAGCGCTTCCTCTCGACCATCGCCCGCCGCCTCGATACGCTGGGCGCGATCACTCGCGGCCAGCGCCAGACTGGCGGTCAGGGGCTGTTTCGTCCCGAGGATAATCTGGAATCCGCCTATGCCCGCGATGCGTTGCGCCAGCTCTATCTGCTGATCGTGCGGGGCAAGGTCGAGGGCTGCTCGCTCGAACGGTTTGAATCCGCCACCGGGCTGAAGCTGATGGATTCGACCGGCATCAAGGATGAACTGCCGCCGATCACCACCTTCCTCAACCGTCTGCTGGCGCTGACCATCGAGTTGCAGGGCATCCTGTTTGCCGCCTTCGAGCAGCTTCTGCAGGCGCGTATCGACGGGGCGATTGCATCCGGCACCTATGACATGGGGCTGGAAACGCTGAAGGCCGAAAGCTTCATCGTCACCGACCGGCAGGTGATCCACACCCATCCGGGAACCGGCGCGGAAACCCGGCTCCTGACGCTCACCGAGCGCAAACGCAATCAGCCGCTCACGCTCAATGCAGCCCTCGCTGAACTGGATGATCCTCGTGCAAGATTGCTCATCAATGAGCGATCTGGTCGCGCCGCCGTGCAGATCCCAACCACCAGTGTCATGCTGGATGACGGTGAGATCGAACGGCGCGTGCGGCTGATCCGGCCCATGGAGGCGATGAACATTCCGGTGCGGGCGATGGGCGAGACCCATTGGATCGAGGCCGACCGTGCCGCCTTCACCGTGGCCTGGAAGGCGGAACTGGCCGAGGTGCCGGAGTTCACCGACAGCATCCTGCATATGGTGACAGGGCTGCTTTTGCCAATCTGGAAGCGCCTGCCGCAGGAATCCTCCCGCGTCTATCGGCTCCAGACCGACGAGGGCGAGCGCATCATCGGTCGCCGGGTCTCGCCGGCATGGGCCGCCAATGCCTCTACCAGTGGCGTTACCAGCAGCCTGACACCGGATGCCGCCTATGCCGCGCTGATCGAAGGCCGCACGATCCTTGATCTCGCCGAGGGGCTGCAACTGCGCCGCGTCCGGGTCATGGGTGCCAACCGGATCGAACTGACCGGCTTTACTGACGCGATGCGCGACCGGCTACGAGCCTATGGCCTCTTCGGCGAGATCATCTCGTGGAAACTGCGCTTCTTTGTGCCCGTCGATGCAACGGGACAGGCAATCATCGGCAAACTGCTTGACCGCTTCCCGGTCGAACGCATCGGTGAGCGGGAGGCCGCATAATGGCGCGTCTCAACGCTTCCGAACTGGCGCACCGTCTCGGCCGACAGGCCGAGGCGGTGTGCCGCCACTATCTGTCGAATGGTCGCAAACAGGGCAAATACTGGCAGGTTGGCGATGTCCGAAACACGGCTGGCCGATCCATGTTCGTCCGGCTGCACGACAGCGTGAAAGGCATTGCCGGTAAATGGCAGGACTCGGCCACGGGTGAATATGGCGATCTGCTGGACGTGATCCGGGACTCGCTCGGTCTGATCGACTTCGCAGACGTTGCCGAAGAAGCCCGGCGTTTCCTCAGCCTGCCGCATCCTGAACCGCAGCCACCATCCCGTCGGTCCCGAACGCCAGCACCATCGGGATCATCCGAGGCCGCACGCCGCCTCTGGCGCATGACGCAGCCGCTGATCGGCAGTATCGCAGAAGCGTATTTACGCGGACGCGGCATTACGGATTTACGCCAGACCGCAAATCTGCGCTTCCATCCCAATTGCTACTGGCGGCCCGAGGACGATGGCCCGACCGAAACATGGCCCGCCATGATCGCCGCCGTCACCGACCTCGATGGCAAGATCACCGGCGCGCACCGCACATGGCTGGCCCCGGATGGTTCCGGCAAGGCACCTGTCGATCCGCCGAGGAAGGCAATGGGAGACCTGCTCGGACATGCGGTTCGTTTCGGTGATGCGCAGGATGTCATGGCAGCGGGGGAAGGTATCGAAACCATCCTGTCGTTGCGTCAGGCTCTGCCCACTATGCCGATGGTTTCCGCACTCTCGGCCGGACACCTCGCGGCCATCCTGTTCCCGCCGCAACTGCGCAGGCTCTATATCGTCCGCGACAACGATCCGGCAGGTGACAGCGCCCGCGATAGCCTGGTGGACCGGGCGCACGAGGTCGGGATCGACGCCATCACGCTCTCGCCCATGATGGGGGACTTCAACGAAGATCTCGCAACTCACGGGCTGGATGCCGTCCGGGCAGTGGTCCGGGTCCAAATCGCTCCCGAGGACGTCAGCCGCTTCATGGCTTCAATCGCATAGCCGGTCGGGGCCGTGATCGGGCCGTTCCAATCCCTGTCATGCGCATTGGCTGCATCCTGTCATCAGCAGAGGACCGCGCCTTGGCCTTCCGAGAGGGCGATCGGCCCACAAACGCCCCGGTCGGGCAATGGCGGCGCCCGACTGATTTCCGTCGGCGGGCAAGCCCGCCTTTACAGCGCGAAACAAATCAGCCGGGCTTTGCCATCAAGGCCCTCGCCAGAGGCTCGCGCTGCCAGACCCGAGCGCCCGTGAGCTTTCGTCGCCATGAAGGCCGCGACGGTCGCGGTCCAACTGACGGAAGCATCCCATGTACGCGCACGACGATTTCGAACCCGATCACAGCACGTCCCCGACCGGCCACGCCATCGAAGAACTCGAACTCTACGGCTACCGCCCCTCCGAAGACGAGGCCGATCCCCGGATCACACCCGAAGATCACGTCATCCAGGGCGCAGTCTCCGACATCTTCGACGCCCTGATTTCCACCATGGCCGACACCAGCCTCGATTTCGACCTCGACGAGATCATGTGGTCCACCGTCAACACCTTCCACCGCGCTGTCGACCGGATCGAGACCAAACTCGACGATAACGAGCAGGCACAGAAGCGCCTTCAGCGTGAACAGGACGGCAGCGAGGTCAAATCCGTCCAGCTCGAAACCCTGATCGGCGCGGGCCAAAGCCTGATCGAGCGCCGCGACAGCATGGAGACCTTCCGCGATACCGCCGCCGACATCTATCTGCGCACCACCGGCACGCCCTGGTCGCAACGCTCCGGCTCACGCGTCAACCATCGCCAGATGACCTCGGCCATGATCGACAGCCGCGACTTCATCGCCGCAAAACGCCGGGCCGACAACGAGGTGCTGCTGCCCGCCGGACCGAAAATCGCCTTCTCGGGCGGTGACACCACCGATCATCGGACGATCTGGGCCAAGCTCGATCAGGTCCACGCCAAGCACCCGGACATGGTGCTGATGCACGGCGGATCGCCAAAGGGCGCGGAACGCATCGCGGCCACCTGGGCCAATAACCGCAAGGTCGCACAGGTCGCCTTCAAACCCGACTGGGCGAAACACGCCAAGGCGGCACCGTTCAAGCGCAACGATCAGATGCTCGGCATCATGCCGATCGGGGTCATCATCTTCCCCGGCACGGGCATTCAGGACAATTTGGCCGACAAGGCCCGCAAGATGGGCATCCCGGTCTATCGCTTCGGGGCCGGCAGCGCGTGAGCGCTGCCTTCCCACCTCATCATGAGCATGACGATAGCGCCCGCCGATCATTCCATGTCGCACAGACGGGCATATTCATGCTATATGTCGCAGTGCGCCGTGGTGGTGGTGGAAGGCGCAACCGTCCAGCTTTTTGCACGGAGACACCACCATGATCGTTCTTGGAATCCTCGTTTCCATCGCAGCCATCGGCACCATGTGCTGGCTGCTGTTCAATCTCGCAGTCTTCGCCCTGCCGTTCTTCATTGGCCTGAATGCAGGCACCTGGGCCTATGGCACAGGGGCTGGCTGGCTCGGCGGCATCGTCGTCGGTCTTCTCGCTGCCGGTTTGACACTTGCCGTCGGCCAGGGCCTGCTCATGCTGATCCGCCCGATCTGGGCGCGTCTGCTGATCGCTCTGGCCTTCGTCGCTCCGGCGGGTATGGCCGGGTTCTATGCCACGCTTGGTATCGTAAAACACATGATGCCGTCTGATACATGGCAGCTCATCTTCTCGGTGATCGGGGCGGTGGCGGTGGGCGTGACGGCGTTCCTGCGCGTTGCGGGCATGGCTGCAACCGACCAGGCGAACGGCGGCTTTGCACGCACCTGAACCGCAATGATCCGTTGATGGCGACCAGACGCGGGTGTGGATCATCTTCCATCTTAGTCAGGAAAATGGTGGCAGACACCGGGCAAGCATCGGAGCAGCGCAAGGCACAGACGAGGCCCATAGGAGCGCGAAACGGTCAGCGCCAGCGTTTTTGGTCTGACCAGAACCCGGTTGGTGGCAACGCCGGTAGAACAGGCCGGGAAGAAAGATGCGCATGGCCTAAGATGGCGGGGTGACAAAAAGGCCGGTGTTACCGGTCAGGTCATCCTGATCGGGCCTCAAGGTTGCCACCGTCTCCGTTCAGCCCCCGTGTCTCAACCGCTCCAAACGGCCTCATCAATGGCCTGATCTGGCCGAAGAACAGCGCGATGCGCTTCGATCGCTTTAGCGCAACAGCGTCGTCACAACTTTCTTCCCCTGACGGCAAAGCCGCCATTCCGCGCGGAACAAGAAAGTTCCTCCTGTGCTGTCCAGCCCCCAAGGGGGGTGCGCCAGCGTTCGTCTCCGGCCGGTCGATCGCCATCGAGGCCGCAATGGTGCGGGCTCGGAAACGGAAAACGGAGACTTAAAATGGCAACCATCGGCACCTTCAAGAAGACCGGCTCGAACGAATTCACCGGCGAAATCGTCACCCTCAGCGTCCAGGCCAAGGGCGTGCGCATCGTTCCCGACCAGCGCGCCACCGGCGAGAACGCCCCCAGCCACCGGGTCCTGGTCGGCCGCGCCGAGATCGGCGCCGCCTGGTCCAAGCGCTCCAACGAGGGCCGCGACTATCTGGGCCTCAAGCTGGACGATCCGAGCTTCAACGCCCCGATCTACGCCAACCTCTTCGACGACGAAGAAGGCGAAACCTTCTCCCTCATCTGGTCCCGCCCCAACGGTCGCCGCGGCGACTAAGGCGCGGCACAAAGGCCCCGACCACAAGGTCGGGGCCTTTCTCATGCCCGCGCAAAAATCGTCACGCCCACCGCCACCGCCCCGATCACTCACCCGAATCAATCGCTTCGGCCTGCATTCGTCAAAATGCCCAAACGTCGATTCTGGCTCGCCATTATAAGAAACTACGACTATTATAGCCGTAGTTCTGGCGTGACGGTTGGTGCCGGTGGGAGGTGATCATGCATGATCACTGCCCGACAAACACGGGCCGCGCGCGCATTACTGGGTTGGACACAGGAGATGCTCGCTGACAAGGCCAAGGTATCGCTGACCGCGCTAAAACGCATGGAATCCGCGACAGGCCTTCGTGTGTTTGAAAGCACGAGCGATCAAGTGCGCAGAGCCCTGGAGGCAGAAGGCATCGCCTTCATCAACTCCGGGCGAAATGAGGGGGTGATGATCGTCGATGGGAATGGACAAGTTTTTCGAAAATAGTACCCGTTGCCACGGCTATACTTCCTACGTAGTGACGCTTAACGGTCACATCGGCCATGTACAACCCAAACCAAAACTTCGACTCCCTTAAAGAGCACAGTGGCGCTCTCGATGCTCAAAATCGACTATCTCGATCAGGCTCCAGACGGCCTGTCCCTCACCGACTACGATCGGCAGCATATCAAGCTCTATATGAGGTTGCTTGATGCGGAAACCGACGGTGCAACCTGGCAGGAAGCCGTTGAGATTCTGTTCGGGATTTGCCCAAAGACCGAGCCTGAACGCGCACGACGCGTCCACGACAGTCACCTCGCGCGCGCTCATTGGATGACTGAACATGGCTATCAGCAACTACGTCGCGGCCTCCCACACTGAATGAAGCGTTGCCGCCCCGACAACACCTGTTGTCGGGCTTCGATCTATGCACGCCAGTGAATTCCCGGAATCAATTCACGCTAGACGTGTATCAAGTCAGTATGGGGAGGAACTCATGGTGCCCGATACAAAAGAGTGGCGGCAACCATCAACTTACGATTTCATGGATCATGTCGGCGTCGATGAACTCGCATGGGAATGCCTGCGACGGAATGCAAATTATCAAAAAGACTATTCGATGACCCTCGTATCCGATGACGAAGGTGATCATCAAGCCCAGGCCATCCAGACCCGCTGGGGCCTGCGATTTCCCCGCCCGCCCCAGCCGCAACGGCCTCGAGCAGTGCGTATTCTGGACGCCTGATACCGATACAGGAACCGTTCATATCGGTTCAGGCCCCATGCCTGGCAACAACGAGCCACGCTATATTGCTGACATACATTCCCCTCAGCACCATCAGGCACTGGAAGGCCTGCATCTGTCCTACCCGACGGATACGGGCCGCATCCACCTTATCATTCTGAGCGACCTTCAGCACGACCAGCCCATCAACGCCATCATACCCCTTGATGGCGTGGGAATGGACCGTATCGAGGCCGTGACACGATTGTGGCGCAGTTTGCATGGTCTCAGCACCCCACTCGACAGGCGCATAACGGCCCAGCAGCGACGCCGGCTGAAGAACATGATCCGCGCTGTCGATGGTCGTGCGAACGATGCTGACTATCGGGAGATCGCTGAAGTCATCTTCGGTGTTGAACGAGTGGCGGCAGACCCATGGAAAACATCCGCATTGCGTGACGCCGTCCTTGACCTCGTCAAGGACGGTTTCGCCATGATCGAAGGCGGTTACCGCAAGCTCCTACGCCATCGCCGCCGGTCATAACCTGTCATGCGACCCGGGGTGTGCGATTTTAGCCCCCTCAAGTTCGCACTCCCTCCTGCCGATTTTTCTTCGCCATCGTGACCTTCGTTCGCCGCTGATCACCAGCGGCCCCCGCGAAAGCCACGGAGGCCACCATGACCACCCATATTGCGACGTTGCCGCCGCGCTTCCTGCGCACCAAGGAAGCCGCCGCCTTTCTGAGCCTGTCCGCCCGAACGCTCGAAAAGCATCGTACCTATGGTACAGGGCCAGCCTATCGCAAGCTCGGAGGCCGCGTCGTCTATTCGATCGACGAGCTCGAAGCCTGGGCCGAGCGTGGGGTTGTCACCTCAACCTCCGACCCACGCGGCAGTGTTCTCCCCGCTAAACGACAGGCCCAGCCCACAGCGGCTCTCGCCGGTCGTAACGCCCGCTGATTGCTGCGGTCCCTCCAATGACGGCGCGACATCACCCCTCTGCGGAGCGCGGACAACTGGATCTGTTCCACGCGCTCCCCGGTGACTTCGCTCCACGCGACGCGCAGGATCTCATGGCCTATCCGTTTTTCTCCCTTTCCAAGACCCACCGCACAGCCCCCATCGATTTCGTGGCTGGCAACGTGTCGATCAGGGTCGAGGCAGTTCCCGATCATGGTATGGCCACGATCTGGGACGCCGACATCCTCATCTGGGCAGCGAGCCAGATCGTCGAGGCACGTGACAAGGGTCTACGCACCTCGCGCCTCATGGCCGCCACGCCCTACGAAATCCTCAACTTCATCGGCCGAGGCGTCTCCATGCGCGATTACCAGCGCCTGAAAGCTGCCCTGGATCGCCTCCAATCGACCACGGTCGCCACCTCGATCCGGCAACCAGCCGAGGGACGCCGCCATCGCTTCTCCTGGATTAACGAATGGCAGGAGCGCACCGACAGACACGGTAAGCCCGCGGGCCTCGAACTGATCGTGCCAGACTGGTTCTATCGAGCAGTCCTCGACGATGCGCTCGTCCTAACCATTGACCGGACCTATTTCGGTCTCACGGGCGGCCTCGACCGCTGGCTCTACCGCATCGTGCGCAAACATGGTGGCAGACAGCGCAATGGCTGGCGTTTCGACTTCCGTCACCTTTATCAAAAATCGGGTAGCCTTTCACCTTTCAAGCGCTTTGCCTTCGAGCTTCGCGACATAATTCGCCGACAGCCACTGCCAGGTTATACCTTATACCTTGAAGTCGAAATCGGCGGTCGTCTGCTCCTCGCCTTCGAACCCTTGCAGCCCTGTGGACAACCTGTGGATAGCCTCGTGCTATCAGGAACCCAGCCTATCGTGCCATCAGGAACCGGGGACTCGTGCTATCGGGAACCCAAACGCAGCATAAGTTCTGGAAACAAAAAACAAAATCGCGCCCTTAACTTAGAGTCTAACAAAGAATCTAACTTTGAAGAGCGCGCGCGCGATGTGGAAAACATCGCCAATCGGCCCAAGAAGGCCCAGAGAATTCACTCCGAACACACTACATCTGCTACGGCTTTCCGTAAATCCGGTCCTACGGCTCCCTCTTCTTCAAGCCTTCCGCAACTGTCTTTCGGTGATGAGCCGGGAGGTGCGAAATGATTGTCGCCCTCCTCAACCAGAAGGGCGGCGTCGGCAAGACGACGCTCGCCCTGCATCTGGCCGGTCAGTGGGCGCGTGAAGGCAAGCGTGTCACCCTGATCGATGCCGATCCGCAAAGCTCGGCGCTCGACTGGTCACAGCAGCGCAGCCACGAGGGCATGCCACGCCTTTTCGGCGTCATAGGACTGCCACGCGACACGCTGCACCACGAGGCACCCGAGCTCGCTCGCGACGTCGACCATGTCGTTATCGACGGGCCTCCACGTGTCGCCAGCCTGATGCGTTCGGCGCTGCTCGCCGCAGATCTCGTGCTCATCCCGGTTCAGCCTTCGCCATTCGATGGCTGGGCCTCCGCCGAAATGCTGACGCTCCTCGCTGAAGCACGCATCTACCGGCCGCATCTCCTCGCCCGTTTCGTGCTCAACCGCTGCGGCGCACGCACTATTATCGCCCGCGATACCGCAGCGACGCTCGCCGAGCACGACCCGCCCCTACTGTCGGGAACTATCGGCCAGCGCGTCGCCTTCGCCGACATGGCGCAATCCGGCCGCCTCGTGTTCGAGACTGAACACGACAGTATGGCCACCCGCGAAATAGCCGCCCTAGCCGCAGAGGTCGGGAGGCTCGCGCCATGATGCTCGCCACCCCAACCATCATCACCGGCGACTGCCGTGTCATCATGCCAGCGCACGGCCCCTATGATATGATCTTCGCCGATCCACCCTACGGCGACACTTCGCTCGCGTGGGATCGCCGTGTTGAAGGATGGTTGCCGCTCGCAAGAGAGGCGTTGCAGCCATCAGGCTCAATGTGGGTGTTCGGTTCGCTCCGCTGCTTTATGGCTACAGCCGCCGCCTTCGAGGACGCCGGCTGGAAATACGCCCAGGAGATCGTCTGGGAAAAGCAGAACGGGTCCAGCTTTCACGCCGATCGCTTCAAGCGCGTTCACGAGCTCGTCGTGCAGTTTTACCGCAGCGACGCGCCATGGGGCTCAGTCTACAACGTCGTGCAAACCACGCCCGACGCGCGCGCGCGCACCGTGCGCCGGAAGAAGCGCCCGCCGCACACTGGCCATATCGAGGCCGGTCATTATGTCAGCGAGGACGGTGGCCCGCGCCTGATGCGCTCGGTCATCTACGCTCGCAATGCGCATGGCCGCGCCATTCACCCGACCGAAAAACCGTCCGGCCTGATCGAAATCCTCATCCGCACGAGCTGCCCCCCGGACGGGCTCGTCGGTGACTGGTTTGCCGGTTCGGGTGCAGCCGGAGAGGCCTGCCGCTTCTCCGGTCGCGCCTATCTGGGCTGCGAAATTGATCCGGTCATGGCCCGCAAAGGAGCAGAACGCATTGCATCGTTCCTCCCGCTTGCGCGGGGAGACAGGCCATGACGAAGTCCCCGCAAAAGCGTGGTTTCGCCGCTCGTCCGACAGACGCCGACGCTTGGATCAAAGCCAGCGATCAGCCGCCAGTTTCATCATCCGGTCCGTCAACTGGTCCCGGCTTCACCGCCAGGTTGACCATCGACGTGACGCCCAACCTGCGCGGACGCATCAAGATCGCCGCTTTTCAGCGCGGAGTCACCGTCGCCGACATGCTGCGCGAACTGCTTACGCGCGAATTTCCTCAACAACCTGGAGAGCCTTCATGACCGGCATCGCGGCACCCCGCGTGCGCGGCGGCGCGCTGCCGCCGAACACAGCGCCCGACCATCTCACTCACGTCGAACTGACATGGGTCGAAAAGCAGATCGAATATTGGATCAGGTTCGGCCAGGACGTTCGCGAGACGATCCTCGATCGCCGTCGCCGCGTCCTCTCTTTCCGGCCAAACACCACCTTCGCCTTCGTTCGCTGGGCTGCCAATGACTTTGGCACCGTCATTTCGCGTCTCGACATCGTGCGGGCTGTAGAACCGGGCGAGGCTTATCAGACACTGCCTTTCGTACGTCCCGGCGGCGACATCCTGCTGAAGATCGAGAGCTGGCCCAAGGTCGAACGGGTGCTGCAATTGATCGACGATATCGAGGCAATCAAGCTCGATCCTGCTGATGCAGCGCCCGACTACTGGCGCCACGTTCACAACCGGCTCACCGCCAGCGCCGAGCCTCGCAGCTACAGCCGCGACCAACATCAGGCGTGGCTCAAGCGACGGAGGATCGCGCCATGACCAATCTCAAATGGGCCATGGCGACGTTCGTCGCAACTAGCGTCATCGCGGTTTCGACATGGGTCGATGCGCCGACCAAACTGATCTGGAACGCCTCCGCTAGCACGCCCATCGGCTTGTACTCAGTCGAACCCGCCAGTCCTCTGATGGTCACCGATCTTGTAGCGGTCAATGCCCCCGAACCGATCGCAACCTTCCTCGCCGATGGTGGATATCTGCCACGCGACACACCGCTCCTGAAGCGCGTCCTTGGCCTGCCCGGCCAGACGGTCTGCCGCATGGGCGTACATATCACAGTCGACACTGTTGAAGTGGGAACAGCCCTTCAACGCGATCGGATCGGTCGCCCGCTGCCCGTCTGGCAGGGTTGCCGCGTCATCGCGGGCGGCGAAATCTTCCTCATGAACTGGGAAGTCCCCGACAGTCTCGACGGGCGCTATTTCGGCCCCATACCGGCCAGTTCCATCATCGGCCGCGCGGTCCCGCTGTGGACGGATGAGGACGGCGAAGGCGACTTCGAATGGCGGGCGACAATGCGGTGAACGCCCGGCTTCCGGCGGACGCTCTGCTCGCCACGAACTTCTCCACCGCTCATTGAAAGGAACTCATCATGCCGCAGATCGGCGAATTCACCCGAGAGAAATCCGGCTTTACCGGCCGCATTCAAACGCTCGCACTCGAACACAACATCAGCATCGTTCCCGCCGAACTTTCGGATGTCGAGAAGGCACCGAATTATCGCGTTCATCTCGGCGCGGACGACAATGGACCGGAGATCGGTGCAGCCTGGACAGAGTCCAGCGAAAAGGCCGGCGAGTATCTGTCGCTGTTGATCGATGACCCCACGTTCCCACAGCCAATTCGCGCGCGCCTGTTCCAGAACGGCGCGGACGCAACCTCCTGGTCACTGCACTGGAGCCGCCCGCAAAAGCGCGGTGAACGGGAATAGGTCATGCGGATCGCTCACACGAACCCCGCATCACCGATGTCAGCCGGGCGGCCTTGCGCTGCCCGGCGCACCATCCTCTTTCTCCTTTCCGGCATATCTCTCCTCGCAGCACCGCCGCCCGCCGTTCTGGCGCAAAGCGCTCCATCGGTCGGGCATTCACAGCGCGATACCCATGCGGACTTCGTAGCCGAAGCCTCGCAGCGGTTCGGAATTCCCGAGCACTGGATCAGATCCGTGCGTCGCGTCGAAAGCGCAGGTGATGTGCGCGCCGTATCCTCAGCGGGCGCGATGGGCCTGATGCAGGTCATGCCCGGCACCTGGGCTGAACTGCGCGTTCGGTACGGACTCGGCCGCGATCCCTTTGACCCGCGCGACAACATCATCGCAGGCACGGCGTATCTGCGCGAGATGTACGACCGCTACGGTTCGCCGGGTTTTCTTGCAGCCTACAATGCCGGTCCCGGTCGCTACGAGGAATATCTCGCAGGCCGCCCCCTCCCGGCAGAAACCCGCGCCTATGTCGCCACGCTCGCACCAATGATCGGCGTCGGGAATGTATCTCCTACAACGCCAGAAACCCTCACCGTTGTCACTGCCGATCCGCATGCGTGGCGGCGAGCGCCACTCTTCGTCATTCCGTCCGCGCGCAATCTCAGTGTCGGTCAACCGACATCCGAACGGCAATCCGGCGGCAATTCCGCTGCACCATCAACGGCCGATGAACCAGTTATTGCTCCGCAATCAGGTGACCTCTTCGTTGCTCGTGTCGGTGAAGGAGACCGGCCATGAGGGTGTTCGCACAATCGCGCAGCATGGCGTGGGCTGGCGAGGGATTTGCGGGAAGGAGGGAGGAACAGACGGCAACGACAGAAGGACGGCGAGATAAAAGAGCCTCGCCATATTCACACAAGCCATTGACATGGCTTGGCTTTTGGCGTGCCGGTCGGTCGGGTCGCGTGCCGCTCCTTACAAATTATCCAAAGATTTCAAGAGTATTTCCGGCACTGTACCGGAATGCCGGCTCCGGGAGGGCGTTCCCGTGAGCGAGAGAGACAGCGATTTCCGTGTCCGCCCTGGACGCATCAAGTCCACACGCGCACCCAAAGCCAAGAGCTTCATCAACCAGGTGCTGCGGGCCGCGAAGAAAGCGGGGCACAGCTCTGGCGAAGTGCGAACTGCCAAACGTGGTGCGAGCCATGGTCACTCGACCTTCGGCCGAGGCCGAACCAGTTTCAGCCGCTCGCGCATCTTCAGCGCCTCCCGCCGCGTCGTGGTCAAAGCGCGCGTCGTTCGCCATCAGGGCAAGTCGTTCCGCTCCGCGCCGCTCTCAGCTCACCTCTCCTACCTGAAGCGCGAAGGGGTCAGCCGGGACGGAGAGAATGGCGTGATGTTTGACGCGACCAACGAGCGCGCCGACGACCTCGCATTTTCTGATCGCTGTAAAGATGACCGCCATCATTTCCGCTTCATCGTCTCGCCCGAGGACGCCGGCGAGATGACCGACCTGCGCGAGTTCACCCGTGATCTCGCTAGCCAGATGGCATCGGATCTCGGCACGAAACTCGACTGGGTCGCCGTCGATCACTGGAACACCGACAATCCCCATGTCCATCTCCTGGTGCGTGGCGTTGATCAGACGGGTGCCGATCTGGTGATCTCCCGCGACTATATCAGCCGTGGCCTGCGTTCCCGCGCCGAGGACCTGGTCTCGCTCGAACTCGGACCCAAGCCCGAGCATGAAATCCGCAACGCATTGGAGAAAGAAGCTACGGCCGAACGCTGGACGCGGCTTGATGTCGAAATCCGCGTCGCGGCCGACGAAACAGGTTTCATCGATCTGCGCCCAGAGGCGAACGGGAAGTCCGATCCGTCGCTGCGCCGCCTGATGGTCGGCCGCCTCCAGCATCTGGAGAAAATGGGCCTGTCGGTTCAGGGGGCACCCGGGGAGTGGAATGTTGAACTGGGAGCCGAGCGCACGCTGCGCGATCTCGGCATGCGCGGCGACATCATCAAGACCATGCACCGCGCGTTCACCGAACGCGGGCAGGATCGCGGTTTCAGCGATTACACGGTCGACAGCGCCAACGCTGGCACGCCGATCATCGGCCGCCTCGTTGATCGCGGCCTGCACGACGAGTTGACCGGTGAAGCCTATGCCGTAATCGACGGCACCGACGGCCGCGCGCATCATGTCCGCTTTCGAGGCATCGAAGCCTTCGAGCACTCGCCACCCGTCGGGGGCATAGTCGAAGTGCGCCGCTTTGGCGGCGCTGACGATCCCCGCCCGACTCTGGCGCTCGCCAACCGATCCGACTTCGATCTCAACCGGCAGATCACAGCGCCGGGCGCAACCTGGCTCGATCATCGTCTGGTGGAAAGCGAGGCCATGCCGATGTCCATGGCCGGCTTCGGGGCCGAGGTCCGCGATTCCATGAAAGCTCGCGCGGAGCATCTGGCTGAAGAGGGTCTGGCGCGGCGCCAAGGTCAGCGCATCATCCTGCAGCGCAATCTCCTCAACACGCTGCGCCAGCGTGAGCTCGACAGCATTGGCGCGAAGCTCCAGGCCGAAACCGGCTTGCCGTTCCAGAAGGCCCAATCCGGCGAGCATGTCGCCGGCGTCTATCGCCAGCGCGTGACGCTCACTTCGGGCCGCTTCGCCGTGATCGACAACGGACTGGGCTTCCAGCTCGTACCCTGGACCCCGCCACTCGAAAAGAAGCTCGGCCAGCACATCACCGGCGTCGCCAAAGGAAACGGTGGCATCGAATGGAGCCTCGGCCGGCAGCGGGGGCTTGGCCTGTGACCGCCACAATCAACAAGAAAGGACCCGCGTAATGTCTGCGACCAAAATCCTCTGGGGCCAGATCCTTGTCGTCTTCCTGATCGTGCTGTTCACGACCTGGGGCGCAACCCAATATGTCGCCTGGAGCCTCGGGTTTCAGGCACAGCTCGGCACACCCTGGTTCATTCTTGGCAGCATGCCGATCTACTACCCGCCCGCCATCTTCTGGTGGTGGTACTTCTTTGACGCCTACGCTCCGAGCATCTTCGCCAAGGGCGGCATGATCGCAGCATCCGGCGGCTTCATTGCCATCGCGGTCGCCATCGGCATGTCGGTCTGGCGCGCACGTGAACAGAAGAACATCGAGACCTATGGCTCGGCCCGCTGGGCTAAGCCACAAGAGGTCAAGGCTGCAGGCCTGCTCAACCCCGATGGCGTTGTCCTCGGCAGGCTTGATCGCGACTATCTTCGCCACAATGGTCCCGAGCATGTCCTGTGCTTCGCTCCGACGAGAAGTGGCAAAGGCGTCGGCCTTGTTGTGCCCACCCTGTTGACCTGGCCCGGCTCCGTCGTCGTTCATGACATCAAGGGCGAGAACTGGCAGCTCACCGCCGGGTTCCGCGCGAAGCACGGTCGTGTGCTGCTCTTCGATCCGACCAACATCAAATCTGCTGCCTACAATCCGCTGCTCGAAGTGCGCCGCGGCGAATGGGAAGTGCGTGACGTGCAAAACGTCGCCGATGTATTGGTCGATCCCGAAGGCTCGCTCGAAAAGCGTAATCACTGGGAAAAGACCAGCCACTCGCTGCTGGTCGGTGCAATCCTTCACGTCCTGTACGCCGAGAAGGACAAGACGCTGGCCGGAGTCGCCGGTTTCCTGTCCGACCCGAAGCGTCCGATCGAGACCACACTAGCGGCAATGATGACCACGCCACATCTGGGCGAAGCTGGTCCCCATCCGGTCATCGCCTCAACGGCACGCGAGTTGCTCAACAAATCCGACAACGAACGCTCCGGCGTGTTGTCGACCGCCATGTCCTTTTTGGGCCTCTACCGCGATCCTGTCGTCGCCGAGGTGACACGTCGCTGCGACTGGCGGATCGCGGACCTGATTGAAGACGATCGTCCGGCAACCCTCTACCTCGTGGTGCCTCCCTCCGACATCTCGCGGACGAAACCACTGATCCGCCTGGTGCTCAACCAGATCGGCCGCCGCCTGACAGAAGATCTGCACACCAAAGCACGGCGCCACCGCGTGCTGATGATGCTTGATGAGTTTCCCGCGCTCGGTCGGCTCGATTTCTTCGAGAGCGCGCTCGCGTTCATGGCCGGCTACGGCATGAAGGCCTTCCTGATCGCCCAATCTCTCAACCAGATCGAGAAGGCATATGGTGCCAACAACTCGATTCTCGACAATTGCCATGTCCGCGTCTCCTTCGCCACCAACGATGAGCGGACGGCGAAGCGCGTGTCAGATGCCCTCGGCACCGCCACAGAGATGAAGGCTATGAAGAACTATGCCGGTCATCGCCTTTCGCCCTGGCTCGGCCACCTGATGGTCTCCCGCTCGGAAACCGCTCGTCCGTTACTCACGCCCGGCGAGATCATGCAGCTTCCTCCCAACGACGAAATCGTCATGCTGGCTGCCACCCCTCCGATCCGGGCCAACAAGGCTCGATACTTCGAGGACAAGCGCTTCACAGAGCGCGTTCTACCGCCCCCCGATCCGACCAAGACCCCGCGGACCACCCGTAAAGACGCCTGGACGGACCTGAAGCCGCAGGAGCCAGACAAAGACCTGCTCGCCGAGATCCAAAAGGCCGAACAGGACGCGGCGAATAGCGGCCTGCGTCGAGAACCAGAACTTCCTGACCATGTCGCCATCGTCAAGGAAACGAGCGATCCGAAGCCGGCTGACGAGTTTGCAGCTCTGCTGGATGAAGAGCCCGAGGATGCAGCGCGACAGCGTCAGGCGCTTCGTCGCCGGATGAGTGGCATCGCACGCCAGGTCTCGATGGACCCCAACGACAATATGGATCTTTGAGCCATGCGCGATCGTATGAACGTATACTTCCCGCCTGATATGCTGCGCCAGATTTCCGATCTCGCGGATCGGAAGAAAATCTCTCGGTCCGCTATCGTTGAAGCGGCCGTCGCCTCCTTTCTTTCGCCAGATGGAGCTGACAAGCGCGAGGCCGCATTGACGCGGCGACTGGACCGGCTGACACGGCAGGTCCAAAGGCTGGAGCGCGATCTTGGTGTAACCGCCGAAACTCTCGCCCTTTTTGTCCGCTTTTGGCTGTCCGTCACCCCACCCCTTTCCGGCGAGGCAAATAGCGCTGCCCAAGCAAAGGGCCGCGAACGATATGAAGGTTTCATCGAGACGATCGGCCGACGCCTGCAACAGGGGCAGAGCTTTTTACGGGAAATTCCAGACGACATTCTTGAAGACGACAGGCCAGATAGAGCCGAAAGCCCTAAAGTAGACGCGTCCCCTCCGTGAAACCTCCTACGCGCCACTCCTCGTTTTCAGCCTTCGAGTTCGTCCCGATACCTGCTTGATTCTCGATTTGGCGGCCATCCCCTTGTCTACGGCCACTTGACCCTTTTGAATGACCGGCGGCGGTGGACCAAACGGGCTGAAGTTCATGGTCGAAAACATCGAACTAGCACTCAGCGCTTCAGCTTTCATAAAGTACACAAAGGCATCATCGAAATTGGTTCCCCGCGTTCCAGGGAAGAACAAACGGAAGTGTGCCGACTTCCAGCTCTCATCCTGGTCGACATCAAGAAAGCCTCGCGCATCCAGAAGCCGGATCTCTGCTCTAAATGACGGCATGTTGCTGCACATCGACTCGACATAGTCGGCATTAATCTCACGCCCTTCGGCACCAACCCCTTGTCGCGTCTCGGCGTTGTCGAGCAACCACCCAAAAAACTCCCGGGTCAGACGTGGCAACCGCTGTAGCTCGTCTATAAATCCATCCAATGCCGCTTGGCCCTCGGCTGCGTTATCGAACAAACCCTCAACGTCTGCGTGACTGACAAGAAGGCTGGCATCGGAACGAGTCACACTCGGAGGTGCCTCGATAAAATCCAGGACACTCGTTGCGAACTTCCCGTCAATCTGCGGCTCAAGCTCAATTCGAATTCTGCGCTGCTCATCAACAAGCTTGCGATGGACTGCCTGGAGCGTAGGCATGTCGAGATCCATGATCTCACGGCACAGCTCTGTGATACCGATGATATTTCTTTCGGTGAAATTACAGCGTTTAGCCAATTTCTTATCGAGAGAATAGGTTTTTTGGCGCTGCCCGATGATGAGCATGTTGATCTCGTCATACAGATTCAGATCGTCATCGGTCACAGTCCTCAGCGTCTTGTTGATTTTTGAGGCGTCAGCCTGCGACGTGACCTGAAACGCAATTTTTCTTGGACTCGTCGTATCTCCGATATCCAATCCAGGCGCATTACTTCTATCTTTGTTCAGGTTGCGTAAATTCGCACCGCGAACAAGATTGAGGATTTCCTTGAAGAAATCCTCAAGCACACGATTTAGGTCATTCTGTCCGACCGCACAGCGCTGACGCACCTGACTGGCGATCGCATCCAGATCATCAACAATCTGCCCCAAAAAGTGACCTCTGCTAGACACTAACTATCGCCCTCCTCTTGACGACTTTCCAAGAATTCCGACCCGCGATTCGTGCGGACTCCAATTCACATCCTCACATGCATCACAGCACAGGCTGACCGCCGTTCGCCTGTATTTGCACGCCACACTACTACTACGACAAAGACTTGTTGAAACGCCTCAAAATCAGGTTCTTTTAATCGACCCCGATCCGGGGTCCGTCTTTTGCGCACCCCGTCATGAACGGGGCCACTATGACCGCATCACATCAGAAACCGGAGACGATTGCCCGTGGCGCGCGGATGCTGCGCACGGCACTCGGGCCTTCCATCGCCCGGTTTCTCGAAGACCCCGGCGTCATCGAGGTGATGCTGAACCCGGACGGTCGCATCTGGATCGACCGGCTCTCCGAAGGACTGGCCGATACGGGGGAGATGCTGTCCGCTGCCGATGGCGAGCGTATTGTCCGGCTGGTGGCGCACCATGTCGGCGCGGAAGTTCACGCCCGCGCGCCTCGCGTCTCGGCAGAGCTTCCCGAAACCGGCGAGCGGTTCGAGGGGCTTCTGCCGCCTGTCGTCGCCGCGCCCGCCTTCGCCATCCGCAAGCCCGCTGTCGCTGTGTTCACACTCGACGACTATGTGGCGGCCGACATCATGTCCGCCGATCAGGCCGTGACTCTCCGCGAAGCCGTAGCGTCCCGCGCCAACATTCTTGTCGCGGGCGGCACCTCGACCGGCAAAACCACTCTGACCAATGCGCTGCTGGCCGAAGTGGCAAAGACCTCGGATCGCGTCGTCATCATCGAGGACACGCGCGAGCTGCAATGCTCCGCGCCGAATCTCGTCGCTATGCGCACCAAGGATGGCGTCGCCACGCTTTCCGATCTGGTGCGCTCCAGCCTTCGCTTGCGGCCTGATCGTATTCCCGTTGGCGAGGTGCGCGGTTCTGAGGCCCTCGATCTGCTCAAAGCCTGGGGCACTGGCCACCCCGGCGGCATCGGCACCATCCATGCCGGCTCCGGCATCGGTGCGCTGCGCCGCCTCGAACAGCTCATCCAGGAAGCCGTCATCACCGTCCCGCGCGCCCTGATCGCCGAGACCATCGATCTGGTTGCTGTTCTCGCCGGACGCGGTTCCGCGCGCCGCCTGGTCGAACTCGCCCGCGTCGACGGGCTGGGACCGGGCGGCGACTACGCAATCACCCCCGCAACCAACTCGAAAGGAGATCCTTCATGATCCGCACGATTTCGCGCGGCTGCCGCATCATGGCAACCGCCGCTGCCACTGTTTCCATCAGCCTGATGCTGGCGCCGGCCGCACACGCATCCGGTTCCTCCATGCCCTGGGAAGCACCGCTCCAGAGCATCCTGCAGTCGATCGAGGGGCCGGTCGCCAAGATCGTCGCGGTCATCATCATCATCGTCACAGGTCTGACGCTGGCATTCGGCGACAGCTCCGGCGGCTTCCGGCGGCTTATCCAGATCGTGTTCGGCCTCAGCATCGCCTTCGCCGCCAGTTCGTTCTTCCTCAGCTTCTTCAGCTTCGGCGGCGGGGCGCTCGTCTGATGGCGGGCGGCCTCGAACAACTCGACGTGGTGCCGGGCTTCACTGTCCCGGTCCACAGGGCGCTGACCGAGCATATCCTGCTCGGCGGCGCTCCGCGTTCCATCGCCATCATGAACGGGACGCTGGCCGGGGCCGTTGGCCTCGGTCTGCGCCTCTGGCTGGTCGGCCTCGCCATCTGGGCCATCGGCCATTTCGCCGCCGTGTGGGCGGCGAAGCGCGATCCGCTCTTTGTCGAGGTGGGCCGCAGGCATCTGCGCATCCCCGGTCATCTGTCGGTCTGAGGGAGGCGCAGCCATGATGAACCTTGCCGAATATCGCCGCACCACCAGCCGCCTCGCGGATTTCCTGCCCTGGGCAGCACTTGTCGGCTCCGGCGTCGTGCTGAACAAGGATGGCTCGTTCCAGAGGACGGCGAAGTTTCGCGGACCGGATCTCGATTCCGCTGTCGCGGCTGAGCTGGTCGCCGTCGCAGGCCGGATCAACAACGCTGTGCGCCGTCTCGGCTCCGGCTGGAGTATCTTCGTCGAGGCGCAGCGCAGCGAGGCCGCGACCTATCCCGCAAGCCAGTTTCCCGAAGCCGCATCGGCGCTGCTGGACGCCGAGCGCAAGGCAGGTTTCGAAGAAGCCGGAACGCATTTCGTGTCGGGTTACTTCCTGACCTTCCTCTGGCTCCCGCCCGCCGAGGACGCTGCCCGCGCCGAGACCTGGCTTTACGAGGGCCGCGAACAATCCGGCGTCGATCCATGGGAGCTGCTGCGCGGCTTCATCGACCGCACCGACCGCGTGCTGGCGCTGCTCGACGGCTTCATGCCCGAGTGCCGCTGGCTCGATGACGCTGGCACGCTGACCTATCTGCATTCCACCATCTCGACCAACCGCCATCGTGTTCGCGTGCCGGAGGTGCCGATGCACCTCGACGCGCTGCTCGCCGACCAGCCGCTGACCGGTGGGCTGGAGCCACGCCTTGGCGACCAGCATCTGCGCGTCCTCACCATCATCGGCTTCCCGACCGCGACGACGCCGGGCCTGCTCGACGAAATGAACAGGCTGCCGTTTCCCTATCGCTGGAGCACCCGCGCGATCCTCATGGACAAGACGGATGCGACCAAGCTGCTGACCAAAATCCGCCGCCAATGGTTCGCCAAGCGCAAGTCGATCGCCGCGATCCTCAAGGAAGTCATGACCAACGAGGCGAGTGCCTTGGTGGACACCGACGCGGCGAACAAGGCTCTCGATGCCGATATGGCATTGCAGGAGTTGGGCGCCGATGTTGCCGGCATGGCCTATGTCACGGCCACCATCACCGTCTGGGATGCCGACCCGCGCATTGCCGACGAAAAGCTCCGCCTCGCCGAAAAGATCATTCAGGGCCGCGACTTCACCGCAATGCCCGAAACCGTCAATGCAGTCGATGCCTGGCTCGGCTCGATCCCCGGACATGCCTATGCCAATGTCCGCCAGCCTCCCATCTCGACGCTCAACCTTGCCCACATGATTCCGTTGTCGGCCGTGTGGGCGGGGCCGGAACGGGACGAGCATTTCAGCGCGCCCCCGCTGTTCTTCGGCAAGACCGAAGGCTCGACCCCGTTCCGGTTTTCCCTTCACGTCGGCGACGTCGGCCACACCCTTGTCGTCGGCCCGACCGGCGCGGGGAAATCCGTGCTGCTGGCGCTCATGGCCTTGCAGTTCCGCCGTTACGCCGGTGCCCAGGTCTTCGCGTTCGACTTCGGCGGCTCGATCCGGGTCGCCTCGCTCGCCATGGGTGGCGATTGGCATGACCTCGGCGGCGGGCTGACGGAAGGGGACGAGGCGTCCGTCTCGCTCCAGCCGCTCGCCCGCATTGACGAGCCTCACGAGCGGGCATGGGCGGCCGACTGGATCGCCGCCATCCTCGGTCGGGAAGGTGTCCCGGTAACGCCCGAGACCAAGGAATATATCTGGACGGCGCTGAACTCACTGGCGTCCGCTCCGATCGGGGAACGCACCATCACCGGCCTGACGGTGCTGCTCCAATCCAACGATCTGAAACAGGCATTGCGGCCTTATTGCATCGGCGGGGCCTATGGCCGGTTGCTCGACGCCGAGACGGAGCATCTCGGCTCAGCCGATGTGCAGGCGTTCGAGATCGAGGGGCTGGTCGGGACCGGCGCGGCTCCGGCCGTGCTCGCCTATCTGTTCCACCGGATCGGCGACCGCCTCGACGGGCGGCCGACGCTGCTCATCATCGACGAAGGCTGGCTGGCGCTCGATGATGAAGGCTTCGCCAACCAGCTCCGCGAATGGCTGAAGACGCTCAGGAAGAAGAACGCTTCTGTCGTCTTCGCCACGCAGTCGCTCTCCGACATCGACGGCAGCAATATCGCGCCTGCCATCATCGAAAGTTGCCAGACGCGGCTGCTCCTGCCGAACGAGCGCGCGATCGAGCCGCAAATCACCGCCATCTACCGGCGCTTCGGCCTCAATGACAGGCAGATCGAAATCCTGGCGAGGGCCACGCCCAAGCGGGACTACTACTGCCAAAGCCGCAGGGGAAATCGCCTATTCGAGCTGGGCCTTTCCGAAGTCGGACTCGCCCTCTGCACTGCATCGGCCAAATCCGACCACGCCCGGATACAGACACTCATCGCCGAGCATGGCCGCGACGGCTTCCTTACGGCCTGGCTGCGCCTGCGCGGCGTCGATTGGGCAGCCGACCTGATCCCTGACCTTACCAATCTCATCCCCCAGACCGAGAAGGAGACCTAACCATGACCATTCGCCGCTCCCGCTCGCGCGCCGTCTTCATGGCCGCGACCATACTGGCCGCGCCGCTTGCGCTGTCGCCCATGCTGACCAGCCCGGCCCACGCGCAATTCGGCCGCATCGTCTACGATCCGACCAACTATGCGCAGAACCTGCTCACCGCCGCGCGCACGCTGCAACAGATCAACAACCAGATCACCTCGCTTCAGAACGAAGCGACCATGCTCATCAATCAAGCGAAGAATCTGGCGAGCCTGCCATATTCCTCGCTTCAGGCGTTGCAGCAGAATGTGAGCCGCACGCAGCAGCTTTTGAGCCAGGCACAGAACATCGCTTTCGACGTGCAGAAGGTCGATCAGATCTTCCAGACCCAATATGGCAATGTCTCGCTGTCCGCCACCGATGGCCAGCTTGTCGCCGACGCGCGCTCGCGCTGGCAGAATACGGTCGGCGGTTTGCAGGATGCCATGCGGGTGCAGGCCGGCGTCGTCGGCAACATCGACACCAACCGCACGCAGATGTCCGAGCTGGTCGGCCAGAGCCAGAACGCGACCGGAGCGCTGCAAGCCACGCAAGCCGGCAACCAGCTTCTCGCCCTCCAGTCGCAGCAGCTTTCCGACCTGATTGCGTTGATGTCCGCCAACGGCCGATCCGAGGCGCTGATTGAAGCCGAACGCACCACCGCCGCCGAACAGGGCCGTGTCCAGCGTGAACGCTTCCTGACGCCGGGATCGGGCTACCAGCCTGGCAATGCCCGGATGTTCGGCAACGGCAACAACTGACCGGACAGGGAGGGGCGCGACATGGACGGCAAGATGCTGGCCCGGCTGGGCGCGATCATATTCGTCGCCATCGCCATTACCGCAACGGTGATCGAGATGACCCGACAGGACGAGCCGCCGCGCGGCAGGCCCGCGCCGGAGCTACAGCGTCCTGCCGATCCGTTGCGCCAGAGCCTGCGCGATTGCCAACGTCTTGGCGAGGCGGCCGCGAGCGATCCCGACTGCCTCGCCACCTGGGCCGAGAACCGCGACCGGTTTCTCGGCCGGACGCCGGTGCCCGCCGCCCCGCATCAGAACGGGGGGCAGTGAACCATGGGCGGCACCGGCGTCATCGACAACTTCCTCGGCGTATTCACATCCTATATCGACAGCGGATTCGGTCTGCTCGGCGGCGAAGTCGGCTTTATCGCCACCACGCTGATCGTCATCGACGTGACGCTCGCCGCCCTGTTCTGGAGCTGGGGCGCGGATGACGACATCATCGCTCGGCTCGTCAAGAAAACCCTCTTCGTCGGCGTCTTCGCCTATATCATTTCCAACTGGAACAACCTGGCGAAGATCGTCTTCGAGAGCTTCGCCGGTCTCGGCCTGAAGGCTTCCGGCACCAGCTTTTCCGCCGCCGACCTGATGCGTCCCGGCAAAGTGGCGCAGACCGGCCTCGACGCGGGCCGCCCGCTGCTCGACTCCATCTCCGACCTGATGGGCTACTGGTCGTTTTTCGAGAACTTCATCCAGATCGCCTGCCTGATGTTTGCATGGGCACTGGTGCTGCTCGCCTTCTTCATTCTGGCGATCCAGCTTTTCGTGACGCTGATCGAGTTCAAGCTGACCACCCTGGCGGGGTTCGTGCTGATCCCGTTCGGCCTCTTCGGCAAGACCGCCTTCATGGCCGAGCGGGTGCTTGGCAATGTCGTCTCTTCCGGCATCAAGGTTCTGGTGCTGGCCGTCATCATCGGCATCGGCTCGACACTGTTCAGCCAATTCACCGCCGGCTTCGGCGGGGCGACGCCTACCATCGACGACGCCATGGCAATTGTGCTCGCCGCTCTGTCGCTGCTCGGCCTCGGCATCTTCGGACCTGGCATCGCTTCCGGCCTCGTGTCGGGCGGCCCGCAGCTTGGCGCGGGCGCGGCCGTTGGCACCGGCCTTGCCGCGGGCGGCGCAGCCCTTGCCGCAGGCGGCGCGGCTGGTCTCGCCGTCAAGGGAGGCGCTGCCGCTATGTCCGGTGGAGCCGCTGCCGTTCGGGGCGGTGCGGCTGCCGCAGGTGGTGCCGCCGCGACCTACAGCATGGCTTCGCTCGGCCAGTCGGGCGCGGCAGGCGTCGCCTCCGGCATTGGCGGCGTTGCCCGCGCCGCAGGCTCCGCCGCCGTCTCGCCTCTGAAGCGGGCCGCTTCCAAAGCCTCCGAAAGCGTCAAATCCAGCTTCTCCGATGGCGCACGCGCGGCCTTTGGCGTGACGGGCGGCTCATCTACCACCGGCACGGTCGGAGGGGCCAGCGCAACTTCCGCAGCCACACCAGCATCTTCCCCCGCTGGCAGTCCCCCGGCCTGGGCGCAGCGGATGCAGCGTTCGCAGGCAGTGAACCACGGCGCCACCATGGCCGCCCATGCCGTGCGCTCCGGCGACAGCCATGGCGGCGGCTCCTCCATCAATCTTTCCGAAAGTGACCGCTCATGAGCATCTTCAAACGACCCGCCACCCATTACGGCAAATCCCCCGAACCCGAGACGCCCTATCAGAAGGCCGCGCAGGTCTGGGACGAGCGCATCGGCTCGGCCCGCGTGCAGGCGAAGAACTGGCGCTTCATGGCCTTCGGATCGCTGATCCTCTCGGCCGGCTTCGCCGCCGCGCTCGTCTGGCAATCGGCGCGCGGG
>VFQO010000804.1_pt1 | contig 29386 bp, 17 predicted proteins | sample 3512331 | NCBI WGS metagenome assembly VFQO01 (sample SAMN10412371, study PRJNA504923) | tailings metagenome | isolation source: Replicate 3 from Balatoc abandoned mine | place: Philippines: Itogon, Benguet | collected 2017-08-28 | reverse complement strand
AGATGACTATTCTTGACGACTCAGATGGATCTTATCTCGACAAGCTACAAGAGGTTTCCGTTCTGACGCCTGAGATGGACTCGGCCCTGAAGAGTCTCTCCGGCGCCGACTCGGACTCCAATCCCACGACCGTATTGGGTTGTTTGCTCCAGACACTCTTCAAACATGCCGATAACATGCCCTTTACTGCTAAAACGCGATACGCGTTCATGAAATCTTACGTGCACACCAAGCTGTACCTGGACTTGATGGCCGTCGGAAGCTCGCTTCACAACGAACCTCACAGGCAGGTCTCCCTGTTGGACGATCCTCGGTTCCAGGCGTATATGAGAAGAATGGAGAGTGAAACGTCCATGTTCAGACACGTCCATCAGTGCCTGGCGAGAAAGGCTCTGGGTCTCCAGTCCTTTGACGACTTGACCCTGTTTTTCGCGGTCGAGAACAACTACGCCTCGTCCAATCCAGAAGTGTTCAAGGAAACGGTGAAAAAGACCAAGGAAGAACTGTCCGATCCAACCGCAGACGATGCAGTGGACCAGTTGGAGAACCTCTACTCTGCTCAGACGAGCCGGTTGGACCAGTCACTCTCCTACCAGGTCTACACCCTGAGTGAATTGCCGGCACCAATGTACTCCAAAGTGGCAGATCACGCTAAATTGCATGGATTTTGTTCCAAGATGATCAAAAGAGCAATGCTGACCGGCGACCCGGATAACTACCGGCAAGCCTGGCTGACTGTTACAAACGTCTTACTCGCTACCAGAGAGAAGAAGGCACGTGTGTTGGGCGCAATTACTAAGGGAGAAGAATGGCAATGGACTGTATCTGAAATCTCGGCCGCTGAAAAGCAGAGGAAGCAGCAGCAGCAACAGGCTGACACGCCCGTCGGTTCCAACGATGACACGCCCGTCTTACCTCTCCCGCGTCGCAACACGACCTTCTGGGAAGCGCCTCTGATTCTAGGCGACTTAAAATACACTTCTAAGACTCAAATCTACAATCACATGTATCTGGACAAACAGGACGCTCTGGGAAACTGTCTTCCGGTGATCCACCCGACTTTGTACCTGCTCCTAACCACGGCCCTTCACGTGGATTGGACCTGTCTGGTTCACGATCGACCCATGGATCTCAATGAGTTTGGGGCAACAGACGCCAGCAACGGTATCCCCATGGAGAATCGGGAGAACTGGCGCAACTCGTCCCGGGCGGAGCGCGTTCCGGAATGCAGGTGGTGGTGTTGTTTTACCGGAGCACCCATAGAGACTCCTCTTCACGGACTGTATTTGATCTTCTTTTTCGCTCAGATACCACCCGTGGTTCTCACCGTGAGTTTTGACTACTGGACGACCATGGACAACCGGATTATCGACCGCGCTACCGCGTCCGTAGTAGCTAATTCTGAAAATTTGGATTCTATCAACTACCAAGGAACAGGCGCCGCCACCAACGAAGAAAGGTATATTTCGTCGGGTCAATTCCCCCTGGCTCACCAGTACCTGCGCAAGTACGTCGGCGTTCGCAAGCGCGCGTTGTCTAAGTTTCAGACTGTCTGCCGGCAGTTGATAGCAAGGAGCAAGGAGACATCTCGTAATTTATTCACTCCTATCGCGGTGAGGGATCAATTGAAAGATTTACCGGCTGAACGTCTCGTCATGGCAGAGTTGGAGCAGATTTACGGCATCTCCGAGACCGATACCTTTGAGACCATGCTGGAACTTACGGGCGTGTCAACCAAGGAGAGCGATTTGGGTATACCTCCGACCAACGATGAAGAGGAGCAGGCGCCAGTCGACGCCGACCCCATGCAGGTGGACCAGGTTCCCGCCGAGGGCGGCGACAAGAAGGGAAAGAAGGACTCTCAGTCTACACCAGCGTCAAAAAAGAAGCGGGCTAGCCATGCTTCCAAATCTGCTGCTGCGGTAAGAGAGTCCTCGGGCAAACCTAAAACGAAGGGGGGCGACGCCGGCGCGGGCTCCCGCGAAGCTCCTCCTCAGCTTCCCAGTCGGTCTAGAAGTGCCATCAAGGAGGCTCTCGTCAAACTAGTCACTCGACATCAAGAAAGGACGGACACTATGGACTTGTCTGATCTGGGAGGCGCGCCGGGATCAGGCGAACCCGGGGACTGGATGAACGTGGACAACTTCCCCACTGCTCCGCCTACAGAAGACCGGACAACGGTCGCTGGTGAACCGGCCGGAGATGCCAGCGGTGTTGTTGCCGTCGAGGCTCAGAAGTCTCCGAGTGAACAAGAGACGGCTGACAAGAAGAATAAGAAGAAAAAGGACACCGAGTCCGAGAAGTCCAAGAAGAATGACGACGAGGAGGACAAGAAGAAGTCTAAGGAGAAGAAGAAGAAGAGCAAGAAGAGTAAGGCCAAGTCTGAGTCTTCGTCTTCTTCTTCGTCCGAGTCAGTCGTTTCATCCGGCTCTTCGAGTGAGGACGAAGAGAGCGAGGAGGCCGTGAGTTCCATGTCGGACTCGCAGGAGTCGTCCTCGGACCGCTCTTATCGAGACAAAAAGAAGTCTAAGAAGAAGTCCAAGAAGAGTAAAACGAAGAAAGGTCTGTCCAAGTCACATAAGAAGAGAGGTAGCAAGAAGAAGAAGCGCGTCGAGTCCTCTGAGTCTTCCGAGTCCGAGTCCTCTTCAAGCTCTTCCTCTGATTCGGCTCGCGAAAAGTCCAAACGTAAGTCTAAGAAGGCACCCAAGACCAGGAAGCGCAAGGCCCAGTCTTCGCCTTCTTCTTCCGAGGACAGCGACGACAGACCGACGCGCACCCCGCCTCCCAAGAAGAAGGCCAAGGTCTCCTCCGCTCGGGTCGATGAAGGAGGAGACGACTCTGATTCGAGCGAGGTCACAGGTGACAAACTCAAGTACCTCTCCAAAGCCGAGAGAGAGGCGTGTGCCAACGGGGAGGACTTGGACGACGAAGCGCGCAGTCAAGACGGGGATGCCACGGGTGAACCGCCTGAAGGCTACGCCTATCAAGATGGAGGTGCTCCTCATCTCACCACGCCCATGTTTGTTGACATGTTGCGCCACGTCAAGGGAGTGTACGTGACGGGCAAGACTCTGGGCATCAAGAAGGGAATTGCCTACATGCCCGACCCCATGGAGGATTACGTGGACACCAATGCAAAGCTCGTGTTTATTCCGAACATGTCTTTAGTGGGTGCTGCCGTGGGCGAGCTCGTCAAGAGCTATGTGGAGACAACGTCCAAGTACCAACCTGAACAAGCCAAACTTATCCGCACCAGGTTGACTGACGTTCTTCGAATTGCGACCGACGTCGATCACGAGCAGAACAAATCTTTCATGTACCCTATCACCGTGGAGAAGAACCCTAAGGTGAACTCTTTCTTGGCGTTTGCGGACCTACGCACCGTGCTGAGTCTCATGTTTATGTCCGAAGCTCAACTCAAAAAGGAGACTGGCAAAGTGGACAAGAAGCGCGCCGATCGCGGAGAAGTCAAGGAAAAGACGTCTAAGAGTAAGTTGATTGAGACCTACTGGGCGGAGGTAAGCCATCACTCACCGGCCGCGATCGAGAAGCTTGGTATTTGGCCAGCCAAAGATCTGGCTCCGTTGATTGCCAAAATTATCGACAACGATGAAATTGTGGTCAACTCTAAGCTGTGTCAGTTTATTGTGAACAAGGAGAAGGAGGTTCTGGCGGGCACCACGCCAAGAAACGAGGCCATTGCTCAGATCAAGCAAAAGATCAACCCGCACGCTGGAAGGTATCTGGGAGTGATGTTCGAACCTCAGAAAAAGCATCAGAAGGAGAAAAAAGCTGAAGGCAAATCCAAGAAGAAGGAGTAAGTGTTCTGACGGGCGTGCAGGCGCGGAACGCAGACGTTACTAGGGATCAAAGACAACGTGTTCTGTAATCAATACATGTTAAATTACTTGATAACTGTTATTTCACCGCGTGGGACGTGTGATCTTTGGCAGGGACCGCGGGAACCGAAGATTCTTCCGCGGACTGACGCGCGTGCACTCTCGCTTCTCCGGGCGGGCTCCCGGGTCCTCTTTTTTCCGGATAATGAAAAAATTTTCGGTTAAGTACTATATAAAGAACATTTACTTACTGAAATCCGGGATTCTCCAATCGCAAACAGAGCTACCGACAAGCGCGTGAGAAGTGATGATCTAGCGTGGTAAAAAAGTATTTCTGCCGATTATTTCCAGTGCGCCAGGCCTCGCCTTTCTCCCAGACGTGTCACCTCGCTCCTCGCGTGTGTGTACTACTCGCCAGAACAAGGTACTGTTGTGTGCGAGGATCTCATACAAGCATACTCAGCCAGTTTTTCTTCACTTTCCACCCTTTGGCGGAGGTTTCTTTTCTTCTTGGCTTAGACTTTTCTTCTTCTCCTCCACTCTGCCTGGTATCCAGTTATTGTTTGTTCACCACACCAAAAAAAACTCACATTCGGTTCGGTTTCACTTCTGATTCTGTCTCTATTTTTTCACCGTTCATCTCCAAAATCGATCCTACTTTCTGACCCTCCTCGACAAAGGAAGGAAAAACCACTGGCTGACTTTCCCTTTTCTTCTCGTTTGACTTGTTCAGAAAAGAAACTTGTGGGTTTTATTGGCTTTCACGCACGCGCGCTCGTAATCAACCTCGACCGAAAAAAGCGACGTGAGCTAGAGCGCAACCATGTCAGGTTTCCAAGGCTCTCTCATCTCGGCGCCGTACTACGGCAACATGGGTGGCGCCGGGCCCTCTGCCGGCTCAGTGCAATGGACACCAGCAGGTCCCGTGGGCACTCCTCAAATGTTTGCAGGCATTCCTCCTGGTCTCGCCGGCGAGAACAACGCCGGGAGGCTCCGGTCCCTCTTTGGTGATCCCTTGGGTTCAGTGCTCGGAAACTTCTTCACCCGAGGACCTATAGGCCAACAGACCATTGAAGAGCAGATGTACGGTCAGATTCTCGTCTCCACGACCTCTGTGGCCACTTACAAGGCCGTGGTCGGTCAAGGTAACTGGGCGATTCAGCGTCTGGCTCAGTACCATCTGACCTACGTGCACCGTGTCATGCAGAGATACTACTACTACCGTATGTACCCTGCTCGTAGAACCGGTCACTTGGACATGCAGGCTTCCGGAACGGAGAGCATGTTCTCCTTCCAACGCACGGGTCACCGTGTCGGAGCCACCGCTCACGCCCGTGCCGAAGAGTTGTTTGGTCCCGAGGACTTGGCCAAGAGAAAGAGAAACTGGATGATTGACCAGATCGTTTATGGTCACATGGCCACTCACCAGCACGACATCATCGCGGCCGTCTACATGGAGTCCTTGATCCGAGACTACATCCTCTCTGGAGGCAACCGCTGGACAAACGAGAAGTATGTCGAGTGGGAGTTGCTCGAAGCCGCCAACGTGTTTGGTTGCTTGAACGACCACCCTCAGTACGCCGCTCCTAAGCTCCTCGAGTACGCCAGCCGAGTGGACGGTACCATCAAGATTGGTATCCTGCCTCGCAAGGCTCTCCGCATGCACCAAAACTTGCTGCCCACCAAGATTGACCAAGCCATTGGTCGCATCGCGTTGGACACACCCGTTCAGATCACCCTTGGTTTGACCGGTGTGATTGAGCGCTCCGTCGCCTTCCCCACCGATGCCACTCTTGACCCCTACAGCCAGCCTCGTGCCTTTGGTAACATTAACAACATTGAGATCTACTTGGAGCCCTCTTCCGACCTTAACACGGGTAACTCGGACACCAACACTCTCCTGGTCAACCACCACCCCGTCCCCGAATTCTACCGCCACGGCCTCATCCGCGGTGGAGGCGGCCACAACATCAACCCCAACGTGGTTCGCATCTACGACATCCGCAAGCCCGGTCTGAACACGGTTAACCCCGGTAACAGAGCCGGTATCCTCGCTACGGGTGTGTTCACCTCCAAGGGTGCTCCTGCTCCCGGCAACGGCGGAGGAAACGGTGGCAACGGACCATCGTTCCCCAGCGTTTCTGACATCTACGCTGGGTTTTCTCCCGAGTTCCACGCTTACATTAAGAAGCTGAATGATGAGAAGTTCACTTCTCAGACGAACGGTGAGTACCGACAGCAAGGTGCGACCGCATTTGAGACAGTTGGCTTTTACAGCGAAGAGGACTCCCGCAAGGATCTCGTCCACTGCTTGGCCTCCATTTGGCCGTCAGAGTATCCTCGGCCCGCCGACGCTACAAAGGAGACCGCTGGCTGGTCTCCTGCCCCCGTGATCGGAGCCATGATGCCTCACAGTTTGAGACATCAGACCACGTTGGATGCCGTGGAGAGCATCAACAAGTTGGTCGAGCCTCGGGGAGCCGACAAGAGAACCTTCTTCGAGTTGGCCAGCGAGATTGTTGAGGTGGCCACGTTCTTCAACAATTTGCCGTTTAATGCGGCATTTTGGAACGATCTCTATGACGAAAATGGTCACGTTGCCAATGATGGAGTAAACGAGTTGAAAAAGGACGCCTCTGGTGCTTACAAGATCCCTGCGTACAAAGCCGGGTATCGCACGGGTTATTTGTTTGGATACGGAGCTGGTCCTTTGCTTCGGTCTCTCGTGAATGCTAATTTAGATCTCACTGCATTGCCAACACACGAAAGGATGATCTCAAAACTAAGATCTGCTTATTCTCCTTTTGTGGCAATGCTGACCACTCTGGCATCCAAGTTCAAGAACTCTGCGACGTTGGCTACTAATTTGTTGCCTGATTGGTACGACAAGCACACGTGCACCGTTTTTGATGCGTGGTGTGCGTCAAGCCCCATCGACGCGCATTGTTCGTTCGGAACCACTGGGCCGTCTTCACCGTTGAGCACCGACAAGGTTGCCCTATCGAAATGGGTGCAATCGCGCTTTTTTATCAACGGCGTCTTTTTGTTGGATTCTGACGCAGTCGATCGCGCTGGAAACGAGGTCACTCGGTTCTCACAGAAGAATGCGACTGTCATTCAATCCATGCAAGCCGAAATCACTCGGCGGATTCCTTCGATCGACACCAAAACAAGAAATGCAATGGCACTTTTAGCGGCATCTCTTGCCGCCGATGGACCCTCTGGCGGCGGATTTCCAATTGCCACCAGCATCGATTGGATCAAGGATCTTTCAGATCAATTTGCTAAAGCCCAAGACAAGAGTCAGTTTACCAGTGAACGCGTCGAGAGTTTTATGGCCGGCAAATTAAGCGCAACTGCTTTGGCGACAGCAAGATCTCCTGCAGCTCCTGCGGCACCTTTGATGGTGAGAACAATGCTCAACTTTACTTATGCCGACCTCAAACGTCGCTTTAGTAGCAGAGAGGCAGAGATGATGCCCGGAGACCCTGAAACAAATTGCAAGACATTTTTTGACTTAACAGTGGCCGGCAATAGAGAAAAGGCTAAGAAGTACTACGTTGACAACACAGACCCCGGCTACTTGCCAAGCGCTCTCCGCGAACTCAAGAGGGATACTCAAGCCACCCAGAGCGGCGCAGCTACCTCTTTGGGGGCAAACGTGCCTTCTTCCCGCTCCGGTTACGCTGGTTCCAAGATCCCTTATGCCGCCGTCGATGCCGACTACGCCAAGCCCGACCTCCGCCGCGCCGAGCCCAAGAACAACACTGCTGTTCAGCAAGTCGGTCTCCGTTTGTACTCCTCTCACCACTCCCTCATCCTCTGGCGCATGCGTCAGTTCTTCCAGATGTCCGGCTCCGTTCATGGGCACCCCGGTTTCTTCCTCTGGTTGACCTACATCCTCACCCCGATCACTCTGGACTCCATGGCCACTCTCGCCGAGACCGCCGGCCTCCCTCTGCCGTTCGACTTGGGCCTCATGCGTTGGTGCCAGGTGTTCCTCGCCCTTGATATGCTCTTTGCTCGCGCTGGTTGCGTTCAGGTTCTCCAGACCCCTCTCATGACCTTCCTGTACACGAACGGCCCCGGTCAGCAGATCACTCTCAACTCCAAGGTCATGTCCAACGAGTTTGTCGAGCGCCCGAGCGACGTTATCCGTGTTCCCAACGTGTATGTGGTCGATATGTACCACGGTCGCGGAATCCAGTTTATCACTCCCGCCGACTCCAAGGCCTGGACTGTGGACCTCTTCCGTCGCCGCTCCGAGTTGCGAAACATTGTGGTTGTCATGGAACGTCATCACCAAAACTGGAATGCGTTCTTGTACTTGAACAACAAGTACAGCCAGAGCTTGAAGACAGCCCAAGACCGCGGAGCACTCGCCTTTGGCTACTGGACCTCTTCGAGATTCACCGTCGAGCACTCCCACGCCAAGTACTTTAGCGAGGCTCTTGGAAGCTACAAGAAGCGTTTGAGTGCTCTCCCCAAGACTCAGTCGAATGTGCAGAACTTCTTCACCAAGCAGGATCAGTACCGCTTCTACAACTACTCTGCCGGTGTGGACTTCAAGGCTCATAGATCCTACATCAACTTGCTTGCCTTCCGAGGAATGTTCCGCACCTCCGAAGCTCAGTTGGGCGTGGGTAGTATCGTGCGCCAGTTGCCCGATGACTCCTTCACGGTGTTCAACCCTGCCTGCACTCACAACCCCATCGGATCGGAGAAGTGGAACTCTCACTTGACTGAAAAGTGTCTGCAAACCGACGCCTCTCTCCATGAGATCGACGTGACGCGAACTGAGAAGATCGTGTACTAAACTTATACCTCTTGCTATGCGCTCCCGCTCCATCGCCGTAACTTCAATTGTAAATAAGAAAGGAAAAAGATTATATTCATACTACTACATGTTACTGTGGGTGGGGTTCCAAACAAGGCGTCCCGGTTCTCATCTAACATCGAGAAGCATGCCCGACAGCCTGAGCGCGGCAAGACACGCCCTGATCTCCGCCGTAGTCACTTTATACTTGTACAGCTTGGCTCCTGCAGATGTGGGGCAGTGAATTACGTTGAGTTCCACCTCGCTCCACTTGAGCCCGTAGGTCTGGACAAACATGGCCGCTCCAAACACCAGTTGCACTTTGGCTTGATTGCAGGGAGAGTTTCTGAATGTCTCAAACGGAGGATTCATGGTTCCGGAAGATTGAGTAAACATGCCGTCGTTGTATCCGGTTTTAGTCTCGCATAGAACCAAGCGGGGTGTCCGTTTGGTGGGTACTGCTGACGAGCCCGTCGGTTGTTTCTGTCCGCTTTTCTCGGTCTCGGCGTCGGCGTCGTTGTCATAAACGGCGATAATATCGATCTTTGTGGCGTAATAACCCACGTGAACTCGTGTGATGTCGTTGCTGGCGTCATAAATGGGCCGGAGATCCCCGATGCACCACTCGGCCTCGACCAGGCGCAAATTCCAAATCTTGAGTGACTTGATGATCCCGAGAGTGTATTCGGAGATCCTGGATGTTTTACCGTTCTGTTTAATGACCTGTTCTGTAATCTTCAGCGCCTTGCTCATGTCGTGGTTGGCAGCCGGGGCCACTTTGGCGATAATCTCGACTTGCCGGTGAACCTCTGTTCCCGTGTGACGGCCCTTGAATCTAGAGTACGGAGCCGGTCTGTACAACTTTTTAGAACGTCCTGTTTCTCTAGAAGGAGGTAACCAGATGTCTGGATGCAACCCGAGAGTGGTATCGTAATCGCCGGCACGCGCGTCGGCTGCCGCCTGGGCCGTTTTGCGCCGCTTCTTGTCCTTGGATTGCTTCACCGTGTTCTTAGAAGCTTGTCTCCAGTTGTAGTTATAAACTTTTTCAGTAAGAGGGGTTGTTACTCCCTGCAGACGACGAACAAAGGTCGAGCCCGGGATAGAGACTTGGAACCCGGCCGAGTCACCCGGGAGCTGGGCTACTGCGTTGTTGAGTGGGTGCGCTTTGACTCGGTTGAAAATGTCCATTTGAGTAATTTTGATCCTATGCATACAAAAAATCACTGGACCTAATTCTAATCTGTGAAATACCTGGCTTTTTTATTACAATGAAAGACTACCTCCGTTCTCCGTGGCTCGCACACTCGGTGGGGCGGTTCAGGCCTCTCTATCTGAGAAGAACTCTGCCGAAGCAGTGAGCAGGCGTCACAACCTGCACAGTGGCCGTGAGACCGGACTCGATAAGCCTTGCCAACTCGTCGCGGCCGTCGAGGAAATCTTGAAAGTCTTTAACCGGAATAGCTGTGCCCGTTCGCATGCAATTTTCAATCGCATTTGCAGCAGCGACAAGATCGGTCATAAGGAACAACTTGTTTCGAATGCGGGCGTTGGGGATGTCGGAATAATTGGCAATCATATAGGGAGACAGCCACAGATTCCTGAATTCGTGCATTGGACGCCAGATGAACGGGATGCGAAGTTTGCTGTACGCAGTGATGCTGGGGTCCAAGTAGGGCACGTCGGCGATCACGCGCGTTCCAACGGGCCATGGCTTCGAGGTGTAGTTGAAAGCAGGGACCTCTCCTCGGGAAGTGTAGTTCATCATAGCGCCTTCACCCTGCTCCTTCTGAGATTCTCTGTGCGCAAGAACTCCAAAGGGGACAAGTTCTGTCTCTAAGTAGTTGATGCCGTTAAGAAGGTTGGTACCCGCCGTGACCGTGTGGTGAGCCTGGTCTTCGCTGGTCTCGTTCCACTTGTCCGATGTAGCGACAATGTCTCCTTCGTGGGCGGAACGTAGCTGAGTCGAGAAGTTTTCATCGGGTACCGGGAAGGGCGCATTTTCGTCGTCGTGCTCCTGAGCATAGACCCAGGCGGAGAAGACACCTCCCACCGCGGGGCGAACCTGATAAGAAGCGGGAATGCCGAATTCGCCGTACGTGTGCAAGGCATTTGGATCCGTTTCGTCCATTAAGAAACGGAGATCATCATATTGTACGCCAGCCATGGTTTCGGAACTGTGTGTGTGGTGCGAAAGACGAGCGCTTGGCTGTTTGAGTCTGCGGGTGGGTCGGAGGGAAAAGTATCAGGTTATTTCTTTTTGAGCTCTTTGCACGGGTGAAACTCAAGAAATGCGAGGCTCGAGGCGTCGATTTCTTTTCGCCTTCGCTCCTGGCACCTGCACTGAGTGTGAAATGAAAGCCTCCCGTGAACGGGGCACGTCCCCAAAAAAACCCGGGACAAAGGGGAGCACGTCGACACGACCTCAAACACGCAAATCTATTTCCACTCCAGATAGACAACAAGTAATTTTCTCGTTTATGAATACAAGTTATCCTGCGGTTTTAGTTAAGACGGTGCTGTCGAATCGTAGTGAACCTCCGGACGGTAAGCCAGGACGGCAAGAGGTAGGAGTTTCAACTCCTCCTGTGTTGAAACGTTCTTTGGATGTATAAAAGTGCAAGTGGCTTCGCTTCTCGACGAAACAAGAAGAATTTTGATTTGATATGTATCCGCTGCGGCCATTAGAGTAGGATTGTCGCCCCAGAAATACCGTCGAGACATCTTGTCGAGGTATTCCTCCCACGTGGTGTAATATCCAGGAAGAGGTTGGAAAAAGGCGTTGTAGAATGTTGCTTCTGCTTTGATACGAGCCACGACCTCTTCTCTGACCTTCACAGAGTTGTAATCCTGGTACTTCACGGGATTGATTCGTTTTAATTGGTCCGCCAATGAACCAAATTGACAATCACCGTCGCCGGGTATGGTGATCAAATTGAGGCCTAGAACGCCTAAGCGCTGGATCAATCGCAGCCGATCCGCCAAAACGCCGCCGAACCCGTAGCCTTGAACCTCGACGTCTCGCAGTGCCCTAAACGTTTCTCTGATTTCTTCAGCGTCTTCTTCGCTGTTTACTGTTATTGTTTGACTGGGAGCAGCAGGCAATATTTGAAGGGTTTGAAGCTTTTTGTTCAAGACATCGGCTGCACTGGCAAATACGGCTTTCACTTCCGGCAGGTTGATGGTGTCCATGTTCCAAAAAGGAAAAGTTTTTTGCTTATCGGTGGCTAACTGAGCTGCTCCTAGCAATGTCGGGATGTCTAGTTCTACTGCTTTTCCATCAGATTCTGCAAGCACTGTCAACTGAAGAGCGCAGACGTAGAACATCAGTCTAGTCTCTGAAAAAGATCGACCGCTTTGTTTCCAAGTTATGATGGTTTGTACTTGATTAGATGAAGACTCTGAAATTCCCAACAGACGCGCCGTGTTCCAATAACTGAGGTTTGCGTTTAACAGGCACGCAATAATAATGTTGGTTGCATGCACCGCGATCTGTCGAGCAGCGTAGTTTACTGCATCTCCTCCTGTCAGAAAAGGAAAATTTTTGAGCAGCTCCTCGGCAGTGGTCGGCAATGGAGGCACGCTTACGAGCTGCCGCAGTGCGTTCCTCACCTTAGCCAGCTGTTCTTTCTGGTCTTCAAACATTGAGGTAGCTTTCTCTTGCAGTTTTTTGCCAATCTCTGTGAACATCTGAACGACGTATGTCTCAGGGTCCGACGGTGGTTTCTCGTAGAGGTAAAATTGGAGGACTATTCCCTCAAACAGCGGAATTCCTGTTGATCCTCTCCAGAGCCCTTGTATGAGTTGATCAATCTGTTCCGTAAAAATCAGCTTATTGCCGCTGATCGGGGGAGTCAGTGTAAGGATCGGTGTAGGCGTCTCCTGAGAAACGAGTGCCTCTGGTGGTTGGCTGACAGGAGGAGGCTGAGATGGGACTGTTTCAGCCGGAGACCCTGACCCAGGCTCAGAACTGACCTCCATGGCATCCGCGTCTTCTTCGTCCTCTCCTTCGTCCACGTCCATCGAATCGTCCGCCGAATCGTCCGACTGTGACTGATTAAACAGTCGCCTCTCTTTCCGTTTGAGCCATTCTTCTATCCTTTTGCAGCTTGCTTCAAGATCAAACCCGTCTTCAAATTTGTCTTTGATATCTTCCTCTGTAAAAGACTTGGATCCGTTGTCGAAAACTTGTAACAATTTTTCTATAGTCACGTCCACCGTGATTGCTTTGGAAGGGTATTGAGACACGAGACTGCGTTTAAGTCTGTCAAAGGACAGCTTATGGAAAAATAGCTCCAGTGTTGCTGCAGCGGGACTATAGAGCGCCACAGCGGTGGGTGTTCTGTTCTTCTCCTTGATCCAAAACTTATCGTTGGATACTGTGCGGATTCCTAAAACCCGTGCTGCGTCCTCGGGAATAGAATCCAACAGTCGTTTTTCAAAATCGTAGATAAAGAAGCAAGCTCGAGACGCTGCCGCGAAAGGAATGTCATTGTCGTTTTTCAGCCTCGTAATGAAAGCGCCCAGATCACGAAGGAATCCCTCCAAGTCGTAATTTTTCAATATGGTAACCGCATCCGCTCTGAGTTCATCAGCTCGGAGCAACAGGGCTCGATACAGACCTCGGATGTATGGCGTGATTGCGTCGTAGGCATCAAAATCCATTTCCACTTCCACTTTTGCAAGAAAATCCAACTCCCAGAACTTGAAAAACTTTTGGGCCCATTTAAAACCTTCGGAAATCTTGTCGCTTGTTTCTTGTGGCAAAACGAGGGACGGGTCTCTTTCATGAAAGCTAGAAAACAACCTTAGACGTTCGTTCTTTGACTTATTTTTGATGGCGTTGGCAATGTTAGAAGGAACACTGTAATTTGCGGGCGCCGAGTCCAGATACTCTTCTGACAAATCGATTCCTGGGAACGCCACTTGCAGCAACTCGTCAAGGGATAAATTGACGTTTGGTCTGAAGAAAAGATGTTTGCCGATTTGCGATCTTTCTCGTTGATAGTAAAGATACTCCAAAAAAAGCATCAGCGCCAAATGACTTGGAGTGCCAGCGGACGGGATGTTCTGTCCGACATCACGTTCTCGTGTAATCCCGAAAATGCGCATGGCGGTAGAATCACCCGCTGATTTGGCAATTTCGAGTCCAATGGTGTACAAAAACTTAGCCGTCAGAGCGCATGCAAGGCGGCTGTTCTGTTGGTAGTCTTCTTCTGGAATGCGAGCTGTTTCTTTCTCCACCCTCTCGGCCTGTTGGTCAAATTTGGACTTTTCCAGAATGGCCCGAGCTATTTGGTGCTCAGGGTTTGGAGACAACAAAATCGGGTTGGTCATGGAACGGTAGAGGTCGTCGAAGAATAGTTGAACTTGCGTTCTGAGAACAGGTTTCTGTTCCATATGGAACCTGATCAGCACGTTTTCTGCGACAGGAACTCCATTTGACGCGTCGCGGATCCCGTCAAAAACGGCCCTGCGAGACGGAATGAACCAATCCTTGACCTCTTCTTCAGCCGGAGCGGCCAGACCGATGGGGAAGAGGGACTGGGGTGCCGACGGAGGCTCCGCGGGAGGAGTTGGGTCGGGCGAAGGGATGGACTCGGGACTGACCTCCATCGGATCTGAAACTGGCTTTGAACCCGAGTTCGGCACGTCGACGTCCATGGAATCTGCTTTGGGGTGTTTTTTCGCGAGGGTTTCTAGCTCTTGAGCGTGACCGAACCCTTTTAGTTGAAAAGCGAGGATGATTGCCCAAACATCTTCTTGGCTTGCATAAGTGGCACTGTCTGCCATTTCTAGCGGAAGACTGCAGATAAGTTCAAACATTTCAAGTCCTGCTTTGTTTAAGTCACCTTTGTCGAGATACCCAGCACTAATCTTGGTATCAGCTAGTCTTACATCACGAATCCAGTCACTCATGGCATACAAGATAATTTCCGAGCGAGTTCCACTGAGGTAGACATCTTGACCCATTTCACTGAACGGATTGTTGCTCGGGACCACGATGAGATCGGCCACGAACTCTGGGAATGTATACAGGGCAACGCCGGATGGTCTCAACCATCGGTCGCTTCTCCAGTAATCCGATGCAATTTCGATGATACGGACAACAATAGAGGTCGCGTACTCCACTGCTAGCGTTTCGGCGGCAATGAATCGTTCCTGTGCAGGACCGCCTTCGATTTTTTCGCGGAGCGTTGATCCGAAAAATTTTTGGATTTCTTGATAAAAATCATCGCTTCCAAATTCTGAAAATGCAACAGACGATCGGATGGGTATTACGGGGTCGCTTCCTTCCGTTGCGTTGACGGCAATCTGAACTAAGCCCAAAATTGCTTTGTGTAGTAGATTTACGAGAGAACTGATGGCGCTGTCTACGTTTGGATTCACGGCGTACTCCAAACGGATAGCTCTGTAAATCTGAAACACCGAAAGGCCAACCCGTACCATTGCCTTCGAGATGATTGCGGTGGCGGTCGGGTCGATGTCGCTGAACTGCTTTTGAATGTCCACAGATGGCAAAACTGCCACTGAACTTTCTGGGTGCTTTTGTTCACCGTAGTTTTCATTGTATACCTGTTGACAAAGGGTTATCTCCTTATCAAAATTGTGCATGGCGGCCTTGATTTGTTGAACAACAGGAACGACGTCTTTCAACGCGTAAAACTTTGAAAGATCCCATGTGACCATGTCGTTGGTCCCAAACTTATGGGGACGAAGTTGCCCCACTAAGGGGTCTCCTGTCTCGTAGATGATGTGGTCATGCGCGTTCAACCGTACCAAAAATCCGCCGCCGATAAAGTTGTTTGCGTCTCTAACCACCAGTCTATGAATTAACGCTGTTAGAAGCAGCTGATTAGCCGTCGGCATGTTCGACGCAGACGAAAACATTTCTTCGATGTTGACAGGCTTGAAGGTCGTCCAATCGACACCGAACAACGGTTGCGTATAATTTGATACGTTCTGCTTCACAGTGGCTTGCAGGACTGTTTTTACGCATTGGATGAAAAACACGCACATAGTGTCCAAAATCCAATGAGCCAGCTGTGTTAGACTCAACTGCTCGTCTATTATAAACTGATTGAGGTCGCTCAAAGATGTATTGTAGGAATAAGACATGAGCTTCACAAAAACAACACCGGGGAGAGTCTTGGGTGCAGTTTGTTCGCCGTCGACATCCATGGAGTCGTTATCGCTCACTTGCATCATAGACAACTGAACCTTATACGTGTGGGCAAGAAAAAGAGCAAGAGAGTCCTCTAACATCTTCAGTTTGTCAGTTGATGATGACTGATCTTTTTTTAAGTGATTCCACATGCTTTCGTATTTGGGAACCAGAAGACATGCAATGTTGACAGCGTAGTCCAGACTCTGTTCGAACAACGCGGCCGCCGTCTCTTTTATCTGCTTCTTGCGTGCACGTTCGCCAATAACGCTTGACGTATTGACTGAATCTGCGATTGTTGTGTCGTCTTTAGATGGCATAAGTAGCAGCGGCGTGTTGGGTCCAAATCTGGTCGATTTGTCGAACACTGTCGCAAAAGAGACGTTGGACGTAATCCGAGTAAATTCAGGCGATTCTGAACCCGACGACTTATCCGTTTCTCTGTTTGGCGGAGGCAAGCTTTTCGGCGGGGAATCTGTTTGTTCGTATTTGCGCTTGCGCCCGCCGTGGCTAGGTTCCTCGAAAATACCTGTAGTATTCAACTCAATTGAAGTCACCTTCTCAGCAGTGACGGTGGAAGATCCAAGCGGCATGGTTCTAACCGGCGAAGCAGTCCAAGACGGCACAAACGAGCGCGGATAAATGACCACCGGGTCAAACCCTTTGGGGTCCACAAAAACCCGCATGAACATTCTCTCCGAAGTGGCAGTTTGTCCCATCAACCACAGATTCTGAGCGTTGGCACGGTATTGCTTGACCCACGGAGGAGGCTCGCCGTCGTGGGTCTGAATGGCTCGGGCTTGCCCGTTCTCCGAGGTGATCATAAAGAACTCCCTCCGAGCCACATCGTCTGAATCAAACGCCGTTTGCTTGTAGATTTTGACAAACACCGAGTCGAATGGCGCAGTCAAATTGACGTTCTTGGAACCCAACATGTCTCGACAGAAGCGCTCCATGTAGGAGTCGTGGAAATGCATGGTGTGATAAGCCGGTCTGAAATAAAGACATCCTCCTCGTTTATCACGCAAATGCTTGATTATATGATCAGGCGGAGTGTAGATGTCGACGTCCTGGTGCCCCACCAGTCTCCAGTAATGGTAAGAGTCAAAGCAAAGCGGCTGTCTCGAATCTCCTTTGGGAAGAACAATGGGGTCATGTTGGTCATTTGCGGATAAAAACTTGCCCAAAATGTAGAACACGCCTGAGTTTGGAAGCGCTCGGAAACCAAAGTGGTTCCAGATCTCGGCCTCTCCTTCGGTAACGTAATCAATCGAGAAGAGCTTTTCCTCCGTATCCGTGCTCGTGCTTCCATACACTGCGTCGGAAGCCGTAGTTGGGATCACAGACGAGACCTCGGAGATGTTGACCACCCACGCCACTTGGAGGTCTATCTCCTGCAAGAACTCTTTGATTGAGGGCCATCTGTTACCTTGGGTCCACGCCGCTCCGTAGCCTTTTTCCACTCTCCATTCATCTTGAAGTTGCTTGAGAATATAATTGACCTGGTAGGCGGTGTAGAGCCGCTCGTGGAAGTTGGCCGCGCACGCGTCACTGTCCGGGCGGATGTCGTATTCCAGTGTCAGACTGGTTATGAATCTCTGAACCTCGTCAGAGGCCATTTTAAATCGAAAAAGAACATCTCGGTTGCGAATGTCCACTCCACGGGCCACGCAGCGGCCAAAATGGAACAAACGGCCGTTCTCCATGTCCGTCGTGAGGTCAACCCGGGCGTAGAGGTCGTCAATGAAACCAGGGTCTGCCAGGGAGGCCATGCCCGAAGATCGGTAGAAGGACTCGGCGTCCCCAGTTTGATCCGACGCATGTAAGGCACCTCCGGCGAACCCGGGAGGCACCTGCAGCACGGGTGCCGAGGAGGTCATCGGTGCGGGGTTTTTTATCAGAGGGACTCGAGAAACGGCCTACGCGCGTCCACGGTCGTGGTTTGATCACTATTTTTTTTCTGGCGGGTTTAGTTCCTACCGCGGGCGCGCCTCGCCCGCCTGCCTGCCTGTCTGACGACTGAGAAACCGAGTGGAGGAAAAAGGAGCGGGGTTCAAACGGGCGAAAAACTGCTACTTTTAAGGGGGTGGGTGGGTATGGAGGAATAAACCCCACTAGCTCGGCTACGTATACATGCAAGCATCTAACAAACGAGATCAATTTAATCGAACATTGGATTTTTTTTGCGGTGAACTGGTTCATGCACATAAAATGTCCTGCTTTGCCTAGAAAAGCATGTCATCCACCGTCACGGAAGCGGAAGAGCCAGTCGAGGGCGTAACATCCGGGTAGCCGGCATCCGTCAATTTCTTCTCATGCATCAACGTAGCCAACAATGTGAAGGTTCTGTCGACATTGGTGCCGTCTTTGGCTGAGACCAATTCGAAACGAGCCCCTATTGAATCGGCAAAAGTCTGTACATTTGAAAACCGTCAAGAGGTTATTCTTGTCGATTGAATGTCTTAATTGTGGACCGTTGACCAAAAAAAAAAATCACGACGCACTCTGGCAATTTTTACCGCCTCTGTATCTTCACTGATCAGAAGATCCCGAATGCGATCCTCTTTGTTGCCGACGACTAAAATCTGAGCAGTTTCTGGGCCGTATCTTTCGAACTCTTCATACCATTTTTGTAGGTGCTCAGCTGACTTCTTGTCTTGCACGTCAAAAACAAGCATCAGCCCGTGCATGCGTTTGTAGTAAGATGCAGTAACGGTTCTTTGCCGAACAGAATCGTGAGTTACAAAACAAAACTCAGACGACTCCTTTTTTACGTACCTAAATCGTTCTTGCCCTTGTGTGTCCCAGATTCGCAGCTTTGCTTTCACTCCGCCAAGATCAACAATTTTGTCTTTCTGCATGTGATGAAAGAAATGGTTAATTAAATGATGTTAGTAAAGTTCGAAGTACATTAGCTTGACAGCCGTAACGCACAAAATCTACCCCGGGAATATCGCGTGGTGCTTCTTGGAATTCTTCGCCTATGGAACTGAACAGCATAGACGTTTTTCCCACTCCAAAGTCGCCCGTCAATATAACCTTGAACAGTTCTCCTTCTTTCTCGGTCACAGCAGGTTTAGCAGGCTTAACGCTCGCCTTTTCCCTCGCGTCCTTGATCTCGCGAACTAACGTCGTAAAGAGATTTTCGACTCCAACCGATGTTTTCGAGTCGACTAAAAAGAGGCGCCATTTTTCTCCGTCCGCAAAAAGCTATACCCGAGTGAGCAGCAACGAGTTAGTCAGCGTTGGTTTTGAATTGCCGACGGCAACCACGACAAAATATAACGCACGCCCGCGGCGATGTTGGCCGTAGCATCATCCGACGTCGCGTCCGTTTTGGTTCCCACCACGACAACGGGAGCGTCAGGACGCCTAATATCCTTGATTCTGCGTCTCTGTTCGTACAGATTGTAGGCAGATTGCTGGTTTGTGGTATCGTAGACCAGTACGATGGCGTCGGCTTTTTTGATGAATTCGTTGTCGGCGTCCCTTTGAAAGAAAAGAGATAAGTTACAGGGTCACGTGTTGCTCGCGGCATCTCAGACAAAAGATACATACCGAAACCTCTCGTAATCCCCGATTACCGTTACCGTGATTTGCACAGGAGTGCCGTGTAGGTCAACCTGTCTTACTACCTGCGTTTGCGTACAAAATTGGTCAGGTGGGTGGAAAACAATGGGCGTGAACTACAGGTTCACACGAACCCGGTCTCTCAATAAGGGTATGCGATTTTTATCGAATTCCTCTCCCGCAAAATTGCGCGCTAACGAGCTTCTTCCAGATCCTTGTGCTCCGAGCAAGACGATGCTATAGGTCTCTCCAACCCAACGAGGCGCTCTGAATCGAGACAATTCGCCCTCCCGTCCCCGCAAGGGTTCACTTCCATCGTCCACCTCCATTTTCTCCGGATCGCGTTCGGCAGGATTGGACGGCGGGGATCTGTCATATACGGACCCCTCGCCCTCAAGCGACCGCTTCATTCTGTCGACACGGCCCTTCACGTCTTCGTCGTCCATACTATCAGGAAGGTCGTGCATGTACGCCGCCATCCACTTGTCGCTTCCAAAATTGGATCCCGGAAGTTGGTCCCGAGTTCCAATCGACAGCGTTTTCCAACCCTCGCGAGGGGTGAGAACAATTCTCACGGGTTCCTGATCTTCCGTATCCATAGCGCGCTCCATGCGAATTTCAATGTCATCGTCGGTCAGAAACTGTCTCCTGCTATTGTTGGGCAAACCTCGGAGAGCAGGGTTGGTTCCTCCGTCGGGTACGATGGCCACCACCTGATAGGAGACGTCGATCTGTCCAGTCTGGTAGGCAGCCATGTGTCGCGTGAGGTACTTTGTCAAGTCTTCTTCGATGGAAGAAGGCGTTGACGTGCTGCAGTCCAGCAACCAGTAGCACGGAAACGTTTGCTCGGGACTCATGCCGTAGGAGAGAATTTCGTTCATGTCTTCTTCAAAGTAGTCCAACTTAGTGTCGTGCCGGACGATCACGTACGCCAAGTTAGACCCCATTCGGATGACCCTGTCAAAGTTGTTCTTGCAGTCGACCTCGCCTCGAGAGACCATGTCGATGCTGTACGTTCTTTCAATTTGAAGAGCAGAAAACGGTTTGTGGCCCACATCGGCAACAGTCGAATCAGTCTCGGAAATGTCCGCAAAATCCGCCACATCGAGTCCCGTGGTCCAGAGTAGGTGCTGACTGTTTTTGTACAGCCGACTTTGACCTCTAGTTCTCATGTGGTGCAATCTCTGAGCGTAGAACAGAATTCTGTTTGCGTCGGCCAAGTTGAACAGACGCTCCGTGAGGTGGTAAATGCCCGTGTCCTCTGTGTAATGTCTGTTTGCGGTTGCAATAGACTTCTCGAAAAAGTCCACTCGAGGGATGAAACGGAACAAAAACTGACTGGAGAACAAGTTCACTCCAATGGCCTGAACGCGGTTGGAAACAAACTCGGAACGGCCGTCGTCACTCTCCACTCGGATGATGCCGTCCGCGAGAGGGTCCAGGCCCAACGGGAAAGAGCCTCTGGCTTGAGTAGCCGCGTATCTCTCGTTGATAAGAGCACGCATTCCTTGATTTACACCGTCGATGGCGGCTTGGTAGTAAGCGGCGCCCGTGTTGTAACTGGCGATTCCGTACCGCTCGTTGTCACTTGGGCGTTGGTAGTCGCTGCGAGGCCGTTCGTAGGGCTGAGCGCCCACGGTGAGCGGCATACCCTCGATGGACATGGTCTCTCACACTCTTTTATGTGCTTCCGGGCACTGAATTCAGAAACCGAAAAGACGGAGAATGAGGCACAAGGATACGCGCAAAAAACCGCCGTTCGACCGACGACCAGGGCCGCTTCACGCGCCGCAAACTGGGTTTCATTTTTTGATTTTACGGACCTCTATTTTTGGTTCAATATCAGTGACCAACTGGAATCAAGAACCACAGACAGGGTTTTCAATTAAAGTTGGGTATGACAGACTAATTGTTCGCGCGATTTTTCTTTTGTCGCCATTTGGTCGGCTTCGGTCCGAAAGGGGGCCTCGCCCGCGGGTAAGGTCAGCCTGTCAGTCACTAGGCCATCTCTAATTGAGAAAGATTGATGTCTTGTTTATAATAAACGAATTTACAGCCATAAAAAGTGGTATTGTTCTTTCTTCACATTCTAAATATTTTGGCAAGTTGCGCTTTGTCGTGTGGATCGTACGAACAGTTGCACGCCGGGCATTTGGTCAGTTTGCAAGCGCACGCCTCACACATGATCATATGCCCGCATGACACAACTACTGTTCCGGGTTGAGCGTCCATGCACACGATGCAACTGTCTTCGTGCGCGTTTGTCGATGAAGCAGGCCGCTGGGACGGCGGAGACGGAGCAGGAAGAGAAGCGGGTAAGCTGTCTGGTTTATGCGTTTTGCATGAATAACAGATGGTGCGTGATGCGAAGTTGAGCTTAGAACATGTAGTGCAATCCCAGTCGCCCCTTTTTCGCTCTGGTGGAGGCCGTTGTGGATAAGGGGCGAGCCGCGCTGCACTGCTGTTGTCGCGAGCTCCTGCCAGTCTCAGTGATTTAGATTGAAATAAATCACATCCAAAACACACACTCTTGGATCGATAGTTGTGAGTCTTACATTGGGCGCATATCCAGTCGCCAGGCTTGAATGCCGGTCGTTCCATGAGTGAGAGAGATACTGTTCTCTTTCTGACTTCTTTAAAGGACTCTCTCTTGTTTCCGTCCGTAAAGCAAATAGCACACACGGCACAGCCAAGCGCAAGTTTGAACAGGCGTGCTATCCTCCCCTCCCTTCTTTCTCGACAACTCAAAAACCTTTTGCTTCTCATGTTTTATTCATACTAATCCTTTCGAGATGTTTTCTTCTTCAATAGATCTAACAAAACGTTCTTTTCAGGATTCGATAATTTTCGAGTGGCGTTACCAGCCGGTGGCGACGGCGGTTCATTCAATTTCCGTCGCTTAGAGGCGGGAAGATCTGACAGTGATTCTGCATCGGCTTTAGTTCCAGTTAAATCCAAATCATGATTTAGAGGGAATTTTATCGATTTGCCCAACCCCGGCAGAGTGGCGGTCGACGGAGGAAGAGGAATTGCGGGTGGTATTGCCGGCAGGGCCTTTGGGATGAACAATCCAGGCTTCATGCTCCAAATCGTAGGAAGACATATGGCTCCCTCGGTGTAGACTAGTAAAGTAGGTTCATCCATTTGGTTGTAGGGCGCGTGAGTGACTGCCCGGAGCCACCGCACGCGAGTAACGCGCTCGTAAATGATTTTCTCGGGCGTGTCCTCCTTGTAAAGAACAGGTACCTTGTCGTAAGTCGTGGTTTCCAAATTCACGTCTCGAACATTGGGGTTGGTAGTCAGTCCCAGAAAAAACACGGCCACCGTGCACTCCAAGTCGGGCGTCCTGGAGAACTCGTTCATGCAGTAGTTCTGAATAAACGCCGTAGGCACTTGCCCTGATCCAGGTGATCCGGCGAGGAACTCAAACTGCCAAAACTTGGTCGACGGCACGGGATCCAGCGCCGGTTGGAGCGCGTCGATGAGGTGCTTGAAGTACTTTCTCGGTTTCTCCAGGTAAATCGAGGGCTCCACGTCGCCTCTTGCCGCGTCTGTCTTCATTTCACCAGCCACAGCTTGGTACCCGTCCCAATCGATCGCCTGTGCCGGCGGGAGTAGGTTCATGGCTTGCGCGTCAATGTCCACTTGCTTCAACACGACGTACAGCGGGCTCGAAGTCACAATCCGAGAATCGAACTGATTGAGTACCTTAGGACAGACGCCGTTCATTACAATCTCCAGTGTGCAGAGCATTTCGTCTTGACCCATGCGAAATTTGTCAGGAAGTCGGATGCGTTGCCTGCTCTTGGAATCCATGTACGATTTGTCGGGTTGTCTGTTAAGAACAGTTATTTTAGTCACAAACCCGTAGAAGAGAACAGGATGGTCGTCTAGCAGCTCAAACGCCGTTTTCCATAGTGGTTTGTGCCTGTCCTCAGGCGGGTTTCTGGCGTAGGCCTCGCACTGTAAGTCGTATACAGCAGAATTCAGGCATTGAAGGGTCCAGAATCGTTGAATAGGCGTGTAGTTCTTGCGATCGCGGGCCGTTGTTCCTGGTCCGACATCCCGGACGACCGCTCGATAGGCCATAGCCTGTTTCATGCTCTCGCGGGCAGCGTCGACCTCTCTCTGTCTCGGTCTCTTCGCGAAAATAGGCTGGCCCACCGTCAGAGTTTTGGGTACTAAACACCAGTGGAAGACTGACACGGACTCGGTCTCCAGGGTGGCCTTTCCCTGGCCCTGCATACTGGAAAGAGCGGCCATGACGGGCGCGACCCCGGATGCCTCGCCCAACGGAGCAGCGGTAGCGTAACCCATTCGAGCGCCATACTCTCGCGGAGCGTGCAACAGCCGGGGATCTCGACTGTTTAGGTTGGTCTGAAAGTGAGCTTCTTGATCAGTGGCGTTGATGTTGCCAATTCCAGTCGTATCGTCCCAGGTAGCTATAGCTCGGGTGGCAAGGCCGTTAGTCAATCCAAAGAAAGAGGACATTTCCTTGTCCGAGTGCAAGCGCGCGCGTGCGTGTCTGACGAGGGGCGGGGTTGTTTTTGCCCCCTCCTGTCCGGGTGACGCAAAAGAAAAAACGCCCCTCGGCTGCCCGGTTTGTTAGTGTTTTCTAATCACCTAGAATATAAGTTATTCTTCGGCTACATAGCTGGGGTTTTTTAAACCGAAGCGGGTTTTCTTTTAAGAAAGCCTCCTCCTGTCAACGTTGCTTTACCCAGGCTTCCCCTGTCTTCTGGATTCCTTCTTTAGGCTCTCATAACCCCAGTCATCAATGTCAAATCCATCATCAGTCAGTGCAGGCGGCGTTGTGGGCGCCTGGAGCGATTTGGGGCGCACGCCGGAGAGAACCGCTCTGCGGCCCGTCTCGGTGAATGTAGTAGTGCGATCCTCTCGGGATCAAAGCTCGGCAACGACAAACGGTGCCAACAAACGAGATTTAGAAGAGACATTCCGGAATAACTTGAAGGAACTGGACTTTGTAATACGCCAGTACCTCTACCAACAATGATCTCCCTCAGGCGGCGAGAGCGGGAAGGAGAGAGAAAGAAAGAAAATGTAAATAATTTGTACAAAGATAAAATACAATTGATGTTTGAGAACATTCTCTTCGCTAGCAACCCCCGGAGTTCTCATCCGGCGGAAGAGGAAACAAACAAACTCACGGGCTCGCACTTCCGAGGAATTCTAGCCACCTCTTGTGAGAACCGATGGCATCCTACCCCTGCATATGCTCGTATGCCCCTAATTTATCCCCTTCCACTATAGTCTGGGTGGGTTATGGCGTGGCCATCTTCAAGAACCTGGAATGGGGCTGCCTGCTCGACTCGCTTGTCCGGGCCTACAGCATGACCGTGGGTACTCAGCAACTCCGAAAGATCTACTACATTCTATTCTGGCCTGCCTTTTTCGCTTTTATAGTTCTCCAGAACGCTATCCGCATCTACACTCCCTACGGGCGGGCCTTTGAGTTTGGATGCCCCGCTCCGGGAGAGCCACTCACCGCTCCGTCGGTCTGTTTTCCGGCAAACTCTTTCCTCTACAGCGTTCACAACGTATTTGCTATCCCAGACACCAGTTTGCTGATCGTGGGCTCCTATCTGGTCATGACCGTTTACTGGGAGAAAAAGGACCACTACCCGTCATCTCAGTGGTCGTGGCTTCCCATGCTCTGGCGAGGAGCGTTCATCTTCGTCTACATCGCCGGACAACTCATATTGCAGAGATTGAATGCCTGGCAGATGGCCGTGAACATTGCCCTTCTGCTCCTGTTGATTGGAGCGTTGATCCTGGTCTCGACCTACTGGACACCCCAGAGACTGTTCTCGATCCCGGCTCCGGAAATTAGACTCGGCGAGGTTCATTACGAAGGGTGGTTGACTCTCCCGCTTCAAGAAGAAGAAAAGTTGGGTCTACCAGGCGGAGTGGAAATGGTGGCCGTCCGCGGAGACGAGCCGGTCAAGTCGGTCGCTCGGGCTAGAACTTCCGATGAAACGAAAAAGAACTCCGCCCGATGACTCAATCCGAGAGGAAGAGTGATTTTTCATCAAAACATGGCTAGCCTCCGCGTCTCCAGGCCGACGGCCCTCCTGCTCTTCCTAACTTACGGGCTCCTCCTTCTGGGCGCCGCCGCTACCACCACCACCACCACCAAGGCGTGCGACGGGCTGGGAAATCCATGGAAACTGTTGGAACTGAAAAATCTAGAAACGAACCCAAAGATTCTCAAACAAGCTTACCGCAAGATGGCCATCAAATGGCATCCAGACAAGGCTCGGAATTCCACCGAAGCCGAGCTGTTCTCCACGAGGTTCGTCGAGATACAAAAAGCATACAAGATGATCCAATCTGGAGAAGCCGTAAGATTGAGATGTTACATGGAGGAGCCGAGGGGCACAGGCCACAAAGAAGGCTCAAAGAGTGATCCAACGCACGCGCCACAAGACAAGAATCTCCTCAAGTGCGAGGCTGTGTCTGTCTGTTTCAGAGGTAAATGTTCTGTCCGAAGGTTTTGTAGATAAATTATATAAGCTTGGATCCCTGGCTTGCGATGGGTTTCTTTTGGGGGCTCGAGGTCTCCCCCCAACCGGCTCTCCTGCCTAAGGCGCCCGTGGCTCCCGTGGGCTGGATTAAGCGTCCAATTTCCAAAAACCAGAGCACATGGAGTTTCCAGAGTTTGGTCAACCGGATTGGGATGATCCTATATTTGCAGCGCCCGAGTTAGGCGACCAACACTTTGGAGTAGAGACCGAGCAGGAGCCTGTTGAAGCCACACGCTCCCAAGTAGTGTCTTATCTGCTTTCTCAACCTCTACCTCTTCCTTCTTCCACTTCAACCGCCGCCGCCGCAGGAGTGACGGTTCGAACCGGGACCACTCTGGTCCCGCCATCCACCCGTACTAAGACTGTCTACCTCTTTCCTAAGCAACGGGATACTGACCTCTTGACCACTTCGGAAGAATCCGGACGTGTTATGACTGGTATGGCTCTAGTGGCACTGCCCCAAGGGCAAACCTGGTATCGCCTGGGCAAGCCCGTAAGTTTGACCCCGACAGTCACTCTTGCGGCTTACGTTACTCGCCACGTGAACAAAAGAACAGAATTCTTCTCTGTAAGCGATGACACTTCAACTGGGAAGAAAATAGCATCGTTGCTACCAAACAGAGCGGCGAACAAACGGACGGATATCAATGGAGCGCCCATCTGTTTTCTGTGCACTGGTCTCGACAAGCCTCTCGTGTTTGAAATACGCAATTTTTACTACCAGCCCACTAATCCAAAGTGGCTCTCTCCGCCCATGGGATTTATACGGAGAATTAGCCAGGACCTGTTTGAGGTGGCCGCCAATCGGCAGAACATAGGTTCCGCGGTTGTGTCGTGGAAGCTTTCACTTTGGATACCACTCACTTCTTCTTTTGCCACGATTGAACTACCCGTAAAATCGAAACATGTCATCAAGAAACCGTTTCACGACTACGGGCGCCCAATCGGCAGCACTGTTCCGTCATCGCCGAGCGTTGAACAGATGCTGCAGCAACTATTGCCCGCAGAATCTATAATTGCGGAACCCGCTCCGAAGCGAAGAAAAATGGACGAATCAAACACGCCAAGCGCGGTCGATAACTCGGATCCGGAACCAACGCGCTCCACAAGCGGGTCTGCCACGGTGCCTGAGTTGCTCAAGATAATACACGATGCTGTTTCAGAACGAGGGATAGAATTAACAGAATACCAGATGGGAATAATAGAAAAAATCGTCGAAGAGAGTCTGGCTAGGAGGAAAGATCAAGCTCGCCTGCGATGACGGCTTCAAATACCTGGATTCTTCTCTTTATATGTACATTAAACCCCCGAGAATTGCTCATACTTTCACCGATCAGCCGCGGCCATCATCTGTTTCCGCTCTTTCTCAAGTTCCCTTTTCCGCCGAGTGGTCTCGAGTGAGTCAAACGCCTTGCCTCCTTTCTGCTTGGTTTTTGGGGCCTTGGCCATAGCTATTGCCCGGTCGTGATCTTCTTTGATTTTTGCTCTCCAGTTTAGAATCTCTTGATCATCGGGAACCAATCTCTGATCCCGGTGGGCGTCTAGAAGTGCGATCACGTCTGTCTGATCAAACGCCCGAGCCCAGTCGTAGCATCGATTTGTGATGTTAGAATCGGTTTCTTCGAGTAGAAATCGGACCACCTCTGTCCTTTTGCACTTGACAGCCCACTCAATCACGGTTCGGTGGGGCGGCTTGGGGCACCCGGCTTCAACCCACATGAGGCGCAGGTTTTCCACGTCGCCCGTCTTGGCCAGGAGGACCATCTGGTCGAGGTAGAGGGTGGTAGTAGAAGCCGGGGTTACGTTTGTAGGTTCATCAGGCGTGTCCATTCAGTGGAGTGAGGGGAGGAGGTCAGAGTGTCTCTTGAGCACGCGCGTGCGTTTGGGCAAGTTTGACCCCCAAAAACGCAAGGCTAAAAAGTTCTGCACCCAAAAATACCATCTACATTTAATTTACATAACGTTCTACATAGGCATAGTAAGCCAATGCCATCACCAACCAGAAATGCGTGCGTAACGCCACGCATTCAATCCAGCGATGCACTGTTTTCCACAAGGTCCATCCACCAACAGGCGTGAGATACTTTTGCGTTGTTTCGTCAAAATACAAGTTAGTCCACGTTTGGACAATATGATACACCGGGGTGTTGTGTCGGTATTCTATTTGAGGAATGGATGAGAATTCCACTCCATCCGGTAACGCCTTCACTTTGAGATTAAAAGCAGCATCGATTTCGTGGAGCCCTTTTCCGTCGGAGATTAAAGACGATGAAGAAATTCCCATTTTCTTTCTCCTTGCGTTCCACCCCCCGTCTTACAGGGGTCAGAAAAGAACTTGCCTCGTCACCAGTTTTTTGAGTCAGTTCCTTTTTGACCTGCACACCCGCCCGCTTGCTTCTTTTTTGTTCGAGAATGGGCAATTCTCCTGCTTCACAGTCTCCCATTAGACTACCTCCCCAATTAAGCCTTGAAGAGGTCATTCGATTTGAGAAGGAAGCCGGTCCCGTGATCAAGAAATACCGTACTGGTCAAACTATTAGTGCTTGGATTTATATTGCCTTGATCGCAATCCTCTATTACGCGTCTAAAACAGTCTTGATGTTGGGAAAATTGGCGCCGATAAGCATTGTTTACTGGTGCTGCGTAGCGGGGGCAATAATCCTCGACATTGCTTTTATTGGAGCCGCCATCAAAGCTATTGTAGTATCTATACCCTCCGACATCTTAGAAGACAGCGACTACGTCACCCTGCGAATCGCCTTGGAAATGGAGACGACCACAATGACCCACTACACTCCCGCGACTCCCGTGCCCGTCAGGGACATTGAACTGGCCCGTAAGTTCTTCAGAACCCGTATTTTATACGACAAGGGAACCTACAACCCGGATAAGAGCGATCTTCACATGTTAAAGGAGCTGTGGACCTGGATTGCTCGGAGGTTCTCGGAATCAATTTACTTGCCCTGCGAGATCTTGGAAGCCTTGATTAGTTGCACCAGATTCGTAGTAACTGTACTAGCGGTTTGGTTCATGAAGAATTTCCCCGAAATCATGGATCAGGCGCACGCGCAACAAGTCCAGCAACCCAAACCCGAAGAAGAAGTACCCGTTAAAGAGCCCCAGGAGACCGAGTTTGTTGATTACGCGTGCCTTCGAGGCGACCCACGGGATTGAGATGGATAGATAAATGTAGGAGAAAAAGACAGTAAACCCCATATCCCCTCACCAGAGCCCACTTTTTTTTCAGGCGCTGTTGGGCTAAACAAAGCCTCGTGCGCATAATCTTTTTTTGTTTGCGTGGAAAAGGTTTAAATGGAAAAAATTCCAGAAGATAATCAAACTTCAACAGTCTTCGACAAAAATGGCACCAAGCACGACGAGGATGATGCCGACGAGGACTGCGAGGAAATAGAGGTTAACGGAGAGATATTTTACAAGTACGAAAGAGATGAAA
>VFQO010000803.1_pt1 | contig 29416 bp, 24 predicted proteins | sample 3512331 | NCBI WGS metagenome assembly VFQO01 (sample SAMN10412371, study PRJNA504923) | tailings metagenome | isolation source: Replicate 3 from Balatoc abandoned mine | place: Philippines: Itogon, Benguet | collected 2017-08-28 | reverse complement strand
GGACTTAAAATCCCCTGAGCTTTGCTCGTGCGGGTTCGAGTCCCGCCGCCCGTACCATCCCCGCCCCGTCGCGCCCGGAGCGCGGCCTTGCGGCAGGCGTGGGATGTTATCTCGCCCTTAACATCTTGCTGCGTAACCCTGCCTGCGGAGCGCGGGAAAGTCTGCCCGCGCATGTCTCGCCAGTGCCAGGACCAGGGGCTGTCGGGTTGGGACACAGACGATGGATGTAGCGCCGAATCCGGCTCGCCTTGAGCCGACTGCCGAGCCGCCCGGTGCCGAACAGCGCGCCGCGCCGCGCTTTACGTTGCTGATCCGCGCAGCCAAGCTGGTGTCGGCGCAGGGCGAATTTGTCTGCGTGATCCGCGATGTGTCCGAAACCGGGGTGAGCGTGCGGCTCTTCCACGCCCTGCCGGGGTGCAAGGACTTCGCGCTGCACATGCCGGCAGGCGCTGTCTACGAAGTCGCCCGGGTGTGGCAGCGCGATAACGAGGCCGGCTTCACCTTTGCAGCGCCCGTCGAAGTGGCCAGGCTCGTCAACGAATCCGGCGAATATCCCAAGCGCGGGTTGAGGCTGGGGCTGTGTTTCCCGGTGACGATCAATCTCCTGTCGGGCAGCGTCGAGGCGATGGTCGAGAACCTTTCGCAGCAGGGTGCGCGGCTGACCTGCGATGCGTTGCTGGCGATCGATCAGACGGTGCGGATGGATATGCCCGACCTTTCGGGTAAGCCGCGCGAAGTGCGCGCCAAGGTGCGCTGGCGGCGCGAGAGGCAGTATGGCGTGGTGTTCGATGACACCTTCACGCTCGGCGATTTCGCCCGGCTGGCCGCATTGCTGCAAGCCCCCGCGCTGCTGGACGCGTAAGCTACGCCGGCAGGAATTTCAGCGCCACGCCGTTGATGCAGTGGCGCTTGCCGGTGGGCCTGGGGCCATCGTCGAAGATATGCCCGAGATGCCCGCCGCAATCGGCGCAGTGGACCTCGGTTCGGGGATAGCCGATCAGGTAATCGGTGCTGGTGCCCACCGCCCCCCGGTCAATCGCCTGCCAGAAGCTGGGCCAGCCGGTGCCGCTGTCGAACTTGTGCGCCGAGGCATAGAGCGGGTTCGCGCAAGCGGCGCACACAAAGGTCCCTTTGCGCTTTTCCTTGTTGAGCGGGGAGGTGAAGGCGCGCTCCGTCCCCTTGTCGCGCAGCACGTAATATTGCTGGCGGGTCAGCACCCGGCGCCATTCGGCATCGCTCTTGCCCTTGGGAAAGGACTTGGCCTCAGCCGGGGCAACCGAGCACGCGCCGATGAAGGGCAGCGCGGCCCCGATCACAAGCAGGCGGCGGCGGTCGATGGCAGCAGGCATGGGCAAAACTCCGCGGGGTGACGCCTTATATACGCGCAAAACGCCCGCGAAGTTTCACGCCGGTCCCGTCAGAAGGTCGTGATCTCGACTTCGAGCTTGCGGAAGCCGTGGACGAAGTTGGCGCGCACGCGTTCCACATCGCCCGCCACATGCACGCGCATGCGGCGCTTGTGCATTTCCTCCAGCAGCACGCGCAGTTGCAGTTCTGCCAGACGCGCGCCGACGCAGCGGTGGATGCCGTAGCCGAAGGCGAGGTGGCGGCGGGCGTTTTCGCGGGTGATATCGAGCCGGTCGGGGTTTTCGAACACTTCATCGTCGCGGTTGGCGCTGATGTACCACAGCACCACCTTGTCGCCCGCCTTGATCTGCTGGCCGAACACCTCGGTATCCTCTGTGCAGGTGCGGCGCATGTGGGCAAGCGGCACCTGCATGCGCAGGATTTCCTGCACCGCATTGGGGATCAGGTCGGGGTTTTCCTCGTAGAGCTTCCTCTGATCGGGAAACTTGTCGAGCGCGTGGATGATGCCGCTCATGGTGTTGCGGGTGGTATCGTTCCCGCCCACGATCAGCAGCACCAGATTGCCCATGAATTCTTCGGGGCTCATCTGGTTCATTGCGGGCGAGTGGATCATCATCGAGATGAGATCATTGCCCGGCTCCTTGTCCATCGTGCGTTCGATCCACAGCGACTGGAAATAGGCGGCCATTTCCTGAAGGATGCCCCAGCGCAGCTCGTCCAGCTCGCGCACGGTGGCGAGTTCCGTATCGCCCGACCAATCGGACCAGAAGGTCAGCAGGCGGCGGTCTTCCCAGGGAAAGCCGAACAGGATCGCCAGCATGCCGGTGGTGAGTTCAATCGAGACGGTATCGACCCAATCGAACACTTGCCCACGCGGCAGGCTATCGAGCAGCTCGCCGGTGCGGACACGGATTTCCGCTTCCATGTCGGCAATCGAGCTTGGGGTGAACTTGGGCGCGACCGTGCGGCGCTGGCCGGTGTGCTGCGGCCGGTCCATGGCGATGAACATCGGCAATTCGCGCGGGGCATCGATCCCGGCGGCGGCGGCCTCTTCTTCGGACAGGCGGTTCAAGATGGTGATCCCGCCATGCTCCCAGCTTGACGAGAAGGTTTCGGGCAAGGCCTCGATGTGCTGGATCGCCTTGTGACCGACCACCGCCCAATAGGGGCCGAAGGGGCTTTCGGGAATCCAGTGAAGCTGGCCGGCCTTGCGCATTTCAGCGAAGATCGGCTGCCAGCGGTCCTCGAAATAGATGTCGGACCGGCTCACGTCCCACGGATGGGTGTGGTTCAGACGCTCTTCCGGGTGCGCAGCGAAGTGGGCCTTGAGCGCATCGTAGGACGAAGGCTCGCGGCGGACCTGCGGGCGCTGGATCCCGGGCGGGGTGGGGGCGATAGTGGCCATGTCTGTCTCCCGTCGGGCGGCCTCTTGATGGGGCCGCTCCTGATCGAGTCGCAGTCTGCCGCAACTTACAGCAATGTCAATATCGGTTGCGATTCGGAACCGATCACGCGGCAAGCCGCCCCTTGCGTCCCTTGTCGCGCCCGGCGCCGCCCGATTTCATCACCCGCTTGCGGAACAGCAGCGATCCGCCCTTCACGATCAGCAGCACCGCCGCCGCCTGCCACGCCAGCGCGAGCGCATGGGTCCACAATTCCGGCTCCATCGCCGCGCGCGCCAGCATCGCGAAGGGCGAAGACAGCGGGAAGGCCAGCGCCGCCATCTCCAGCGCGGAACCGGGCTGCTTGATCACGTAAGCCGCAAGGAAGAACACCATCAATTGCAGCATGGTGACCGGCATCGACAGGGTCTGCACCTCGCGCACCGAACTCGCCATCGAACCGATGGTGAGGAACAGCGCGCCAAGCAGCAGATAGGCCATGGCAAAGTAGATGACGCCCAGCGCCACGAACAGCGGCCAGCCAACGGCGGGCGCAGGCAGGTTGGCGGGATCGAAGCCCGTCACCTGCGTGATCGCATCCCCGCCCGCGCTCCACAGCCCGAACGCCGCCAGCCCCCAGACCGCAATGCCGACAAAGGACACCGCCAGCATGGCAAACAGCTTGCCCATGAACACCGCATCCATCGGGATGGCAGCGGCGAGGATTTCGATGATCTTGTTGCCCTTTTCCTCGACGAGGTTGGACAGCACCATGCCCGCCAGCAGCATGGTGAGCAGGAACAGCAGCATCTGCGCGATCTGCGCGGTCTGGATGCGGGTGGTGCGTTCCGATGCGGCGCTGATGGCGACCGGCTCGCCCGCCACGCTGGGGAAAGCGGTTGGTTCAGCGGCCAGCGCATGGCCTGCGACCAGCCCGACCGGCCCCTGCCAGCGCGCAATCTGCGGCTCGGTGCCGACCAGGGTGGGCGCTTCAAGCGTGCCGGTGATAATCGCGGCGTAATTGCCGCGCCGCGCTTCCATGAAGGCGCGCGCGTCGAACGCCGGATCGCTCGCCGCTTCGGGCACAGCACGCAGCACCGGCAGGGCCTGCCCCAGTTGCGGGGCGAGGCCCTCGCTCGCGGCGACCATCGCGGCGTTATCATCAGGGCTCATGGCAAGGCCGACCTCGAAGCTTACCGCCTCGCGCTGCACCTCGCCGCCGATGCTCCCGGCGAGCCCGCCGACGATCACCGGGAACAGCGGCCCCAGCAGGAAGAACAGGAAAGCACGGCTGAACAGCACCGCCACGAAATCGCGCCGGGCGATCACCCATGCAGCCTCAAGAGCCGACAGGCGGGCGCGGGGGGTGTGCTGGGTCATGCGCGGGCTCCTTCGCTATCGGCCTGAAGGGCGCGCGCGGCGGCCTCACCCGCGATCGCGACGAAGGCATCGTGCAGCCCGGCCCGCTCAATGGAGAGCGAGAGAATCCCCGCCTCCCCCTCGATCAGGCCTTTCAGCAGCGGCTCGATCCCGCTTGCAGGCAGAGGGAAGTGCAGGAAATCGCCATTGCGGCGGGTTTCGGGCGGGAGGAACGAAAGCCACGCCCCTTCCCGCGCCCGCGTTTCCAGCCGCACCTGCGCGGGGATACGGTCACGCGCCGCCTCGACTGATCCCGCATAAGGCACCTTGCCCCCGGCAATGATCGCCACGCCTTCGCACAGGCGTTCGGCATGGTGAATGACGTGGGTTGAAAAGATCACCGTGACGCCATCATCGGCCAGTGCGCGGATCATCATCTCCAGCTTGCCCTGATTGATCGCGTCCAGCCCCGAAAACGGCTCGTCCAGCACCACCAGACGCGGGCCATGCACCAGCGTGCCGAGCAATTGCACGGTCTGCGCCATGCCTTTCGAAAGCTGGCGGATCTGGCGCCCCGCCGCATGGCCAAGGCCATGACGTTCGAGCAATTCGGCGCCGCGCTTGCGGCCTTCCTTCAGCGGCAGGCCCCTCAGCGCACCCATGAAGGCAATCGCCTCGACACATTTCATCGATGGGTAGAGCCCGCGCTCTTCGGGCAGATAGCCGATCAACCGGCCGATATCGTGGGGGCGATCATGCCCGAACACGCGGCGCACGCCTTCGTCCGGATCGATGATGCCGAGCAGCATCCTGAGCGTCGTGGTTTTCCCAGCGCCGTTCGGGCCGAGAATGCCGTAGATCGCGCCTTCCGGCACCGAGATATCCACCCCGTCCACCGCCCGCGTGCCGTCAAAGCTCTTGACCAGCCCGCGCGCCTCGATTGCCAAAGGGCGCAGGTCCGCCGGAATGGCGCTGGCGCCTTCCGCCTGATTGCCCGACAGGTTCTGTTCGCTTACCGCCATGTCCATATCCTACGCGGTTAGCCATCAGGATTAAACGGAGGCCCTTCCGAAAATGGTAAATGCCCCGGCAAGCAACGATCTTGCAGCGCGGATCGCCGGGCAGGCGGCGGCGCTGGGCTTTGCTGTGTGCGGGTTTGCCGGCGCGGGCGAAGACCCGCTGCGCAGTGCCCGGCTGGAACAATGGCTGGGCGAAGGGCACCACGGCTCGATGGAGTGGATGCAGACGCGGCTTGACCACCGCCGTTCGCCGCAGGGGCTGTGGCCCGAAGCGCGCAGCGTCATCGCGCTCGGCATGTCTTATGCCCCCGCCCACGATCCGCTGGCGCTGGAAGGATCGGACCGCCACGCCCGCATCTCGGTCTATGCGCAAGGCAAGGACTATCACGATGTGGTGAAGAAGCGTCTGAAGGCGCTCGCCCGCTGGCTGGTGGAAACGGTGCCGGGGACGGGGGTGAAGGTGTTCGTCGATACAGCGCCGGTCATGGAAAAGCCCTTGGGCGAGGCGGCGGGGATCGGGTGGCAGGGCAAACACACCAACCTCGTCAGCCCCACCCACGGCAGCTGGCTGTTTCTGGGAGCGATCTACACGACTTTGGAGATTGGGCGCGACCTCGCCCCGGCAGAACCCCACCGCAACCAGTGCGGATCGTGTCGCGCCTGCCTCGATGCCTGCCCGACCGGCGCCTTCCCCGCGCCCTACCGGCTCGATGCGCGGCGCTGCATTTCCTACCTCACCATCGAGCACAAGGGGCCGGTGGACGAGGAATTCCGCGGGATGCTGGGCAACCGCATCTACGGCTGCGACGATTGCCTTGCGGTGTGCCCGTGGAACAAGTTCGCAAGTGCCGCCCAAGCGATCCGCGAATTCCTGCCCCGCGCCGAACTGGTCGCCCCGCGATTGGCCGAGCTGCTGGCGCTGGACGATGCGGGGTTCAGGGCGCTGTTCTCGGGCTCGCCGATCAAGCGCATCGGGCGGGATCGGTTCGTGCGAAACTGCCTTTATGCGGCGGGCAACAGCGGCAATGCCGCGCTGATCCCGCAGGTTCAGGCGCTGACCGCCGACCCCGATCCGGTCGTGGCCGAAGCGGCGCAGTGGGCCTTGGCGCGGCTTAGATAAGGTCCTTCAGCGCCACTTCGGGATCGGCCAGCAGCGCGGGATCGATCTTGCCCACGCCGCTTTCCAGCAGCTTGCGCGCCTGCACATAGTCCTTCATCGTCCCCACGCAGTCGAAGGCGATGGGCTTTCCGGCCTTCAGATAGACGACCGTGAACTTGCGGTCCGCCGGATCGCCGCGCAGCACCGTCTGATCGAAGCCGAGGCTGAGGCCGGCGGTCTGGAGCTTCAGATCATACTGGTTCGACCAGAACCACGGCAGCGCGTGATAGGGCTCCTTCTCGCCCATGATTGCCTTCGCCACGGTGTTCGCCATGTCATGCGCGTTCTGCACCGATTCCAGCCGGATCACCGCGCCGTCGGCAAAGTCGTTGGCGTGCGCGGCGCAATCGCCGATGGCATAGATGTCATCAAGCGTCGTGCGGCAGCAGAAGTCCACATCGACGCCGTTGCTGCCCGCTGCGCCCGCTGCGATCAGCGGGGCGACGGCGGGCACGATGCCGATGCCGACCACCACCATGTCGCAGGCGACTTCCTCGCCCGAATCGAGCCTGACGCCGGTGACCTTGTCCCCGCCCAGCACCGAATGGACGCCGGTGGAAAGGCGCACATCCACGCCCTGCCGGCGGTGTTCATCGGCATAGAAGGCAGACAGCTCCTCGCCCGCCACCCGCGCCAGCAGGCGGTCGAGCATTTCGATCAGCACCACCTCACAGCCGAGCTTGCGCAGCACCGCGGCGGCTTCGAGGCCGATATAGCCGCCCCCGATCACCACCGCCCGCTTCGCGCCGCCTTCCAGCGCCTGCATCATCGCGTCGGCATCGGCCTTGTCGCGGACGTAGAACACGCCCGGCAGCACCGCACCGGGCACCGGCAGCCGCCGCGGATCGCCGCCGCCTGACCAGATCAGCTTGCGATAGGTGACCTGCCCGCCATCCGAGAGCGTCACGGCATGGCGCACCGGATCGATCGCCGTCACCGCCGCGCCCAATCGCAGGGCGATGTCCTTATCCGCCCAGAATTTCTCGGGCCGGATCATGATCCGCTCGAAGCCCTTGTCTCCGGCGAGATACTCCTTCGAGAGCGGCGGGCGTTCATAAGGCGGTGCATCATCGCGCCCGATCATCAGGATCGAGCCTTCGTGCCCATGCTGCCGCAAGGCGATCGCCGCCTGCGCGCCGCCGTGCCCGGTGCCGACGATGACGACATCAGCGTGCTGTTGGTTGGATGCCATGACCTGCCTATGCCCCTCCGGCTGAATGCGGCCTTTGACTTGCCGCAAACGCCGGGCGGGTCAAGCTGGTGGATTGGATACCTGCGCTTACCGCTCCAGCAGATTGCGCGCCTGACTGGCGATCTGCGCCAGCATCGCCGCGCCAACCGGCGGGCGGGACTGGGCGCGGGCGATCATGCTGCGGAACTGGGTCACGCCCTGCTGGTTGCGCGCGGCCCAATCGGCCACCGCCCCGCGGGGATCGGTCTTGCCGGTCTTCGCCTTCATCAGCCGCCGCAGGAATTCGATCCGCATCTGCTGGAAATCCCGCGCAAGGCCGGACACCAGCAGCCGCTCCCACACATCCGACGGGCTCATATGCGCCGCCGTGCCCTGCGCCCAGTCGAGGCCCAGCGCCGTGCCGATATCGGTGAAGGCGTGGGTGAGCAGCCGCGGCGCAATCCCGCTGGCGCGGGCGGCTTCGGCCAGGCCCACGGCCCCGTCGAAATCGAACAGCGCCGCAACCCTTGCCGCCAGTGCATCGGGCGCGCCGAGGCTGATGAAGCCGCCGCGCAGGGCATCGGACCGGGCGCGGGGTTCATCGGTCAGCAGCTCCTCGCGCCCCGCAACCAGCCCGGTCACGCCTGCGGCCAGCGCCGCGATCATGGCCCCTGCCGCGACCTTGCCCGAAGCGGTGCGCAGCACATCGCTCATCAGATTGCCGACCGCCGCCGCCAGCCGGTCGAACAGCGCCAGACGCGCGGTTTCCGGCATGGCCGCGCTTTCGAGATCGCGCCACAGCGCCTCAAGCCCGAACAGGTTTTCCGCCACCACGAAGGCCGCCGCAACCTCGGCCAGCCCCACGCCCTCTTCCTCGGCGAGTTCGAAGGGGTGGACCATGCCCAATCGGTTGACGATGCGGTTCGACAAGCTCGTCGCGATCATCTCGCGCCGCAGCCGGTGGCCCTTGATCTCCGCCGCATAGGTCTTGCGCATCGCAGACGGGAAGCGCGCGATCAGCAGCGGTTCGAGCACCGGATCATCGGGCAGGTCGCTCGCCTCGATCGCCGCTTGCAGCGCGAGCTTGGCCGACGACAGCAGCACCGCCAGTTCAGGCCGGGTCAGGCCCTGCCCGTCAGCCGCGCGGCGTACCAGCACCTCGCCATCGGCAAGGCCCTCGGTGCGGCGGTCGAAATCGCTGACTTCCTCCAGCCGTTCGATCAGGCGCACATAGGCCGGAATAGCGCCCGCCCCGCCGCTTTCGGCAATCGACAGCGCGAGCGCCTGCAAGCGGTTGTCCTCCAGCACCAACCCTGCAACCTCATCGGTCATCGCCGCGAGCAGCGTGTTGCGCTTTTTCGGGGTGAGCTTGCCGCTGGCGGTCGCGGCAGCCAGCGCGATCTTGATGTTGACCTCGTTGTCCGAACAATCGACGCCGGCCGAATTGTCGATGAAGTCGGTGTTGATCCGCCCCCCCTTCATGGAAAACGCGATGCGCCCGGCCTGCGTCACCCCGAGGTTAGCGCCCTCGCCGATCACGCGGGCGCGGATTTCGGTGGCGTCGACGCGCAGGGCATCGTTCGCCGGATCGCCGACCTGAATGTGGCTTTCCTGCGGGGCCTTCACATAGGTGCCGATCCCGCCGAACCACAACAGATCGACCGGCGCCCTGAGGATCGCGGCAATCAGCGCCTCAGGCTCGATTTCCTTTTCGTCGATCCCCAGCGCCTCACGCGCCTGTTTGGAAAGCTTGATCGTCTTGGCGCTGCGCGGGAACACCCCGCCGCCCTTGGAAATCAGCGCCTTGTCATAATCATCCCAGCTTGACCGGGGCAGGGCGAACATGCGGGCGCGTTCGTTCCAGCTCGCCAGCGGATCGGGGGTGGGGTCGATGAAGATGTGGCGGTGATCGAAGGCGGCGACCAGCCGGATCGCCTTGGACAGCAGCATGCCGTTGCCGAACACATCGCCCGACATGTCGCCGCAGCCCGCGACCGTGATCGCTTCCTTCTGGACGTCCACCCCCATCTCGCGGAAGTGGCGCTGCACGCTCACCCATGCGCCGCGCGCGGTGATGCCCATCGCCTTGTGATCATAGCCGTTCGATCCGCCGCTGGCGAAGGCGTCATCCAGCCAGAAATCGCGGCTTTGTGCGATGCCGTTGGCGATGTCGGAGAAGGTCGCGGTGCCCTTGTCGGCGGCGACCACGAAATAGGGGTCTTCCCCGTCAAGCACCTGCACCGCCTGCGGGTGGGCGACCTTGCCGCTGACGATGTTGTCGGTGATCGACAGCAGCGTGCGGATGAAGATTTCATAGGCGGCCCGGCCCTCAGCCGCCCAGCCTTCGCGGTCGATGGCGGGGTTGGGGAGCTGCTTGGGATAGAACCCGCCCTTGGCGCCGGTCGGCACGATTACCGCGTTCTTGACGCGCTGCGCCTTCATCAGCCCGAGGATTTCGGTGCGGAAATCGTCGCGCCGGTCGGACCAGCGCAGGCCCCCGCGCGCCACGGCACCGGAACGCAGGTGGATACCCTCCACGCGGGCAGAATAGACGAAGATTTCGCGCCAGGGCAGCGGCTTGGGCAGGCCCGGCACGCGCGCGGATTCAAGCTTGAAAGCCAGCGCCTCGGCGGCGGCAGGGGCAAAGGCGTTGGTGCGCAGCACCGCGTCCACCACCGCACGATACAACCGCAGCAGGCGGTCGTCGTTGATCGCCGTGACCTTGGCCAGACCGCGAGTGAAGGCGGTTTGCGCAAGCGCAACGGCGTCCTCGCGGTTGCCGGTAAAGGCGGGGTTGTGGCGCGCCGCGAACAGATCGACCATCGCGCGAGTCACCTGCGGCGCGGCGGCGAGCGCATCGACCACGGTATAGATCGTGTAGCTCACCCCGGTCTGGCGCAGGTAGCGATAGATCGCGCGCAGCCAGTTCGCCTCACGCGGGGCAAGCCCGGCGGCAGGGACGAGGCGGTTGAAAGGATCATCCTCGGCGGCGCCGTTGAGCACATCGTCCAGCGCATTCTCGATCAGCGCGGCACGGTCCAGCAGCGCACCGGCCTCACGCCCGGCGGGCAGGGTGAGGATGAAGTCGTGGATCGAACCCAGCATCGGGTCGGTCAGATAGGTCGGCACTTCGGCCAGCACGCGGAAGCCGAAATTCTCGAAGGCCGGGACCACATCCGACAGCGCCAGCGCACCGCGGGTGATATAGACCTTCAATCGCAGCGTGTCCGCCCCGTCACCCGGCAGGCGGTAAAGGCGCACGGCGCGGTCGGCGCGGGCTTCCTCACCCTCGCCCAGCGTCAGGCCGCGCAGCTTGGCGATATCGCGTGCGGCTTCTTCCGGGCCATAGGCGAGGCGGTAGCCGGTCGGGAAAGCGGGTGCATAGCGGGCGGCCAGCGCGGCGGCGCGGCCTTCTTCCTCGAAGGTGGCAAGGTGGGTTTCCACCGCCTCGTTCCAGCCGCGCAGCAGATCGGCCAGCTGCGCCTCGATCGCGGCATCATCGGGCAGATCGTCGCAGGCGCGCACATCGATCAGGAAGCGCAGCAGGGCGAGCGTGCTGCTTTCGACCTCAAGGCTCCAGTCGAGCAGCGCCGCACCCGGCGTCGCCAGCAGCATCGCCTGAACTTGCAGGCGCACATCGGTGCTCAGGTGATCGCGCGGCAGCCACACGAAGGCGAACACGTGCCGTTCCAGCGTGGCGCGCACCATGATGACCCGCGGGCGCGGCCGATCGATCAGCGCCATCTTGGCGGTGACGAGATCGGCGACGCGGGCCGGGTCAAAGGCAGTCAGCAGATCATTCGGCAGCGAGGTGAAGGCATGGACCAGCGCCTTGCCGTTGTGGCCCTGCGGATCGAAGCCGAGCTGCTTCGTGATGTCCGTCACCATGGCGCGCAGCACCGGCACTTCGCCGGGCCGCTCGTTCATCGCCGCACTGGTCCACAGACCCGCATGGATCGACAGCGCGGTGATCTTGCCGCCATCGCGCAGGGGCACGATGAACAGGTCGAGCGGGCTGGCACGGTGGACCCGCGAGTGCACGTTGGACTTGATCGCCAGCATCGGGCGCGGGTTGCCCGCGGCCTCGTGCCGGTCGAACCATTCGAAAGCGCGCTCGTAGGAAATCTCGGCGAGCAGATCCTGCGCCGACCCGCGGCAAATGCCGAGCCGTTCGCCCACGGTGCCATCGCGCCTGCGGGTGATGTGGCCCAGCTGAGTCAGCATCCCGCCCCCCAGCCAATCGAGCAGCGCGCCCGCTTCGGCATCCAGCGCCGCCACCGCAGCGGCATCGGCATTCATCGCCGCCTGCATGCGCGGCCAGTCGCTCACCGCCGCACGGACATCGCCGAGCGTCGTCTGAAGTGCGTCGATCAATTCGCGCCGCTGGCGGGCGTCGATGCGGGGGGTTTCGATGTAGATGAGCGATTCGCGTTTTCCGCCCTGCTTGCCGAGGCCCGTGATAGCGCCCTTGGAATCGCGTTCGACCGGGACGACCGGGTGCAGCAGGCGGTCAATGCCCACGCCCTGTGCGGCGATGGTGGCCGCGACCGAATCGACAAGGAACGGCTGGTCGTCATTGATGATGGCGATGCGCACATGGCGCCGCGCGCCGCTCGCGGATTCGAGCTGGACCAGGGGTTCGCCCGGCTTGCGGGTGGCAGCGGATTCCAGCAGCCAGCCCGCCGCTTCATCGAGCGCCGCCTTGTCAATCCCGGCATCGCCGGGCAGGAGCGAAGCTTCCAGAGCACCCCGCAAGGCCTTGATTAACGCGCGATCCGGCGCGGCGGCGACGGTCTTCGACCCCATGCTTGGCTCCTGCTCATCCTGCGTTCCGGCACTGCCTCGACGTTATCGCCTTGAAGCAACATTATTGTGCCGAATTGTTTTTATCGTATCATGCCCGATACACTTCTTCGCCGCCACCGCGCAAGCCGGATGATTGCCGGGGACATTCTGAACTAGGCGGCAACCATGGCGCGGCAGGCATCGAGGGTCATTTCGAGGCTGCGGATGCGCGCTGCGGGATGATAGGTCGCGCCGCACAGCATGATCTCGTCCGCGCCGGTTCGGGCAACGAAGGCTGCGATCCCTTCGCGCACCTGTGCCGGTGTGCCGACAGCGGCGGCCTGCCCGATATGGGCAAGCATCGCCTGCGCGGGGGCGGGCAGATTAGCGGTGTAATCGGCGATTGGCGGCGGCAGCTTGCCCGGATTGCCGCTGCGCAGCCGCACGAAGCTTTGCTGCTGGCTGGAGGCGATCAGCCGCGCTTCGGCTTCGGTATCGGCGGCAAAGACATTCATCGCCACCATCACATGCGGCCGGTCCAGCGCCGCCGATGGCTGGAAATCACGCCGATAGACCGCCAGCGCCGCATCGAGATGATCGGGCGCGAAATGCGCGGCGAAGGCATAGGGCATGCCAAGCTTCGCCGCCAGTTGCGCGCCGAACAGGCTCGATCCCAGCATCCACAGTTCGACTTTCGCGCCAAGGCCGGGGGTGGCGGCAATCGGCAGGTCGAGGTCCCCCGTCAGCAAGGCGCGCAGTTCCACCACATCCTGCGGGAAATATTCGGCGGCCTGATGAAGGTTCTTGCGCAAGGCCCGCTGCAATTCCGGCCCTGCACCAGGCGCACGGCCCAGCCCGAGATCGATCCGCCCCGGAAACAGCGCGTCCAGCGTGCCGAATTGTTCGGCGATCTGGAACGGGGTGTGGTTGGGCAGCATGATCCCGCCGGAACCAATGCGGATGCGGCGGGTGGCATTGCCGACATGGGCGAGCACCACCGATGTCGCCCCGCCCGCGATCCCGTCCATCGCGTGATGTTCGGCCACCCAGAACCGCTCGCAGCCGAAGTCTTCGGCGGCGCGGGCCAGATCGGCGGTGGCGGCAAAGGCTTCGCTCAGCGTCCCGCCTTCGCGGACGGGGACAAGATCGAGCACGGAAAAGCGGGTCATGGTCGGGGCTCCTCGGCAGGCGGGGCAGTCTCGCCCGCATCACCGATCTGCGCAAGATAGCCGCGCGCGGTGCTGGCGGGGGGGCTTTCCGGGGCGAGCGCGATTACCGATTGCCAGCTTTTGCGCGCAGCATCATCGCGCCCGTCGAGCACCGCGATGACGCCCGCCTCCAGCGCGACTTCGGGATCGCCCGGCGCCAGCGTGGCGGCACGCTCGATCGCGGTTTGCGCCTCGGGAAGTCGCTCCATCCGCCGCAGCAGCGTCGCCTTGAGCAGCCAGCCTTCGGGCCGGTCCGGGGCGAGCGTGGTGGCGTTTTCCAGCGCAGACAACGCCGCATCATCGCGGCCCAGCGCGACCAGTGCGCGGGCATGGTCGGTCGCGGCAATCGCTTCGAGCAGCACAGCCTTGCCAGCACGGGCATCGCTTGTTGCCAGCGCCAGCAGACCCTCGGCGCCCGCCGCATCCCCGGCCCCCAGCGCCGCTGCCCCGGCCAACGCGGCAAACCGGGCGCGGGTCTGGGGCTCGCTCTCGGGCGTTTCTTCGCGCGCGGCAGTGAAAGCCTCACGCGCATCGTCCCACAGGCCCAATGCACTTGCCGCCGTGCCGAGGCAGTGATTGGCAAGCACGCGGTCCGTGCCAGTGGTCTCGCTGCGGCGGATCTGGGCCATGGCGTGGGCGCGGGCCGGGTCTTCATCAAGCTGATCGAGGCACCCGGCCAGCCATGCACTGGTGGCATTGAGCGGGGCTTCGGCCTCGGCTTCGGCCGGCTGCGCAGCCACGCCGCGCGGCGGGCGGTCGCGCACGATATCATCGCTCGGCATCGCGCCGCCCAGCGGATTGGGGCCGACTTGCAGGGCGAGAGCGAGAAGGATCGACAGCAAGGTCACTTGGCGGCGCTATCCGTAGAATTCGGCCACGATGGCCTTGAGAGCGGCAATATCGCTGTCACGCGACAGACGGTGGTCGCCATCCTCTACCAGCGTCACCTGAACATCAGCCGACTTCAGCGCAGCCTTGAGGCGCATCGCGATGTCCCACGGCACATCGGCATCCTGCTTGCCGTGGATCAGCCGCACCGGGCAGGTCACATCGATCCCGCTTTCCAGCCGCACATGGCATTCGGCATCGGCGAAGAATTTGGCATGGGTGGGCGTAGGTTCAGGGCCGTAAGGGTTGGGTTCGTAAATCGTCTCCCCGCGCCCAAGCGCGGCGCGCTGTTCGGGGGAATAGCCCCAGCGGGTGAAATCGGGCGCTGCTGCGATGCCGATCATCCCGGCAAGGCGGTGCTTCAGATGCTCGGCCACCAGCAGCATCAGCCACCCGCCCATTGATGAACCCACCAGCAGCACCGGCCCGCTGACATAGCAGGCGACCAGCGCCAGCACTTCGTCGCGCCAACGGCTCAGCATCCCTTCGGCAAAATCGCCAACGGATTGCCCGCAGCCCGAATAGTCGAGCAGCAGGCAGGCCCGGCCCTTGGCCTGTGCCTCGGCATACAGGGCCGTCGCCTTGCTGCCGCTCATATCGGACATGTAGCCGGGCAGGAACACAAGGCAGGGGCCGGTCCCATGGGTGTAGCGGAAGGCGACCCGGCGGCCATCGTAGAGGGTGTGGTGCAGAATGTCGGTCATGCCCGCTCCCATGCCTTGCGCGGGGGCGCGAGGGCAAGCATTGTCCCCGCATGCGACTGTCACAGCAGCGCAACCGGAGAGGGATAGCCAGCACGCCATGATCGCCAATGAACCTGCGGCCCAGCCCGCTGCCACCGCGCTGACCCGGCGCTCGCTGTTCACCCTCGCCGGAGCCGGGGCCGCGATGGCCGCCGCACCCGTCGCTGCGACAGGCTTCGGGACTGGCTTCACCCACGGTGTCGCCAGCGGGGAGCCTTCAGCCAACAGCTTCCTGCTGTGGACCCGCTATGTCGGGGATGCCGGGCGCATCGAATACATCGTCTCCAAAAGCGCCGACATGACCCGCCCGGTCCGGGGCGGCTCGGTCCCGGTCGATCCGGGCCGCGATTATTGCGTCAAGGTCGAGGTGATCGGCGAGCTCGAAGCCGACACGTGGTATTTCTACCAGTTCATCGCGCCGGACGGCGCGCGGTCGCCGGTGGGCCGCACCCGCACCCTGCCCGAAGGTCCTTCAGCCAAGTTCCGGATGGCGGTGTTCTCTTGCTCCAATTTCGGGTTCGGCTGGTTCAACGCCTATGCGCACGCGGCCGAAGCCAATGACTGCGACCTTGCAGTGCATCTGGGCGACTACATCTACGAATATGCCGCCGGGACCTATCCCAGCGCCGCAGAGGCGAACGCCGACCGCCCGCTTTCGCCCATGACCGAAATCGTCGCGCTCGCTGATTACCGCCTGCGCCATGCCACCTACCGCGCCGACCCCGATCTCCAGCGGCTCCATCAGGTGCTGCCGATGATCGCGGTGTGGGACGATCACGAGACCGCGAATGATTCGTGGAAGGACGGCGCGGAAAATCACCAGAGCGCGGCCGAGGGCGATTGGGCAGTGCGCAAGGCTGCGGCCAAACAGGCCTATCGCGAATGGATGCCGGTCGCCGACACGCCGTTTGCGACCTATCAGGTGGGCGATCTGGCCACGCTGTTCCGGCTCGATACCCGGCTGGAAGGCCGCGATGAGCAGTTCCGGCTTGAAAAGGTGATGGAGGGCGCAAAGGACCCGCAGGCACTGATGGCCGCGCTCGCCACCTTCCGCGACGGCGCATGGACGGATGCAGATCGCCAGTTGCTGGGCGAGCGTCAGGAAGCGTGGCTGGCCGAGGCAATGTCAGCATCGACCCGCGCGGGCACCCATTGGCAGGTGCTGGTGCAACAGGTGCTGATGGGCAGTCTCAAAACCCCGAAGGACATCATGCGGCTGGCTGGCAACGGCCTGCCCGATTACGTCGGCAAGCGCCTCCAGGCCGCAGCCTTGGCGAGCGGCGCGGGGCTGCCTTCCAACATGGACGCATGGGACGGTTACCCCGCCGCCCGCGCACGGGTGTTCAAGGCCGCGCTGGAGGCGGACGCGAACCTCGTGGTGCTGGCGGGCGATACCCACAACGCCTGGGCCTTCGACCTGGCGCACGAAGGGACCGCGGTGGGCGTCGAATTCGGCGGCAATTCGGTGAGTTCGCCCGGATTCGAAAGCTACCTCACCTTCATCGCCCCCGACACGCTGGCATCATCGCTGGTGGCGGAAAACCCGCAACTGCAATGGGCCGATACCGCCCAGCGCGGCTACATGGCGGTCGAACTGACCCCGGCGCGGGTGACGACCGAATACCGCTTCACGGGCAGCGTGAAGCAGCGTTCGGTGCAATTGGCGGGCACAAAGCGGATCAGCACCGACAAGGGATCGGGCAAGCTGACGGTCTAATCCGCCAGCGCAGTGCGCAGCGCCGCTTCGAAAGCCTCGGGCTGGTCGAGCATGACGAAATGATAGCTGTCATCGATGATGGTCAGCTTCATGTCCCGCGTGCCTGCATAGGCAGCGGTATAGAGCGGTTCGACCTGCGCGCGCGGGGCATAGGGGTTGGCGGCGGCGATCACGCGGACCGGGGCGGCGACCTCTCCGAGGCGCGGGCGCATGTCGGTGGTCATCAGCGCATGGACCGCCCAGGCAAAGCTGGCGCGGTCGCTGGCGATGCTCCAGCCGGCCACCCTGTCCTGCCATGCCGGGTTCCTGACCAGCGACAGCACCGTGCGGCGTTGGCCTTCGGCAAAGCTGTCACGGTCCTGCGCGAGAATCCCGATGCGCGCACCCTCGGCCATGGCGCCCGCGCTGTGGACTGTGGCGGCCGGATTGTAGATCAGCGGGAAGAACGGCAGCGAATCCACCACCACCACGCGGGCGATCCGGTCGGGGTGATCGGCGGCCAGCATCAGCCCCAGAAATCCGCCCAGCGAATGGCCCGCATAGGCGGCGCGATCGACCTTCTGACAATCGAGATGGCGGATGATTTCGGCCGCCGTATGCTTGAGCAGCGCCTCGGGATTGCCATGGGCCGCCCGACCGGCAAACCCGGCGACATGGACGCGGTGGACGCGGTATCCCTGCGCAAGGCTGGCGGTCACGCCGTCCCACGTTTCGGGCGATGAACCAAGGCCGGGGACCAGCACCAGATCGGGGCCGGTGCCGGTGACGTCGAAGGGCGGACAGGGCGCATCGTCGGCATATGCAGCGGCGGGGAGGAACAGGGCGGCGAGCGCGGCCAGCAAGACACGGGTCATTCGGGGGCTCCGTCTCTGAGGAAAATGGCTTCGATCGGCAGGCCGAACACATCGGCAATGCTGAAGGCGAGCGGGAGCGAGGGGTCATAGCGGCCCTTCTCGATGGCGTTGACGCTCTGGCGCGACACACCCAGCCGGTCGGCGAGATCCTGCTGCGACCAGTCGCGCTCGGCCCGCAGCACCTTGAGGCGGTTGTTCATTCGCCGCGCACCTTCATCCAGAGCTGCGCAACGCCAAGCCCGCCCGCCCACACCGGCAGCACCCACCACGCCCAGACATGCGGGACCAGTTCGAACATCTCCAGAAAGCCCCAGAAGATGCCGATGGTCAGCACCCCGCCAAGGCTCATGATGGCCGCGCGCACGGTGCGGTAGCGCAGGTATTCGTCGGTTTCCTCGACCAGATAGCGGCCCATCGCCCAGATCATCGCAAAGGTCGGAATGGTCGGCAACAGCGCGATGGCGAAGACCACCGGGCCGGATGGCTCGTAGGTGTTCCAGATGGCGATCGCGATGCCAAGACCGAGCACATAGCCGAAGCACGCGGCAAGGAAGCGGCGGTTGTAGCGCACCATGACGGGGTTGGCGCAGTTGCGCCGCTCGCCCGCACGGACCAGCGGGATCAGCAGGCCCATCGCGCCGAAGAACAGGATCAGGGCGGTGGTCGCATCGATCGCATCGGTCAGCTTCAATGCCGCGATGATTGCGGACGCGGCGAAGTAGAGCCCCGCCCAGAACCACGGACCGCGCGCCTCGCGGGTGTTGGCCCTGTCCACGCTCAGCGCCCCGCGCCGGCGCAGGATTTGCGGCCACGCCCGATGACCAGAGGCACCACTGCCAGCGGGACATATTGTGCGACCTGCGCGGGGATGATGCCGGCCACCGAAAGCAGGGCAACGGCGATGGCACCCGCAGCGATCAGCAGGGCGTAAAGGGTGGAGGACATGGAAAGCTCCTTATTCATAATGGCAAGGACACTTTACATTGGAATTGCCGCGAATGTCAAGGAGGCTTTCCATCAGGCGAGAGGTGACTTTTAACGACGGGTGGTTTATGTGCCCCCGCATGGCCAAGCTGCTGACCACGACCGCCACTACCACCACCCGGACTACCATCCGGGGGCGGCGGCGCGCGGCTTAGGCCCAAGCACTCGCCGCCCGGTTCGGGGCGGCGCGGTGTTCTCCCCGATCCGGTAACTCGCTCAACACCGCTCTTCCGGTGCGTTCCCCTTTGCCCTAAGGCGCGCCCAAACGAGACGGATTTGCGACGATGACCGAACTTCTGAAGATCAGCCTTCCCGATGGATCTGTGCGCGAAGTGCCGCGGGGTTCGACCCCGGCGGACATTGCCGCCGCCATCGGCCCCGGCCTCGCCAAGGCGGCGATTGCCGCGCGGGTGGACGGCGAGTTGCGCGATCTTACCCGGCCCTTCGATGGCGATGCCAATCTCGCACTGGTCACCAGCCGCGACGAGGCCGATGCGCTCGAACTCGCCCGGCATGACTATGCCCATGTCCTTGCCGAAGCGGTGCAGGCCTTGTTCCCCGGCACGCAGATCACCTTCGGCCCGGCGACCGACGACGGGTTCTACTATGACGTGAAGGCCCCCGCGAGCCGCGAGCCGTTCAGCATGGACGATCTGCCCGCGATCGAAGAAGAAATGCGCCGAATCATCCGCGCTGACAAGCCGCTGCGCCGGGAGGTGTGGAGCCGCGAGCAGCTGATCGCCAAGTGGTCGGCCGAGGGCGAGGTCTTCAAGGCCGAATGGGCCGCCGAACTCCCTGAGGGCGAGGAGTTGACGGTCTACTGGTCTGGCAACGACTGGCTCGACATGTGCCGCGGGCCCCACCTGCCCAGCACCGGCAAGCTTGATCCGGATGCCTTCAAACTGATGCGCGTCGCGGGCGCTTACTGGCGCGGCGATCAGAACAATGCGCAGCTTACCCGCATTTACGGCACCGGCTGGCTCAACAAGAAGCAGCTTGCAGCGCATCTCACCCGCCTTGAAGAGGCCGCCAAGCGCGATCACCGCAAGCTGGGGCGCGAGATGGACCTGTTCCACTTGCAGGAAGAAGCCCACGGCTCGGTGTTCTGGCACCCCAAGGGCTACCGCATCTGGCGCGAGCTTGAGAGCTATATGCGCCGCAAGATGGACGGCGGCGGCTACCGCGAGATCAAGACCCCGCAGCTGATGGATGTGCGCCAGTGGACGCAATCGGGCCACTGGGGGAAATATGCGCAGAACATGTTCGCCGTCCCCGATATCGTGCCGGATGTCGATGAGGAATCGGGCGTCGCCTCCCCCAAGGTGGCCGATGATGCCGCGTGGATGGCGATCAAGCCGATGAACTGCCCCGCGCACGTGATGGTCTTCAAGCAGGGCATCACCTCCTACCGCGACCTCCCCATTCGTCTGGGCGAGATGGGCTGCTGCCACCGCAACGAGCCCCACGGCGCGCTCCACGGGCTGATGCGTGTGCGCCAGTTCACGCAGGACGACGCGCACATCTTCTGCACCGAGGGGCAGGTGGTGAGCGAAGTGCAGGCCTTCATCGCGCTGGCCGATTCGGTCTACCGCGACTTCGGCTTCACCTATGACATCAAGCTCGCCCTGCGCCCCGAGAAGCGCTTCGGCAGCGAGGCGGATTGGGACAAGGCCGAGCAGGAATTGCGCGACGCGCTCACCGCCAACGGCCTCGAATGGGAAGAGCTGGCGGGCGAAGGCGCCTTCTATGCCCCCAAGCTCGAATGGCACCTCACCGACGCGATCGGGCGCACCTGGCAGGTCGGCACGATCCAGTCGGACCGCGTGCTGCCCGAACGCCTCGATGCGCATTACATTGGCGAAGATGGCGACAAGCACCGCCCGGTGATGCTGCACCGCGCGATCTTCGGCTCCTACGAGCGCTTTATCGGCATCCTGATCGAGCACTTCGCCGGCAAGCTCCCGGCATGGCTCGCGCCGGTGCAGGCGGTGGTCGCGACCATCGTGTCGGACGCCGATCCCTATGCCGAGGAGGTCGCGAGCCAGCTGCGCGCGGCGGGCATCCGGGTCGAGACCGACACCCGCAACGAGAAGATAAACTACAAGGTCCGCGAACACTCCCTCGCCAAGGTCCCGCACCTGCTGGTGGTCGGCAAGCGCGAGGCCGAGGAAGGCACCGTCGCGGTGCGCACCCTGGGCGCGGAACACCAGAAGGTAATGCCGCTCGCCGAGGCGATCGCGATGCTCAAGGCCGAGGGCACGCCGCCCGATCTTGCCGCTTCCGCCTGATCCCGGTGGAGGTTTTCGGGGGCTTTACCGCGCTGCAAGTCGGCGTGGCGCTGGCGGCGGCGCTGGGGTCAGCGTTTGTGCGAGGCCTCACGGGCTTTGGCATGGCGATCCTGCTGGTGCCGGTGCTGGCGCTCGCCCTGCCCCCGGTTGAGGCGGTGGTGCTGACCAACGCCCTCGCCCTGATGATCGGCGCAACCGAGATTCGCACGCTGGTGCGGGACGCGGAGAACAGTGCGTGGGTGATCGGGGCGCTGGTGGTGGTGACGACGCCGCTCGGTCTCTATGCCCTGTCGCTCACCGGCAAGGATGCAGCGCGGCTGATCATCGCGCTGATCGCCTTCAGCGCCTTTGTCGCGATCCTGCTGCCCCGGCGCGGAAGCGGGTTGCCGGGGCGCGGCGTGACCGGCGCAGTGGGGGTGCTGAGCGGGCTGATGACAGGCTATGCCGGTATGCCGGGGCCGCCGGTCGTGCCCTATTACGCGGGGCGTGAACTGCCGCGCCCCGTCGCCAAGGCCTCGATGCAGCTGATCTTCACCATCGCCGCCAGCGCCGGGCTGGCGAGCGCGACGTGGCTGGGCATCCTGCGTTGGGAGCTGCTGCTGTTTGCGCTGGTGATGCTGCCGCTGATCATCGCCGGCAACCGGCTGGGGGCGCGTGTTTCGGGCCGGGTCAGCGACCCGCTGTGGCGCGCGAGTGTCGGCGTGGTGCTGGGCGGAGCGGCGGCGGCCGCCTTTATCCGCCTCGTCTGATTACAGGGGCAGGGCCTGCCCGGCGAGGATCAGCGAGAGCGCGCAGCCGATGACAATCATCTGCCGCGCAAATTCCACCGCATCGAAACGGGTGGCAGCGGCAAGCGGGATAGCAAGAGCGCGGGACATAAGCCGCACTCTCGCCCCAATTCCCTAACGAAGCGTTAAGCGCCCCCGCCCCTTCAGGCGGGCATCTGCTGGCTGGCGCAGTGGAAACCGCCGCCGCCGGCCAGCACCGCTTCGCCCGGCAGGCCGATGGTGTCACGGTCGGGGAACAGCGCGGCAATCGCGGCCACGCCATCGGCATCGTGGGGGCTACCGAAGGTCGGCACCACCACGAGGTGCGAGGTGATCGCGAAGTTCACATAACTCGCCGGTTCGATCCGCCCGTCACGTTCGATCAGGCCGGGGGAGGGGATGCGCACCACCTCGACGCCCGCCGCTTCGGCGCGGGCCGCCGCATCGGCATAGATTGCGGCATTGGGATCGTCCTTGCCGGTCGCTTGCGGAACCACCAGCCTGTTCGGGGCAACAAACCGCGCAAGGTTATCGACATGCCCATCGGTGTGGTCATTGATCAACCCATCGCCCAGCCACAGCACGCGGGTGAAGCCGAGTTGCGCAGCGAGTTCCGCCTCGATCTCGGCCCGGCCCAGATGCGGGTTGCGGTTGGGGTTCAAAAGGCACTGCTCGGTCGTGGCGACCAGCCCGGTGCCATCGCCATCCACCGCCCCGCCTTCGAGGATCATCGCGGTATGGGTGACAGCCAGCCCGGCATCGCGGGCGATCGCCTCGCCGATCTCCATGTCGCCCGGCATCAGATATTTGCCGCCCCAGCCGTTGAAGCCAAACCGCCGGGCGATTCGCGTCGTCCCCTCGCGCACCACCAGCGGGCCGGTGTCGCGCAGCCAGACATCGCCATAAACGCGCCGTTCGAGCGTCACCTTGCTGCTGACGAGTTGCCGCGCGCGGGCCTCGTTGGCTTCGTCGCGCACCAGCAGGCGGACTTGCTGGCCGCTATCAGCGACAGCAGAGGCGAAGTCGGCCATCTGTTCCTGCGCAGGCTCAAGCCAGCCGGGCCATTCCTCGGCCAGATGCGGAAAGCCGATCCACAGCCAGTCCTGCGGGGCCCATTCGGGAGGCATGATCATGGTCATGATGCGTCAGCAACCCTTCTCGCTGGCCTTGCAGCTTTGGTCCCGGACGGCGCGGAATTCATCGCCATCGTTCCAGTTCGGCCAGCTCGCGCTCATCGCCATCATCCGGCCAAGGCGGTAGTAAAGTTGCAGATCGCCCATCACGCCCGACCAGTCCCAGCTTTCGTCGAATTCGTCCTTGGGGCCGTGATAGCGGTTTTCGGTATAATCCGCCGCGACCTTCGCACCCGCCTCGCGGCCGCCGGTCACCAGATCCTCGCCGCCTTCGACATAGATCATCGGCACGCCAAGCTTGGCAAAGGCGAAGTGGTCCGAACGGTAGTAATAGCCCGCCTCGGGCTTGGCATCGGGGGTCGCGGTGCGCCCGGCGGCCTTCAGCGCGGTATCGAGGAACTGGTCGAGCTGCGACTTGCCGCCGCCAATCACCGTCACATCCTTCGCAGGGCCCGCCAGCGACAGCGCGTCCATGTTCACGCCGCCCACGGTCTGCCCCAGCGGGAAGATGGGGTTCTGCGCATAATAGGTCGCGCCGAGCAGGCCGGATTCCTCCGCCGTCACCGCCAGGAACACGAGGCTGCGGCGCGGGGCCCCGGCCTTGGCGTGGGCCTCGGCCAGCGCAATCAGCGCCGCGGTGCCGGTGGCATTGTCGATCGCGCCGTTGCAGATGTCGTCCCCGTCGGGGGCAGGCGTGCAGCGCCCGAGGTGGTCCCAATGCGCGGTGTGGAGCACATATTCGTCCGGAGCTTCGGCACCCGGCAGCACCCCGATCACATTGTGCGAGGTGAAGCTGCGGATATCATTGGCAAAGCTGGCCGATGCGCTCATGCCCAGCGGGACCGGCTTGAAGCCCTTGGTCTGCGCCGCCTTGGTCAGGGCGCCCAGATCCTGCCCGGCCGCTTTCAGGATCGCCCGCGCCGCATCCTCACTCACCCAGCCGTTGACCTGCGTCAGCGGCCCGGCATCGGCCCCGCGCTGCGCATAGGCCTGCGGGCCGCTCCATGATGATTGCACCACGTTCCAGCCATAGGCGGCAGGCGCGGTCTGGTGGACGATCAGCGCGCCCGCAGCCCCCTGACGCGCGGCCTCTTCATACTTGTAGGTCCAGCGCCCGTAATAGGTCATGGCCTTGCCGCCAAACGGGCCTTCGAGTCCCGCCGACTGCCAGTCCGGGTCATTGACGAGGATCACCACCGTCTTGCCCTTCACATCCAGCCCGGCGTAGTCGTTCCAGCCCTTTTCCGGCGCATTGATGCCATAGCCGACGAACACCAGCTCGCTGTTCGCCAGCTTCGTTTCGGCATCCTCGCGATAGGTCGCGCCCACCCAGTCCTTGCCATAGGCAAAGCTCATGGGCGCACCCTTGCCGCTGATCGAGAGGGGCGCGAAATCCTTGCCGGTGATCTCCACCAGCGGGACTTCTTGCACCCATGATCCGTTATTGCCCGGTTGCAGCCCTGCCGCCTTGAAGCGTTCCGAGAGGAAAGCGATGGTCTTTTCCTCGCCCGCAGTGCCGGGGGCGCGGCCTTCGAAGGCGTCGCTGGCAAGGGTGCGGGTGGCGTCCTTGATCGTGCTTTCCGAAATCTGGCCGTCTTCGACCGCGGGGAGATCAAGCGCGGGCGCGGCATCGCTGTCCATCAGCATGCCCTCGCACGCTGCGAGCCCAAGCGCGCCTGCAACAAGCGCCCCGATGGCGCGGTGGCGGATGATCATGGCAAGTCTCTCCCTTGATGCGCCGTTCCCATCGCAGAGGCTCGCGAGGCGCGCAAGCACACCTCTTGCAGCCGGCGTCCGGCGCGGCCAAGGATGAAGGCGATGGGAGAGAACCTGACCGCCGACTGGGACAGCGCGCTGCACCGCGCCCGCACCCACGCGCCGTTTCTGGCGCGCGCACTCGATCGCCAGCCGGAACTCGCCGCGCTGCTGGCGGCAGGAGACAGCGGGGCAGCACTGCAATGGGCGCGGGCGCAGGGGATGCATCCCGATCCGGAAATCGCCCTGCGCCGTGAGCGACTGGCGCTCGCGGCGGCGCTGGCAGTGGGCGATCTTGCCGGGGCCTTCCCGCTGACGCAGGTGGTGGGCGAACTGACCGCCTTCGCCGACCGCGCCCTCGACCGCGCCATCCGCACCGCGATTGCCGAGCGCACCGATAGCGACGCGGCGGATGGCTTCATCGCGCTTGCCCTTGGCAAGCAGGGGGCGGGCGAGCTCAACTATTCCTCGGACATCGACCCGATCCTGCTGTTTGTGCCTGATCGCCTGCCGCGCCGCGCATCGGAGGACCCGGGCGAGGCGGCACAGCGTTATGCCCGCCGGGTGGTGGCGCTGCTGGCCTCGAACACGGCGGAAGGTTACGCCCTGCGCGTCGATCTGCGCCTCAGGCCCGCAAGTGAGGTCAGCCCGCTTGCCGTGCCGGTGGGCGCGGCGCTGACGCATTATCAGGGGCAGGCGCTGGCGTGGGAACGCGCCGCGTTCACCCGCGCCCGTGCCGCCGCCGGAGACATCGCGGCGGGCGAGGATTTCCTTGCCCAGATCCGCCCCTTCGTTTGGCGCGGCCAGCTCGATTTCGGCGCGGTGGAGGAAATCCGCGCGCTCACCCAGCGCATCCGCCACAGCCACGAAGGCCCGCCCGCCCCTGGCCCCGGCTTCGATGTAAAGCGCGGGCGCGGCGGCATCCGCGAGATCGAGTTCTACGCCCAGACCCACCAACTGATTCACGGCGGGCGCGATGCCTCCCTGCGGGTGCGCGGCACACGGCACGCGCTCGATGCGCTGGCCGCAGCGGGGTGGATCACGGCGGACAATGCGCACATCCTTGGCGAGGCCTATGACCGGCTGCGGCAGGTCGAACACCGCTTGCAGATGGTGAGCGATCGCCAGACCCATGCCCTGCCCGAAGGCGATGCGCTCGATAATGTCGCCCGGCTTGACGGGCTGGCGGACGGCGCGGCGCTGGTCGGTGAACTCACCGAACTGACCGCACGCACAGGCCGCATCTACGAAGAACTGATCGGCCAGTCCGACCCGGCCCCTGCCGCTGTCGCCATGCCGGTCAGCGCGATGGTGCACCAGTTGGGGCAATGGGGCTTTCCCGAGCCCGACACCCTCGCCGAACGGATCGAGACCTGGCGCGATGGGCGCCACGCCGCGATCCGCAGCCCGCAGGCCGTGGAAGCATGGGACCGGCTTGCCCCGGCCCTCCTCGAAGCAATCGCCAAAAGCGATGATCCGATGCGCGCCATCACCCGCTGGGAACGCATCATCGAAAGCGTGCCGAGCGGGATCACCACCTTCCGCCTGCTCGATGCGCGGCCCGACCTGATCGAACGGCTGGTCGCCGCCCTCACCCTTGCCCCGGTGCTGTCGGACGAGCTGGCGCGGAAGCCCGAACTGCTCGATACCCTGATCGACCGGCACGCTCTCGATCTGCCCGGCGATATCCCGGCGATCATGGCGCGGATGCGCGGTGCGGCGGCGCGCGCGGATTACGAGGCGCTGCTCGATGCGATCCGCATCGTCACAGGCGAAATCCGCTTTGCGCTGGGCATCCAGCTGATCGAGGGGCTGGCCGATCCCCTCGCCATCGCCCGCGCCCTGTCCCGCACGGCAGAGGCAGCCTTGCAGCTGGCCGCCGAGGCGACGGTGGCAGAGTTTGCCACCAAGCACGGGCGCATTGCGGCAAGCGAATTGCTGATCCTCGGCCTCGGGCGGCTGGGCGGCGGGGCGCTGACCCATGCCAGCGATCTTGATATCGTTTACCTGTTCACCGGCGATTTCGCCGCCATGTCCGATGGCCCCCGCCCGCTGGGGGGGACGATCTATTACAACCGCCTCGCCAGCCGGGTCAGCGCCGCGCTGTCGGTGCCGACCGCGCAGGGCGCGCTTTATGAGGTTGACACGCGGCTGCGGCCGCAGGGCAATCAGGGCCCGCTGGCGGTTTCGTGCGAGGCTTTCGGCAAGTATCAGCGCGAGGCGGCATGGACGTGGGAGCATATGGCGCTGGCCCGCGCGCGGATGCTGTTCGGCTCGCCGTCAGCGCGTGAGCAGCTGGAAGCGGTGCTGGCCGAAGTGCTCCACGCGCCCCGCGATCGGGACGCCCTGCGCGAAGCAGTGCTGGGGATGCGCGCCGAGATGGCCCGGCACAAATCGCAGGCAGGGCCAGTCGATGCCAAGCTGGCACGCGGCGGGCTCGTCGATATCGAATTTCTCGTCCACTACCTGCAATTGCGGGGCGAGACCGCCGATGGCCGCGCCCTTGCCGAAGCCGCCCCGCAGGCGCTTTCGCCCGATCTGGAAGCGGCGCTCGGCGGGCTGGCGGCGGCGGGGCTGGTGCCAGCGGACCTCGCCGAACCCCATGCCCTGATGAGCCGGATGCTGGTCGCCTCACGCCTGCTCGCCCCCGATGGCAGCATGCCGCCGCCTTCCGGTGCGCGGGCACTGGCGCGGGCCTGTGGCTGCGATTCCTACGAGGCGCTCGAACAGGCCTTTTCCGCAGCACGGCACAAGGTTGCCGCAGTGTGGAAACAAATCTTCCAGACGGACATTCTGGGTCACGAACAGGAGAACCCCCTATGACCACCGTTCCTTCCCTTGGCCCCGGCGTCGGTGACGCCATCCCCGATATCGCCATGGAAACCCCCGAAGGCGGCAGCGTGAAGCCGTCGGACTTCGCCGGATCGAAGTTGGTGATCTTCTTCTATCCCAAGGACGACACGCCGGGCTGCACGACCGAGAACAAGGATTTCTCCGCGCTGAAGGACCAATTCGAGGCGGCGGGGACCAAGCTGCTCGGTGTGTCGAAGGACCCGGCCAAGAAGCACGCCAAGTTCATCGCCAAGCACGGCCTCACCGCCCCGCTGGCGACGGACGCAGAAGAAGGCGGGCTGTCCGATGCGCTGGGCGTGTGGGCGGAAAAGCAGATGTATGGCAAGACCTACATGGGCATGGTCCGCGCAACCTATCTGGTTGGCGCCGATGGCAAGATCGCGCGCATCTGGGACAAGGTAAAAGTCGCCGGCCACGCCGAGGAAGTGCTGGCGGCAGCCAAAGCCCTCTGACCGCACCACTCCAAGTCCGTGACCACCGTCGCCCGCGCCATCCGCGCCGCGCTGCTTACCGCAGACCCGCGTGCCAAATGCTTTGCCACCCGCGAAGTGGCCCGCAGTTGGCGGCGCGGCGCGCTGGCGTGGGACTTCGACGTCGCCATGCCAGATCAGCCCGCCTGGCCCGACGCGCCTGAACTGCTCCCCCCGAATCAGATGCCCAAACGCGGGAAGGGCGGCAGCGAGCGCGGGCGAATCGCGCTGTGGCACAGCCTCGCCCACATCGAATTCGTCGCGATCGACCTCGCGCTCGATATGGCAGGGCGATTCGGGGCAGAGATGGGCGCGGATTTTGTGAGCGATTTTCTCGCTGTCGCCGCGGACGAGGCGATGCACTTCGCACTGCTGGCAAGAAAGCTGCAAAGCCTCGGCAGCCACTACGGGGCGCTTCCCGCGCACGCCGGGCTGTGGGAGGCCGCCTACGCCACGCGGGCCGATGCGGCGGCGCGGCTGGCGGTGGTGCCGATGGTGCTGGAGGCGCGCGGGCTGGATGTCACGCCGGCCACGCTGGAGCGGGTGCGCGCAGCAGGTGACGAGAATGGTGCGCGAATTCTCGCAAGGATACTTGACGACGAAATCCGCCATGTCGCCATGGGCACCAAGCACTTTTTGCGGTGTGCCGAAACGGTGCAGCGCGACCCCGAATCCTACTGGCAAGACCTCGTAAAACGGCACTTCCGAGGTCAGGTTAAGCCGCCGTTCAACGACTCAGCGCGTCTTGCAGCCGGTTTGTCGCGTGGTTTCTACGCGACGATTGCACATTAACGACTCGTCCGGATAACCAGCCTCCAGCGAAAGGCGCGCATCAGACGTGCCGGAACATTCCTACGGACCGCCGGACAAGGCGGGTCGCAATCGGGACCGGGTCTAAATATGAAGTTTGCCTTCCGCCGTATGTTGAAGCTGGCCGCAACAGCCTGCTCCGCGATCCTGGTTTCCGCCGCTGCGCCGGCCCTTGCCAATACCGCCAATTCGGCTGCAACCACCACCACCAGCGCCGACATCGTCCAGCCGCTGCGCGATGCTGATGGCGCCGTGGTCGAAAACGGCGATACCCGTTTCAAGTCGCTGTTCGCCAGCTGGACCGCGATCGAGCGCACCGCGCCGACCGTTGGTGCCATCGAAGCTGCCCCCGCTTTTTCCTCGCCCGTCCCGCAGCGCGGCATTTCCGTGCCCTCGCGCATGCCGCTCGAAGGCGCGGCGCTGACCAGCGGGTTCGGGATGCGCACCCATCCGGTGCTCGGCGGCCGCCGCCAGCATCAGGGCATCGACCTCGCCGCGCCGACCGGCACGCCGGTCTATGCCACCGCCGATGGGGTTGTGGGCCGCGCCGACTGGTATTCGAGCTACGGGCTCTACATCAGCATCAACCACGGCGCGTCGATGGAAACGCGCTACGCCCACCTCTCGCGCCTGGCGGTTGCCGCCGGGGACAACGTGAAGAAGGGCGACCTCATCGGCTATGTCGGATCGACCGGCCGTTCGA